>Ga0055582_1000004_pt1 | contig 34195 bp, 43 predicted proteins | sample COG_11_FD_55052 | JGI IMG/M metagenome (GOLD analysis project Ga0055582, IMG submission 55052) | Pelagic marine sediment microbial communities from the LTER site Helgoland, North Sea, for post-phytoplankton bloom and carbon turnover... | ecosystem: Environmental > Aquatic > Marine > Neritic...
GTAATGTACACATTAATCTTACACCCACATAAAACATTTTTTGCAGATAGATTCATTGTGAAAGGAGAATAAAGTGAAAAGCATGAAAGGGATGTTTCCTGATTATAAAGCAGAAAGTCCACCAGATCATACAAATGAAGCAATTAGTAGACGGAAAATAAAAGCATCAAGAAGGAGGAAAAATAAGAATGCCAGAAAAGCTCGAAGAGTTAACAAGAAATGAAGGACATTATGAGTATTTGAAGAAAATAAAAAAATCTTTTCAAGACGAACTTTATCTTTATGTAGCTGAAACTAATATAACAGCATTACAGAAAAAGAATGAGCTTATAGTAGATGGATTATGTAGTCTTATAGCTCTACTTATTGATGCAAACGTTATTGACGAAAACAAACTTAAAGATTTAATAAAAAACGGGTTTAAAATAAAAAAAATAAAACCAGATTAAATCTGTACCACTTTGTACCAGGTTGTACCAAAAAGGAGAAGAAATATTATGAGTTACACGAAGGAAGGATATGATTATATGGCAAAAGAAGTATTGGATGATTTTATTACAACAGGAGTTTTTATTGAACCGGGAGCTCAACATTATACTTCAAAAAGTATGGTATTTAAAAGTAAGATCGCAGAAATTTTATCATCCGAAATCAACAGAGTCATTCTTACAAATATAATCGATCCTAATCGATATAGAAATGGTGCTTTAGACATATGGCAAACCATATGCGATCATGAAATGCATCAAGAATGGGTTACACCAGATTGCATTCAGCCTATTATCGACTATTTACAATATTATATTGAATCTAAATGTGAATCTACTATGAGATCAAAAAAGCTTTATGAAAAAGCAAAACAATTGATAGGAGAGCAAGATGAGGGAAAGAGATAGAATGGAACCAATATTGGCTAAAATTATGGCAAGTTGGGAGTTCTTCCCAGATCTTAGACTCGGACAATTGCTCCTCAATGCTACAGCTTTACACGGTAAAGATCTTTATAATATTGAAGATAAAGAATTAGCACAAATTGTATATGATTTATCAAAAGGTGTGGGAGAGGAATAATGACAATAATAAAACTAAAACCCTTTAAACTTGGACCTGTAGGATTAATTGTAATCGTAATATTGCTTTTAAATCTCTTTGCTAACACTTGTACCTTGTTGTTGCTAAGACAATATAAAATAGATATTGGAGATTACATCCAACTTGAAAATCTAGTGAGTCAAACAACTCGAAAATTAGTTATAGTAGAAGCCAATCATGAAGCGATTAAACGTAGTATAGATCAAACAGATCAAAGATCAATCCAAACACATAGTAAAATAGAAATAATTGAAAACACTACAAATGCATTTGGCGACCATTTAGTTTATAACACTAACGAAATTTTAGCACTAAGAAGAGATTATGAAAACAGATTTGGGATCATTAATAAACGAAGATAATATCACTTTCATAGTAAAAATGGATAATGATGAACATTTTTTAAAACAGCTTAAAACTCCGGCTCAAATATGGTATTATTTGAATGTCTATCCAGAAGAAGTAACTATCACACATGCAGAAGTAATGTATCGTGAACGAGAAACAACATATGAAGACGATGGTTATTTTGAGGCTGTATTTAGATTAGTATATGGCCATAAATGGGAAGACTCTAAATTAAAAAAAACTGTTAATAAGATAATGGAGGCGTATTACAGTGAACAGAAATAGAGAAATAAAACGATTAGCACAAAAAGCCGTAGTAGAGATGATAGATGAATTACTTAAATATATGAAACCAACCGGATCCATATGTGTTCAAATTGCGGCAAATGAATTTCCACCAGATAACATACCTGTTTTGCATTTAGCTAACTCAGAAGTTATTGTTGATGGAACACCACACAATTCGACTATTAGATATATGACTGCGGCTGATTATTTTGGTCAAGCTATTCGTGATAAAATATCGGAAGCTAAAAAATTAGCAGAACTTCGAAAACAACAAGATGAAGATTTCGCGGAGGTTTTTCTTCGTACGCTAAAAGAGGAAAGTATTGAAGAAGCTACATCATTTTTAGAAATAACAGGATTTTCTAATGAGGGAATTAAAAGAGTTCTTATGACAGTTGTTGATAAAATTAAAATTCCGAATGGAATTGAGGACGAGATTGAGAATCAGATTGATAGTATTGTTCCAGAATATTCATCTCCAAGACCACCTCCTCCTCAACCTCAACCTATAGATCAACATGAAGAATTACGTTTGCGTAGAAATATAGATCGTATAGATGGGAGAATAAGATTAACAACAGCTGTCAATGAGTTAAATGCTACAATTAACAGAAATGTTCCCACTCCTGATGTCAATGAAAACGATCCTCAACCCACATATGATATATCAATGCCAGGAGAATATTCGAATGATCCAGAAGTAATTGCTTGTCTAACAATAGGGAATTATTATAATAATGTTAGAATAATTAGTCGTATTGATTCATACGAAAAAAGACAAATAATTGATATATATTCTCGAGAAAATATGCCAAGAAATGCAATAAGATCAATGATTAGAATATTTAATGATATACGAAAAGTAGGTGAAAAATATATTAACATCAGTAATAATCATAAAAAACAAGCAGAGACATTAATTAATCATCTTTATGCTTCAGATTATGTTCTTGGCACTTATGATTATGGTAGAGTCATACTTTGTGGTAAATTACTTGGAATTTATGAACCATATATAATTGATAAATTGGCACATCATAATCAAAACGCAGATAATTTACAAGCAATAGAAAATGAATCTGAGGAAATCTCAAATGAAGATCTTGAAGCTGCAGCAGACGTTCATGATAGGATTGTGATTTCGCAACAAAGAGAACAACTCTATAATGAAATGGCTGAAAGAAGAGAAGTTGAAGAAAGAGGGGGCAATCCTCTTACAACTCAAGAATCAACTATTAATTCTGAAGACATTTCTCCTTCACAAAATAGACAAAGAGCTCATGAAATAATTATTCAATACCTAAGAAATGCAAACTTAGATATAGATTATATTGAAGAAATTCACCGTCGTGACTTATTGGAAATGGCAGATTTTGAACACATCCCACAAGAACATATGATTACAGCAATTAATCAATTTAATAGTGAAGAAGAATTAACAACCCCAGAAATTACAAGTGTATTGAGTGAAAATTCAATAACAAGAGATCTTCATGAAATTGTGAGAGTTCCAATAACAGATATACCTGATCGATCCGGGGTAGATGATCCTAGTGATGCTACATTGGTACGAGCGTGTCGGATAATAAAAGATTATTATGAAGATAGAGATGCTGATAATAGTAATTTAATTAGCAGTTACGCCAGAATGCAAATAAATGATATGGCGAGACAATTAGAAATTCAGGAAGATATAATGGAGTTAGTAATGAATCTATTTAATGAAATTAAAAGAATCGGAACAATGGATTTTACTTTCTCCGAAACTAATCAACGACAAGCAAAAGCTTTAGTAGAATATATGTATGAAGAGAATATTATGATTGATACATATGATAAAGAGAAAGTAGTTCTTTGTGGTGAAATGTATGGAATATATATCCCATACATTGTTAGAGAATTAGCAGTTCATAATAAAAAAGCAAGAGAAGAAATATCACAAAATGTAATGAGTAATATTGATGATGCAGTATTAAGACTGTTTGCGCGTATCACTGGTACAACAGACCACGATATAGATACAATGGGAGCATATGTTCCTCAAGATATGATAACACAACTATATGAGAGCGCAGACAGAAACGACATTCCCAGAGCTAATATGGAATGGGCAATTCTGACCTATAATCAAATACACGAAAACGAATCAATGAATGGTTATGACGAAGAACAAGGTAGACAATCTGATGTCTTCATAAATGCAAATTATAGTAATAATGAGATCATCAATGATACAGACAGATTGGTAATGATAGAACGTGCACGTTTACTTGGGATTGATACAACAATATTCGAATTAAGTATTGATTCTCATAACCGCGTTTTCGAGGAAAATATTAATCCTCAAACAACGGAGAATTCGGCACAAGATTAATGGTAACAATAGGACGGAAAATGAATTTAATATTTAAACTTTTGATAAAGAAATAATAAGTTTGGAAGATAGATGATGTATAATCATCATCTATTTTCTGGTAACATTATAGACATTTTGTTATGTCTATAAGTTACTCATTTTTAAGTTGAGGAGGGCGGGAGTCGGTCCTGCCCTCCAAACATTTTATTTTTTTCAACTAAATGTTTGGAGGAGTCTATGAATAAAGTAAAATGTCCTTCATGTAAAGGTCACCATTATATTAAGAAAGGAAAAACAAAAAATGGTCAATTCCAAAGATTACAATGTAAAGGATGTAATAAAAGATTTCAAGTAGAAGTATATTATATCGAGTCAAAAATAGAGACTGAATCTGAAGAAATAAGAATTGTTAAACACCCAGATGGGGCATTTAGTATTAATTTAGTTCGATTTATTAACATTGGTAAAAAGAATGAAAGAGCAGAGAATAAAGAGTATCTTATTTCTAAAGTTAATTCATATAGAGAAATTGTGAGTTTCTCAAGAAAATTTCAAACAACAATAGATCCACACGAAATAGAATTAGATAGATTATTATCTGATGAATTAATTATTCAAATAAATACAGCATTTCAATCAAACATATCACAGCATATCATTAATCTACTTGAGAATATGGCTAGAGGATTAAAATGGAGACAAGATGTTTGAAATTATTAATAATTTTAATAAAATGTCTTGGTGGGAAGCAGCCACATTATTCTATGCATTTTTAATATGGGTGATATCTACTTTAAAGTTTATTCAGCTAACTATAAAGTCTTGGAAAAAAAGAGGATAAAATGAAAACAACAGATTATCAATCATTTATAAATGATGTAAAAAATGGAGTAATATCCCCATATCAAATGTATAATACTGATATTGATTATCCACAATACTACGCTGTTGACTATTATTTAAATCATCCAAATGATACAATTGACAAAAATATGCCAATACAAACATGCTTTCTTGACATTGAGGTATACACTGGCAATTCTGGAAAATTTCCTAAACCACAAGAAGCTGAATTTCCAATAAATTCATTAACACTAAGAAGTTCATTCGAGAAAAAATATGTATCATTCTACATGTTAACCAGTAGGAATGCCAGCAAATTTCCATACGATGATATTAAAATAGCAATAGATTATTATAAAAAAGAATTAATAGAGAATAAATATATAAAAGATGATGAAGATATCGAAATTCATCTTTTTAATAACGAATTGGCTATGTTAAAATCATTTTGGGTTTATATTCATAATATGGATCCAGCAGTATTAAGCGGATGGTATAGTAGTGACTTTGATATTCCCTATATGTACCATAGAGCTTGCAAATTAACAGACGATGAAAGAGGATTTGAAGCCGCAAGGATAATGAGTAAATTCGGTGTTGTAAAAAAGACCAAACTTAGAAATAAAGTATTAGTTAATATTAGTGATTATACAGATATGGATTTAGCATACCTCTATCGTCCGCGCGACGAAGGTGGGTTAGTAAATTAGCTCACATTAAACTCCTCTAATTCAGGGGAAGCCCTAACGATTAAAATCGAGGGTAATCCTGAGCGAAGCCTTCAACGCTAGAAGGAACGTGCAACGACTATTCCGAAAGGAAGTACACCAGAAGTCTGGTGGAAACGGGGAGCATCCTATATGCAGAAAGGTAGAAATATGGTAAACTTTAAAAATTATCCAATTGATGTAATTAATAGATTTTGGAATAAATCTAAAATTCCAAAAGATTATGAAATTGGTTGTTGGGTATGGATAGCTTGTAAAGATAAAGATGGTTATGGTTTCTTTAGATTAAATGGAAAGAATATTCGTGCACATAGATTCGTATATGAATATTATAAAGGTATAATACCATCTAACACATTAGTTTTACACAGCTGTGATAATACATCATGTATTAGCCCATATCATCTATTTCTTGGAACAAATCAAGACAATATGTTAGACAAAGTTCAAAAACAAAGATGTAATTCTAAACATGGTGAAGAATGTCATTATTCAAAACTCAGTGAGAATGATGTTATATGTATACTAGAAGGAATTCAAAACGGTAAATTTACTAACATACATTCAATAACGAATACATATAATATATCACATAACCCTATACATGATATACTCAATGGTAAATCATGGAAAAATATCACAAAACAATACTCTCAAAAACAACTAAAACAATTTAAATTAAAGATAAGAGGTTACTATGCGAAAAAGTTAGAAGAACAAACTGTTATATTAATTAAAATTGATCTTAAAAATAATATTAAAAGGTCAATACTTTCTAATAAATATAACGTTAGCAGAAGTACAATTGATCATATAGCTCAAGGTAGAACTTGGAAACATATAATCATATAGGATGAAGATATAGTCTGATCTATATGGAAACATATAGCAGCCGAAAGGCGGGGGAGGTTTAGCGAACCTCCCTGAACATAAATGTATCGTATGGCAAAAAACAAGCATCATACGCGTTAGATTGGGTTTCAGATAATATTTTAAAATTGAAGAAACTAGAATATAAAGATTCAGGTATGACTCTAGATACATTTTATGATCGAGATCCTGTCAATTTTCTTTTATATAATATTATTGATGTTGTATTAATTAAATTATTAAATGAGAAACTAAAACATATTGAATCACATAATATGCTAAGAAGATTAATGAAAACACCAATAGGATTAGCAATGAGGGGACCTTCAATGTTGTTTGATACTATGATTCAATATAATCTCGCAAAAGAAGGAAAATATACTCGATACGGATTAGTTAATGAAACCAACCAATCAATATCAGCCCCACAAATATCACAGTTACCTAAACCAAAAGATAACACAATCAAATGGTCAATTCAAGAGGTACCAGAAGATAAATTTAGAACTATTGTAAGTCGATATTCTGGAGCATATGTTAAGGAAGGAGCAAATCGAACAGTTGGTTTAAAGGATGGACTTACAATAGATATGGATGCGACTGCACTTTATCCGAGCATTAATTGATACATGGTGTTCGTTAAATCCCGTGAATTCAGAGAAAGCCTAAATCCGAAAGGATATGGTAACCCTGAGCCAAGCCCCAACGCTAGGGGAAGGTGCAACGACTATCCCGAGAGGGAGTACGCCAGTAGCCTGGTGGAAGCGCGGGACACCCTTATAGAAAAATACTATGAAATATACACAACAAGACGCAATAAGATTCTGGAATAATGTAACTATTCCAAAAAACTATGAGATTGAATGTTGGATATGTCATTTTAGCACTAATCAAAATGGTTATACTCATTTTAGTCTAAATGGAAAATTAATATCTGGACATAAATTCTCATATTTATATTATCATGGATATCTTGCAGATTATTTAAAAAAAGAATGCATTCTACATAAATGCGACAATCCTCCTTGTGTTTCTCCTTATCATTTATTTATGGGAACTAATTTAGATAATGTAAATGATAGATGTATTAAAGAGAGACAAGCAAAAGGAGAAGATATATATTCTGCAAAATTAAATGATTTTGATATCATAGATATTCTTGAAGGAATCAAATTAGGAAATTTTAACAATATTCAAGATATAGCCAATAAATATAATGTAACAAAAAATATTCCTGAGAAGATTTTAAAAAGTCACATTTGGAAACACATTACCAAAAATTACGATCTTAAATCTATTAGAAAATTAATTGTGAAAGAAAATCGAGCACTTCGAGCAAATACAAAATTATGTATTGATGATGTTCGTGATATAAAACAAAGACTTAGAAATAATCAATCAGTTAAACAAATAGCTTCACTTTATAATGTAGGAATTGCAACCATATACCATATTAAGAGCGGAAGACAATGGGGGTTTGTGAAATAAGGGTGATGAGATAGTCTAATCTGCATGGAAACATGCAGCTGGGATAAATTCCCGGGCAAAGTCTAGCGAACTTTGTTGAATATAATGGATGCTTCAATATAATATTAGTTTTGATAGCATGTTTGGTAGAGTTATTGATCCTGTATGTTATGAATTTTTGCGTTTAATTGATAAACATATTGGTACAGGTGTGCCTTTCCCTCCTGGGTTATATAATAAATTTCTCGAATATTCTAAAAATTATGCTAAAAGAATTGGTCCTCAAAACAAAGGGGAGTATACACAATATGTATATTTCATTCTAGCATATTTAGCAACCAAATTGATTAAAGCAAATATTCACATACGCAAATTATTATCCCCAGAAATTAGAGAACATTATATATTGTTAAAGCTATATTTATTACCACTAATTGATTTATTAACAGAGGTTCACGATAAATCAGAAGAATATAATACATTCGCTCATGATTATCTTTTAAATGAGAAAACAAATATACATCATGTATGGATAATAGAGAACATAAATGAACCAACAATTAAAATTAATAGAGTATTAGTATCTGACTTTCCAAATTATTTAATTAATAACAATATCTCATTCAATCTAGCAGGAACTCTTCTATATAAACATGAACATAAACTCGGAGTCTTTGCAGGATTCTTACGTGATATATTACAATTAAGAGGAACCTACAAAGATAAGAGAGACACTTTTGCAGTAGGATCGGATGAATATGGTTTTTATGAAATGAGACAACTTGCTACTAAGGTCACTGCTAACAGTACATATGGATTACAAGGTCAAAGTGTCTTTCGTTACAGTGATAAATGGGTAGCAAAGACTATTACGATTAATGGTAGATTAACTCTAAAGATTTCACAAATCTGCGGCGAACTATTCTTGAGACAGCAAAAGGAACTTATGAAATGATATCAGAGGTTGCATTTAAAAAGTATTTAAAAAAGATTTTATTTGAATATGTAGAATGTGGCATTATTGAGGTGTGTGGCCAATCGCCCGACTATGAACCAAAATTTAGGTTTACAAAAAAACATCTAGAAAAAGTAGTCAGAGGTGATAAAGATTATATTAGATTCTTAAAAGATAAATTACATATTGTGAATAATGAAATGTATATTGATCAATGTAGAAAAACATTAGAATCTTATAGTGAACAAACAATGTTACATTAAAATTCATGTCATGATATCACAAATATTTCTAACTATATAAAGAAATATTTAATAAAGATGGGAGGCAAGTATATGAATAATGGCTCCAAAGACGCACCAATGGCAACCTCTATACAAACAGGTAATAGAAGAGTTGTATATCTTGGTCCTATTCACGAAGGTCCAAGAAATGATTTACCAGAAAATCAAGCATTTAATATTGAAGTGGGACCAGAACCAACACATATTACTGACTATCCGTCAGAAGCGTTTTCCCCTCCCCCACTTGTACAAGATTACACAGTTTCAAGTCAAGAATTAAGACAAGGAGTAGTATTCGATCAATCATCTGATATGAAATCGATGAAACAAAAATCTCCATATCATATAATTGACTTGTTTTGGTTAATTAATCCAAAATATGGTCGTCAACAAATACCACAAGATGAATCACATTTTTGTCAAATATCATTTAATATTGATTTCGGTAACTTAAAAATTTCGTTATTTAAAATACCTAATGGAGCATTACATGGTCATATATTATATTTAATGTCATTACAACGATTGACATCAGGTACACTTTATCCATCATCTATCTTTAATCTAATTTATACCAGCAAAAAATTTCCAAAATTAGAAACAAAAGATGAAAACAGTATTGAACCAACTAAATTTACATGTTTAGAACAATTAATTCAAAATACGGGCGAAACTTGGCAAGGAAATCGTCCGCTTTGTCATTTTACTATTAATCAAAATATTAAACTTCACATACGTGACCCATTAAGTGGCACATTCTTCTATGAGTTTAAAGATTGGCAAAAAGAAGCATTATTACATGCAGCAAAATTTGTTGTTGATAACGGGTACATCTTGACAGGGAAACAGAATATCAACAATGGTTAAGGAGATTCACAATCATGTTGAATTACAACAAAGTTATTCTTTGTGGTGTAGTTTGTAATACTCCAACACTCCGACATAATGTTAGTGGTACAAGTGTAACGAATTTCACCTTAAAAACAATCGAAAGATGGAAAGATAAAAAAACTGGTGGTATTAAGAAATATTCTAAATATCATAAAATTGTTGTTTGGGGAATGAATGCAGAAAGAATCGTGAAATTTGTTAAAAAAGATGTAATTGTTTTAGTAGAGGGTTGTCTTAATTATCACAAATACTCAAAAAATGGAGAACAGAAAAACATTGCAGAGATTAAAGCTTCAAATGTCGAATATCGTGGCATATTAAGGAAAAGAGAAAATAATAGTATCGATATTCAAAGTAGTAAACAAATAAAACCACCCGTTAAACAGGAGATTAACGTACATGATTTCGGAAATATCTGATGTGCAAAAGTCTAAATCATCAATAGATTTACCTATACAAAGAGTTGGTATTACAGAATTAAAAGTACCAATATATATTAGTACAAAAGATCAATCTTACCAACATACAGTTGCTGACGTTGATGTATTTGTTGACCTTGATGCTAATTCTAAAGGAACACATATGTCACGTCTTTCAATTGGTGTTCAGAAATTTATAGACCAACGATTAAATTCTACTCTATTAAGTGACATTGCTGAATATATAAGAAATAAGTTAGATGCAAAAACAGCACAAATCATTTATAGATTTCCATATTTCATTAAAAAATTAGCACCTGAGTCGAAAGAACCAGGACTTGTTTACCATAATGTCGTATTCGATTTAACTCGGGAAACAGGTAAAGATACTGAAGTGTTCAAAATGAGTGTCGAAACAACAGCAACAAGTCTTTGCCCTTGTTCGAAAGAAATATCTGAACAAGGTGCTCACAATCAGAGATCAAAGATCAAATTAACTGTTGTTCCAAATAATAATAATTTCGTTTGGCTCGAAGATTTAATTCTAATTAGTGAAAACTGTTCTTCTTGTGAAGTATATAGTTCACTAAAAAGAATTGATGAGAAACACGTCACAGACAGAGCCTATGGAAATCCCAAATTTGTCGAAGATATGGTAAGAGAGATATATCTAGCTTTATCTGAACGTGATGATTTAAAATGGTACAAAGTCGAAGTTGTAAATGAAGAGTCTATTCATCAACACAGCGCATACGCTCATATGTCTTCAGATTAAAAAATTGGTAGGTCGTAATGACCTACCAATCATTAAAGGAATCATAATATGGATATAAATCGTGTAATGACAATTGTGATGTCTTTTATTGGGGCAATAATAATTTGCGCGTGGATTAAAGTTATAGCTTCATATTTTAAGAAAAGGAAAGGTGAAATATGGGAAAGAAAACACCATTAATTGTCACATTAATTGCCTCATTAATTGGTTTAATATTAGTGATACTTGGGTATTTCTATTTATAACATTAAAGGAGAAAAAAATGAAAGCATTAGTTTTATTATTAGTATTAGTAATTGGAGTTGGAGTTTCTTTTGGTCAAACGGATGAAGAGGAATCAGGTAAACTGATAGTGACAATAACAGATGAAAATGGAAATTTAATCGAGGTACCTTCTATAGACCATGTAGAGCCTATAGTAACTGACGATTCCCCACCACCGCCAGGTTCTTCTGATATTCCTCCACCACCGCCAAATTTAACAGTTAATAGTGTGCAGTAAACTAGAAAACAATAGATTCGTGTATGAAAGAGGATAAAATATGGTATGGAAATAATAAAGATTTCCGATGATATTGACGAATGGTTAGATCGTATATTAATAAATAGATACAAACAATGGGAGGAGAATGAAAGAATGGATAAAAAATGGTATTACGCAATAGCATATGTATTATCTATAGTATTTGCGAATTTAATTGTTGCAAAATTTGGCCTTGTAACATGGTTTGGATTTTTGACCTTTCCTGCAGGCGCGATCTTTATAGGTCTCTGTTTCACTTTAAGAGATTTTGTCCAGAGGGATTTTGGTCATCGTGATGTCTGGTATTTCATGATAGGTTCAACTATTATCACTGTATTAATGGGAGTTGCATTATCCCATCTACCTATTCCACTATGGAAGGTAGCTCTAGCATCAGGTGTAGCATTTCTTGTATCTGAAGCAATAGATTGGACGGTTTACTACTTCTTAAAGAAAGACCTTATTTGGAGAATATGTGTCTCTAATCTAATCAGTGTACCAATTGATTCGATTCTATTTGTTGGTATAGCGTTTGGAACATTTAATTTTCTGGCGCCTCCCGTTTGGGGTCAAACAATTGTTAAGTATATTAGTGGTCTGTTAGTTATTCCAGTAATTCTATATTTCCGTAAGAAACGTGGAGGTTCATTGATGACTCCATCTAATAATTAAAGGAGAATTACAACATGAAAGTTAAGCTTAACTTTACTTTAGGTCAGAAAACAGTGAATGGTCGATACTATGATCCAGATATGTTGAAACAACAATTCGATAATCTTATCCAGAAAAATGGATTCATATCGGTAGGACCAGATTCATCACAAATTAATGAGGCGGATGGATCAATTCCTTTAGAAATTCTTGTTGGAACTGTCAAACAGTATGAAATATCTGAATCAGGAGAAATATTTTTTGATGTACAAGAAATGTCGACACAAACAGAGAATTATATCAAGGCCAATCCCGAAAAAGTTAAACTTTCAATATTTGGTTTCGGTAATATGGACGAAAATAAAATTGTTAGAGACTTTACACTCACATGTCTATTTATGACACTGGAGTAAGATATGCATGGAAAAAAACATTCCAAAATGGTTCGTTGAAAGAATACTATCTGCCCCATTTGTAATGGAGTTAAACAAAAGAGAACGAACAACAATTAAAGGAAAAAATATGTTTAAAGTTGTGAAAGAGATAGATGAAATACAATCAATAGCTTCTCAGGCAAAATTAGAAAAAAATATTTTCATTAGCACCCATTCGAATGAACATCTAATTCGGCAGAACATAGACGGAACTCTCAGTTTAATTCTAAATCGTGACGAAAATTTATCTGTGGGTAAAAGTGCCTTTGGGGGAAATATGTCAGTATTTGAGTATTGGCCCCAGATAAAGATGTGTATCCCTCAAGGACTTAAAATTCATATTAATCGTCCGTCGTTCTCCTTTAATTTCTTCGATAAGATTTATCCAAGCTGTAAAATATATTATCCAGACCATAAAGATTCAGATTCTAAAGACACAGCATTTGTTGATTTACCAGAACGTTTCATAATGACAGATTTCTATATCACATTTTATATTGATTTACATAGATTAAAAGATATCAACAAAACATTTCTTCTCAAAAAAGGTCAAACTCTTGCGAACATATTCTTTACTGAATTGCCGCACTTTAGAGATTTTGGTGGTGAATTAATAAACATATATCACATTATGGACGATGAGATATTTAAAACATTCATTGACACATTTTAATTATTTCAACTTATATAAAGAAATTGTATAAAAAGTTATCCGGACTATTCTGTTCTGCTTTTGGTCATGGATATCTCCTTCTGGGGCGTCTTTGTCGGGGCGCCCCTTTTTACTTCTAAATTATAATAGAAGTAAAAATTATTTTTTTGCAAAAAAAAGATGAAGCCCCCGTAGGGGCTCTCTTAACTCTTATTGAGTTATATAGATCGAAGGGAATCAAACCCCTTCTTGAATTGGTCTAAAGCTTCTTTGACCTTTTTCTTATTACTTCTGAATTTCTGGACTTTTTCGTAAGCCATCCTTAGACAGCCAACTGTGCCCAGGATGAGAATAGCTGATGTTCCTATTTTGAGTATCATGATTTTCTCCTTTTCAAAGTTAGTTTATTATTATATTTCTATATATAGAACTCAAAAACTAAATAAAAAAGGGTCTTAAATCTATAAATAAAATCCGGCATAATCCATACTTCCATGGAATATTCCATAATTTAGAGAATTACGGCAAGAATGGTAAATTGAAATAGAATTTTGTTTTCGATTATTTGATATAGAAATATTATTAATAGACTAGACATACAGATTTCACAATGGGTGAAATAGTGTATGTACGTCTTATTTTAACCGGAGGTTGATCCTCCAAGAAAATGAAAGGAAGTAAAATGTCTAAGATCCAAACACAGGACACAGACAAGAGGGCTCCCTACTATGTGGGAGCAAGTTCAAGATTCGCACCATTCGAGACGACTATTGATTGTCGATTTATCGATGGTAGTCCATTTATCCTATCCAAAGGAATATGGATAAATGATGAGAAAAAGGAAGAGGAAGCTTATGGGGGACGTTGGTTTTCTGGCACAGGAGTAGGATATCCAAATGGCAGAGGCTATCCGCAATGGATGATTGTTCCTAATTTCATCGGGATATGTGTCGAACACGGAGTAATCGTTAAAGAGATTGTGAGATAGTCCCCATTGTTACCGTATTTATCGTAAAGTTTAGGCTATTATTAAGCCATTAGACTACATTCCGATATTACCATCCTTACAATCTAATGGGAGGGTATGATATTAAAAAATAAAATATCATACAAGGAATGGAAATGGAGGTGTAATTACAATGGATCAAGAGGAAGAAATTAGATTGACAGAAGAAGGTATGAGACAACATGCAGAGGATTTGTTTAATGCGGATCAAGACGAAGCAAACACAGAACTTCCGTATGCTGATGAAGATGATTAACCCTAAAAAGAGGTAACTAACGAGTGACCCTTCGGGGTCACTCAAATGTATTTTTTTAGAACCAAACTGGTAAAAAATGGAGCCCGGGGGCAAGGGCCCGGACTCCATGATGCCTGATAACATTGGGAGGCGAAGTCAATGATGATCTGGCATTACTTCTCAATTATGTAGTATTGGTGCCGCCAAATGCTAAATTTTTACCTGCATCAAGATATTTACCTTTTGCGTCAAATGTATCAAATGATTTAACATCAGAAAACCATTTAGCAACATCAGCTTTTCCAATCTCTGCTGATGTTAATGGTGCACCATCAAAGCTAAATGTGACACTTAACTGCACAGTGTCGTTACCTGTAATATCACTTGCTGCAGCTGTATCAACAGGGATAGTAGTTGGGAATACACCCTGATAGACATAGAGCTCTTCAATATCTACATCTGCAATAACAGCATCTTTTGATTTTACAGGTTTTGTTTGTATAATACACGCAGCACCTTTATAATTACTCGGTATAAACTCATTACCTTCAAGAGGTGATACACCAGTAAAAGGGTCGAATATTGCAGCCCAATTTCTGACTACACTTAAAACAGGCATATTCTGGTATTCTCTAAAAGTACATGTGAACTCACGGGTAGTAGCAACTGAAGCGATAAAACTTGATCCAATTTGTCCTTGCCCCGCAACATCTACTTTATTTAATGTTTGAGTATGTGGTGTAAAACCTTCAACAGTTGATTGTAACCATTTCTGTGCTGAACTACCAGAAGTCTCAAACAACTTTCCTGGTAATTGAAATAATATTTGAAAATAACCAGAGATGTAAGGTTGATTTGTTCTAAACTGACCACCAATATCCCTCGTAGCCAGATCAGGCGTGATTCTTTTTTCACCTCCACCACCGGTCGTTGCATTTGTAAACTGAGTAGCTATTCTACTCAAAATATTTTCACTAGCCATTTGAATCCTCCATAAAATATTCTAATTAGTGAACAATAATGTAAACATTAATTCTTTCGATTGCTCTAATTGGAGTTATATTACAATATATATTCAATTCTGATCGAACCTCATCAAACTCTACACTAACATTGAAAGATTTAAGAATACTATATCTTTCTAAAGAAGGATTCTCAACAAATTGAGTTAAGAACTCATTTACTCTAAAATTCGCCTGATTAATCCAATACGCAGTTGCTTTTCTTTGTAGCACATCTTTCAATAGCGTAGGAATGACTTTTCTAATGTAAGCCACAAATTTAGAAACATGACCTCTTTTAAGAACTGAAAGTCGTTTCCAAGTCGTCAATTGAGACAGAATATATTTGCCTTGAGGTTCAACAATTACTGGATTAAGTTCAGCATCCAGCAAATCTCCTCTTTCAACATGATTCGCCTTATACGACAACTCAATTTTCTCTGCAATTGCACCTTTCTCAATATTAGCAACCGGTTCACCAATAAAATAAATACCATCGCAATAAAGATGTCTTTCAATTGCATGGTATACAGGGCTCATGGAGGTCCATCTGCCTGTGTATTGATCAAAGATTTTTCGGTATTGCACATAAATCATCGATGTCCAATTATTCCAAGGAACATCATCTAATCGAGCAGTAAGATCATCTTCATATTTACTAAAATTTGTACCTGTATCTCCAAGATGAATACAGTCCTGCCGATAATCAGCTAAATATCTTGCACCATCCTGAATGGATGCTGGAAATCCACCAGACACAACATAATCAGGTTCATACCAAGGGTATACACATTCAGGTAGCTGTTCGACAGATCCATCCACACTTACTAAACTTCCATTAAACGCTTGTTTAACCAAACCCAACACTTCTGTGGTCACAGAAATATCTCCAGATGTGGCATCAAAAAGTCCAGTTCCATCTGTACCGTTCTGTAGAGCTAAACCACCACCAGAAATATTTTTTGTACCTATTGGACCTGTTTCACTCAAAAGAAGAGTAACTTGAAGACGTTTATCCTCAGCTGTAGCACCAGATACCAATTGATCAATTGCACCACCAGTAACAACCTTAAGATATATACTTTCATTGTTAATTATATCTTCAATAAACATTACTCGACCAGTTGTTAAATCTCGAATTGAATTACCTTCAGCGTTTCTAGGAATTAATGAGACTGTCCATGGACCTTCTATCAATCTCTCCGTTCCATCTTCTTTGACATAATAGAGGGCAATATCCATGAAAATATATCTATACAAAGGAGTACCAAGATCATCAGTCCACATTTTTTCCATTTCAACATTTCGAGTACCTTTGATTCGAAGGCTGTTGTAATATGCACCAGCTCCAGTTGCATAAAAATGATAAATAGCTTCTGGATCTGTTGCTGGTAAATCTCCCTCAGCAGTAACATTAGCAGTCGATTCAGCACTAAATGGAATATACTTAACACCACTAGCTGTTCCTGTTGTTCCTGAATAATTATTAGCAAGAACAATAAGAAAACCAGATGTATCATCTTTGCTTACAATTTGTTCTGCTTCTGCATTTGTGTCACCATCAGCATAAATCCAATCTCCAACATCAAATGCATCATATCCTGCTTGAGTAGAAGGTACAATTTGATCTGAATCATTTGTGAAATTAAAATCTTCAGCAATTGTTTGAATTGAAGTAGTTGATAATTTTAAACTTGCGTTAGCCCAATCTGAATCTTCAGGCACTACACGACAAACCAATACTTTTGAAGTATAATCCAATGCTTTATCAATCTGATAGAATGTTTGACTGACCCTTCTAATATCAGGTTGACCAAATAATTGGTGAAATTCTTCTTTCGAGGTAACGGTTACAATTCGGTTATGAGGTCCTCGATCACATAATATTACCGAATACACAGTTCTTCCAATTTCTAAAGTGGGAGCTATATAACTAGCGTCCTCGATCGTAACATAGACAGCGGGCTCCCTTCTATCTGTAACTGGCATAATTCATTCTCCTTATAATAATAATTTTACTTGATAAATGTAAAATTTAGCAAAGTATATACCAATTTATTGTTAAGTCACTCTCTTTCTCTTTCCATTTAGGCGGGAAACAGATATGGCTAAACATTTTAACATCAGGTGTAGCATCAACAAAATAAAGTCCAGCTTCAGAAACCTGTACTGATTCTCCGGAGAGAATTCCAGAAGGTTCGCCAGCAGGTATCTTACAAACACACTTGACCTTGGTATAATAAGTACATTGTCCTCCACCATAATCATCAGGTTCCAACAATATTTCACCATCTGTTGTTATTGGTTTAACAGAATCATGATAATTATGAATTCCGTCACCAGCATCGTAATTTGATGGTTCATCAAGATAACTTGTATTTCCTAATTGAATTGGTTCGTTAAGAGTGTCATCACAAACATAAGGGCCTAGTAATGTGTAAGTATTACCACTTGCAGATGCTCCACCACTTCCTATTGAGAAGTGACCTATAGTATAACCAGTATAGTTCGGTCTAGAGCCACCATCATATGCGGAGGTGTTAAATAGTTTCTGTGCTACAAACTCTCTGCCTTGAGCGACTACGAGATTATTACCTTCAAATACTTTTTTGTGATTTAGTAATACCTGAACCCAACCAACAGGTCCTCGCATTGGTGTTTTCTTTTCACCCGAGGCCAACCTATCAAAAATCTTATAGTCGTCCTTTTCAAAAATAACTAAGTTAGACACAATTTTTCCTCCTAATCTTCAGATAATCGTATACATATCATCAATTTGGTAAATATCTCCTTGAACAGGCATATCAACATTCTTAATAGGATCTTCTCCCGGTGTAATATTTGTATTTTGAATCATAATAAAACCAGTTTTACTTATGACTGAATCAAGAGAAACTGAACTATCCAAATTTGTTGTAAACTCTAGCTCTATTTCTGAGCTAATATTTAAATTCTCTGTGATAACTTCTGTTACAGTGAGCAGAAAATCCCAATCAAAATTTAAATTATCCATTCTCTTTAATCCATCAAAAACCTTGGCACTACTCACAATACCTAAACTATCGAGAGAGTCCTTAAGTTGATCTATTTTATCCTTCATATCATTCAAACTTACCACACTAGAATCATTTTGCTGAATGCTAGCAGCAATATATTCTAATAACAACATATTCCGAGAAGTGTCACCAACTTGTTCTTCCAAATTATCATTGAGTACTAAAGCTCCATGAATATATGCTACATCAGCAACACTAGCATCAGATTGTTTGTACAAATCTATTTCTAAATATTTCTCATCTATTAAACTTAACAATTCATACTTTATCATCTCAAAATGAAACCAATGACGATCTGATAAAATGGTACTACTAAACTTATCTTGATAAGTGAGTACATTAGATATTGTGGACATTAATTCAGTGTGATAAGGCTTAAAATTATACAGTAGGATATACGAGGTTGTGTCTTCAGGATTAATCGTTAATTGAGGTAAACTGGCAAAGAAATAGTCTACATATTCTAAAAACGGATCATTAGCAGATATACCAATCGATGTGTTATATGTATCTCTAAAATATAACAATGAACTAAAGATTTCATTAACTATTAAATCAATTTCTTTTCTTTCATTGATCGAATTAGTTATTCGATTTTCAATATAATCTGAAAACCCGTTATCTAGATTATCTAGTCGATTTTTCATATCAACAACTGTTAAATCTTCACTTTGAACATATTGCGAAAAAAATTCGAAATTATTCTGGTAGAAATTATCAATTTCCTGATTATTGCTTAACTCTTGATATTCATCTAAGAGATCCTTAAGATCATAAATGCTAAACGGATTATGAAATTCATCAAACTGTAACATGTAAGTAGAACTAGGAATTTTTAACCATTCAGTACCATAATATCTACAAGTTAAATAATACCATGCATAATAAATTGAATTAATGGTTAATGAGTATTGACTATCAGTGAAATATATGTTTACATAATTATTTTTATATTCTTTTAAAAATGTAGATATGATAAGATTATTGAGGAGTGATATATCGTTGACTATTTGCTCATCTAAAAGGAGTATATTAGATTTTATTGGTAAAGTTATTTGATTGTTAACTCTAAGATTTTCTAATTGATTTTTATGAATTAAGAAATTCGGAACACTGTCATAAACTGCTTCATATGGTATTTTTTCTTCTACAACTTTAAGAGAAGTATCTTGATATATTATAACTGGCTTAAATATCCAATCACTATTAACTGGATCGTAATCTATAAAGAGTTCATATACATTAAATGTATCATCAAAACTTTTACCAATTTTTCTTATAAAATCAATGGTTCCTTTATATCTTCTAAAATCACTCAACGATTTCAAGAAAATAATCTTTTCTTTATAATTTAATTTATTTATGACTTCCTGGGGAACACCAATCGCTATCAAAAATTTATCATAAACACTAGATTTAAGTTCTTGGTCTTCATAGAGCGTTTTTAAATCATTAGGAACCTTACTGTATAAATCATCATAATAATAATCAACTAGGAAATTAACTAATCCTACAAAAAGTTTATCATTTCTATAAGCAGAATAAGGTTCAATATATTTCTCAAAGTACTCCTTTATATCTTCTTTTTTCATAATCGGCTCGTTAAGATCGCAATTAATTCTTTACAACAATTAATTGCTTTATCTATTTCAGGGTTTCCCCCGATTAAATAATCGACCACTTCATTTTTGACTAAATCATAAACCTCAAATTTAATGTTCTCTTCATCAAATTTAATTTCACTTAAACTTGAGTATCTTATATCACAATAATCTCGATATCCGTACGGGGATTTTGATCCTTCAAATAATCTATTCCAATCGTTATTAAACTCTTTCTTAAAAAGTAACATTATCTCGTTAAGAATAATTATTACTTTACCATCATATGAATATAAATCTTCTCTAATATTATAATATTCATTAATATTTTTTAATGAATCAAATACTTGATTTAACCAATCTATTTTTTCCATGTAGTCTTTATAGAGGAGATAGTTTTCTTTCGAAAAATCATAAACATATCGGTTCTCTATTTTTAAATTTTCAATATTCTTTAATGGTGCATAATCTAAATCACATTCAAACCATTCAACATGAGGTACTGAATGTATTAAATTTGTTGTTGCTCTTACACCTGTTATTCTGAATATTTCTTCAGACTCAATTGGGTGTGTAAACATAACTAAATCGTGTATCCTAGGCCTTCCAATAGTGAAGAGAGTAACAGACGATGTTCCATCGATTCTCTGACCATCTAGATCCTGTACATTCATAATTGAGTTAGAAACAGGGGCTATATAAAAAACTGGAGTGAGTTCATAAATATCAAATCGAACTTCTGAGATTCCATAGATATCAAGAGTTGATTCCAGAGTCTGTTCATAAATCGATTGTTCAATATTTATATTAAAATATTTAACAAAAACACCGGTTCTAGCAACATTCTGGTATTGATTAACCTGAGAAAGAAAATCTTTATAATAACTTTGAAGCAATTGAGGTTCATGTAAAGAAGTTAACATGATATATCCTCGTCTTTTGATTAAATTAAATTTCTAAAGATATATAGAAATATTATTACTGTCTATTACTTTATAATATAGGGTATGTATTTTTACTATAAATTACAAATGGTTAGGAGGAGAAAATTTTGAATGATACTGTACAAAATAATAAAATTAGAAGGCCTAATAATCAAGTAATAGTTTCAAAAACAGACGATAAATTCCTGATAGGTAAAAGATTTACAAGATCAATCGCCGTCATTTCTCCTTTTGAAAAAGTTGAAGATACTTTTGTCAGCAACTTTCAAGCGCCGAATAATAGATCTAAAAGAATCCAAATACTGTATAATATGATTCCAAAGATATCAAGATATTCGGTAAGTGAAAATGGCGTTCATTTTGATTGTATACAAGCGATAGATGAAAGTACTGATATCTTCGAAAAAAGTGAAGAGATAGTAGAATCAGGTTACATTCATTTTGACGTAACCACTTTTAAGAAGAGAACAGAGGAAAATAAAAGAGTAACTACTTTCATAGACATAAACCCTAGATTACTTTTCACAAAACTCCCAGATCAAGATCAATTTGAGTTTAAACTAAAAAACATTAATCATAAATTTAAAACAATTAAATTTAAAGCATTCTCTGTGATCCTAGAAAAGGGATTCATTCTATGTTCAGTTGACAAATATACAACTTGCTTATATCTAACTATTAATCGTCCCGATCGAAATTTTATAGGCAACTGTATTCGAAAAGAAATTAATAACATCACAGCTAACATTTCTCCACTTTGGCCAATATTCAATATAAATATGAATCAAAATAAATTAAGTGTTGCTGTTAATGATGCAATTACTAATTACTTTAAAGACGTAAATACACCTATATTAATTAAACTAGAAAGAGAAATCGATGATGATCACACAACTATAAATTTCTTAGCGATGTCAATCAATTTAGATTCTTGAATTTGAGGGTAGTCGTCAACGGGCTACCCTCATTTTTTATAGATTTAATGTAGCTAGAACATCACCAATTTTTACTTTGATCGAAATTGTATAGTCTGTATGCGAATCTTTTGATATTGGCACAATGCTGACATCTTCAACTCCAATCGTTGTATTTAAATCAGCAGAAATCACAGTGATAATATTTTGAACCTCTGTGCTAATCAATGTTTGTTGTAGTGATGTATCTCTCATATGCAAATATTTTTTTAATCTGGATCCAAAATTAGGATCAAATGGGTAATCCTCTGGAAATATCATAAAATAATTCTTGAGATATTCTAATACCAAAGATTTAATGGTTGCAATAGTTTGAAAGTCTCCATATTCACTTAAATTTGGAGTAACATCAAATACTGTTGAATATGAAACATTGTTTTTCTGCTCAATAAACTTTTCAATAATATTTCTTATTACTGCTGGTAAATCCTCTAATTCATATTCATCCTTATAAGTTCTAATAGAGTAAGGAATTAATTTCTGAATACTTTGAGGTAGTTCACTAAGTTTAATGGACATAGGAATTACCTATTTATTTAATGTTTTCATTTTTGAATCAAATCTAGATTTCTCTTTCTTTCTTTCTTCGACTTGTTTTAATATTACATCGTGGTACAAAGGATATGGCAAGGATAATATAGATATCAAATCACCACTATTATCAAAAATAGATTGGTAAAGTAGAAATGTATCTATGAAATATTGGTAATGCTTACTCGCTCTCCCCTCTACCAAGTAAGCTTCGGCGAAAAACGTTAATCTTCAATAGGGTTCGCTAAACTCTATCCGGGTCTTACCCTGCTGCATATTTCTATGCAGACGAGACTATATCATCATCCTGTGTTTCTTTTTTATCCCCGCCAAGGAATAGTTTATTTACATATACTATCGTACAAGTTGTACACTTCATTAATCTCTTTGTTGGATCAGATTCCCACTGTTCTCTGCATTTGGGGCAATACATCATGTACGTCATTTTCACTACATCTAAGTTCGACATATCTGCATCCTTCTTTTTTATGAATCTTTCTATGACATGTTTCACATTGTGTGGAACATCTGTCAATATCGGCAGATTCTAGAGGTTCCCATTGAATACCTTCGTTATGATGGCAATGTAATGGAACAATTAATTGAGACTTATGATTATTACATGTTTGACAAGTATAATTGTCTCTAAGAAAAACCATCTGTCTTAATTGTGGTTGAACCTCTCTCGAACTTCCTTCTTTCTTTTGACCTTTAATGTATTTTTCTTGATTGTAAATCGGGCAAGCATCTTTACATTCCTCACAACAATAGAATCTAGATTCACCCGATTGAAATTTTCCATTTAAAGCCTCCATTCTTTGGCGAACCTGTCGGATCGTCGGCACATACGATCCTCCACAATACGCACATCGTACTCCTAGATCACCGTTTACCAATTCCTCACAAGCTTCTGCGAAAGAAATCAGTTTTGAATGAAGGTTAAATTTAGCTGGACTTGAATGGTATCTTTGACTGTAAATCTTCATCTTCTGAGGATCATTTCCTCTTAATCTACCATACTGTAATCTTTCTTCTTTATTATCTTCGTAATATCTATTCGCTGCTAATTTTGCGCAAGTCTTACATCTTTTAGAATGTCCAGATTTTGTTTTTTTATCTCGTGGGAAGTCATCTGGAAATTCTTTAGGTTTGCCACATTTAGAACAGTTTTGTTTCATGTTTCCTCTTAATTCAGGATGCTCCGCGCTTCCACTCGCTTGAGTGTACTTCCTTTCGGAATAGTCGTTGCACCTTCCTAGCTTCATTGGCGGTTTCACTAGGCTTGGCTCAGGATTGTCTTCAGCATTACCTGTTAAGAGTTTCCCTGAATTCACGGAGTTCTCAACATACATTACTGTATGAGGGAGCTATTAGTTCAACTCGACTTCTAAATCGAAATCGTTTCTTACCTCCTTCCCACATGACGGGCAACCCGCCTTCTTATAAAACTGTGGTACATATTTATCAAATTCTTTGTTATATTTGGTTAGAAAATCTTCTGATACTTCATAAGGAACATAGCTATTAAAAGCAATTAATATCTCTTGTAAATTGCTAGTTTCAACAGGTTCAAATTCTTCTCCTTCTTTTTCTTGTAACCTCATTGCATCTATCAATAGAGCCATATTCTGAGCTCTAGAATACACAGAACCTAAATTCTCAAGATTATTTTGAAGTACATCATTAGACATCGTAGACAATATACGATTATTGTCTTTTATTGAAGGTAACTTCGACTGAAATGAGTAAACTAAATTCCCATAAGAAATATCAACTTGGTAACGATATTCATAAAAAGGAGTCTCTTCTTCCCATACCTTATAAGTATCTTCATGAATGATATCATCTAATAAAACTTCTTCTTCAAAAGGTTCTTTTTTATGTCTACAATTATCTGATTCACAAGTAAATTTTCTTTTTCCTAATGTTTCATATGTTGCTTTGAATAAAGCCCACAATAAACTTAATTTGTCAATATTAGATGTTTGTGCCGTGAATTTCTCGTAACTAATTTTATGTTGATCATTATCTTCGATATATTCTATATGATTATGAATAAGTTTAACCATTTCCCGATCATAAAATACAGGACTGGTTAAACTCGTTCTTAATGCTAAATCATCACCAACAACAAGAGGAGTAACATTAACTTGTTTTTGAATGATTGGTAATGCTGTCATAGTTTTCTTTATATTAGATACCTTAGACAGCGCGTTCATAAAAGGGGTCATTACCATAAAGAAATTCGCCTCCTAAAAGAATTATACTTTTTTCATATTATTTGCACAATAAATCGATTGAACAGCTTGACTATATGATTGTATGGCTTGTATTAATTTTATCAAAGCATTTATATCTTGCAATGTTACATTAGGAGCAATATTATAATAAGTGGATGGGTTTTGGGATATTATTTGAAATCCCTTCATCCTCATAATCTGGTCACAATCGCGCAAAAAATCTTTTACTTTTGGCGACCTTTTATGATGTACCACTATGATAGACGGCATTTTCAATCCTTGTTTTTTTAAATATGACCGGCGGGATCCAGACCCCGCCGGTCAAAGGGAATCACTCAAAACGCAAACATTTAAATCAAATTGACATCATCGATGATTCCCGTAACGATTAGCCAAGATAAGGTGTCATATTCTCAACCTTGATGTAACCAAGACCATCTGTACGTGAGATCTTAATCATGGTTCTAGCACGTACAAATGTACGGCTGTTACCATCGGTAACTTCCTTCACTACATACAGAGGTTTGAAGATAAGATCAAGAATTGACGATTTTTCCAGAGCATTCTGCGGAGCTTTGGTGGAAAGATAAATCATATCATCATCAATATGATTGGATTCCAAAACACGCAATTTGAGGAACTGAGCGTTGGAACCGGTCCAACCAATTTCTCCCTTTTGGCTTGCAAGGTTGACCATCATATCTTGCAATGATCGTAACAAAGCTGCACTTCTCAAGCCAGTAACCATATAGGTCGGGTACATATTGTAATTACGACGTATAATACCCATCAACAACGATACTCGAGGCACAACAGCCTTGAACACATCTAGCACATTAGCGGGAGTATATTCTGCTCCACCAACGGAGAATGCCGCAAGGTCAACAGTTGTAGACGCACCAGCTTTATCAATTTCAGACTCCGAAGCCTTCAAGAAATAGGCCAGATCATAATCCTTATTCAAAAGCACCTGTCTCTTAATAGCTTCAGACAAAGTACGAGCAAGATCGATCTTGAAAATAGCCTGATAATCCTGAATATCTTCCTGAGTAAGATCGATCAGGAAGTCCTCGTTCGGATCGATGAACACGTCTGTCATTTCCGTCTCAACCACAACCTTGGTACGACCATTCATGGTTGCTACGGGAACAAATCGCATACTAAATACAGCAAAGTCAACTGTGAAGACAATGCCTGCACCACCAGCACCTGCGATGACATTATAGGTAATGTTACCCTTTTCATAATCAACATGACCTGTAACACTGCACTCAACGGTAGCTGCACTGCTATCCTCGAAAGTAAATTCACCAACAATCTGATTACGGGAATCGGGGATAAAGGAAACATTGACATTGTGCACATCAGTTCCCGTACCACTCTCGGTTATTTGAACCTGAGTCATCAGAGTATATCGACGATTCATTTTCAAATTCTCAGGAGATAAGGTAGCGAGAGTAAAAACATTATTACCAACAGATGGCAAAGCGTTTACCTCGACGACATTTGCACGAATAAGTTTCTTAGTAGTCGGAATGTAGGATTCCTCAACTACAGTGCCATCGTAGCTTCTCGTTTGCGATTTGATTCTGACTCGAGGAATGGACAGAACCGGGGAGTTGGTNGTGTAAACATTACACAATTCAGCAATAATCGGCTCACTGTAGATGTCTACGAGAATCGGGAAAGAAAGAACTGTCCAACCCGCAGCGAAGGTAGATGCTGGGACATTAGCTGCCTCAGAAAGAACCATTTCACGTTGACGATCCAGAACTGCAAGAACACCACCACGAATATTTTCATCCAGTCCAGATGTGAGAGCATCCGCATATGATTTGAACATTCCCTCATCTATAACCAACTTCATTGCACCAGACGGGTCTTGTAGCTCATCGGCATTCTCTTTAATAAACATCTCATAATTCTCAAACAGAGCTTCCATAGTTAATTATCCTCCAAAAGATTTTTTGTAATGAAATAATATTTTAAATTCTAAATTGAATTTGTCCGGAAATAATACTATCGAATTTATTATTAATTATTTCCTCAATAAATTGCAACATATTTTGGCTGCCTTGAGATACATGGATTCCGTCTGCCTCCAAAATGCTCAATTCATCACCTTCACACATTACCTGCATATCACTATTTAATTCATTTAAAGATTCAGGAATAAAATCCATCACCCGAGAATTTCGATGGCTTGGACTACTAACTACATCATAAGTAATGGGCATAATTGGAGTTTTAACAAGTAATGTACCATCAGTCATTGGTTCAACAGAACCCAAAGCCCTTAAACTAAATCCTATGTCAACTTTATCTTTTAAAATAAGGTTAGCAAGATCCGGGCCACGAAATCCTGAAAGCGTTTCAATCTCGCCTATAATTTCGTTATTGTCATATTTGACATTCCTAAGTAAGGACCCACAATTCTTAATTTCAACTACCGTCGCTCTCTTCTTTTGTTGCATTGGATCACCCGCTCCAAACATTGGATGATCAATTTCCATTAGAAGATTACGCCCTGATGCCTTAGGGGAAAGTTGGCTAGTAATAGATTCACAAACTACCGGCGAATATTTTCTCTTATTACCATTTAAAACATTAGCTTCTTGTAATCTAGCCCTAAAGACACATTTCGGAGAGCCATCAGCTGTTTTAGATTCTTCAATAACAGTAAGTTCATTATTAGATACGACTGATGTTTGTTCTAACATAAAATGGTACTTATTGCTCTGATTCTTCTCTAGATTTTTTATCATTACCTATCTCCGTCAAATGCTTATTAATTTTATCAACTATAGCATTTGTCAACATCAGTAAGGTTTCATATGATAACTCAGTTCCAAATTGAATAATCAGATCCAAGTCATCATCATAAATATTCTGTTCACGTAACGCATTTCGCATGAATGTTATTTTTTGTAACAAATCAAATTTTTTAAGAGGGGTAGCTTCGGGAAATGCTGGATCCGCATTTTCATCAGGATCAACCATTTCGTTTGGCATACCACCGAATTGCTGCTCAAGTATAGGGTCTCTGTGCATATAGTTTAGTAGCATTAAAACATCCTCCCTTGTCCGCCACCAGCTCCACTATCACCACCACCAAGATCCGTTCTTGTCTTCGTTTCAACACTATCTTCCGCAGCAGCTTCTTTAAATTTCACCCAATCAATATGAGGTACATATTTTTCTAAGAAGAAATAAGGATCTATCGGCAGTTGCAAGTTAGTAAAAACACCAGCAATATTACCAATCGACGACAGAGTCATTTCTATTAGTTGTACAATCAATACAACAGGCGGGATGAGTGAAACTTTTACATACTTAGAGGGTTTAAAATTTACCTCTTTTATTTCTGCAATAATATCGATAAGTTTTGTTAATGCTTCATTATCGTTTTCTTGCATATCAGATATTTCTGTTGCAAAAGTCACATTAGTATGAACCAATTGTTCTCGTAGTTCGACTACATCCATGTATCCTAGATAAGGCGCTGGAACACCGCTAAGGGCTATTATCTCTCTTCTAGCGTCTTCTAGATCTGCTACCTTTATTGATGGGTCACCAAGATTTTGGATTTCAACATCCAAAGCTCTTTGGCCTTGCTTTGAAAAGATAAACATATCCTTAAAATCACTTAAAATTTTTGGGATACTTTTAAATGAAGACAAATCATCAAGAGATACTCGAGTATTATAGAGTTCTCTTTTGAGTTTCTGTATCATACCACTGTGCATTTGAGTGGAGCCCGTATCTATGATCCACTTCCTGACTACAGCAGCTCGCGAAAGCTTGATGATAACATTAGACAATTGAGCTAACATATACAATTTACAGGGAAGAATTAAGGGATCGACTATAGATTCTCCATCTTTTATATTCAACAAGGGTCGTTAATCCTTGTTCGCAACATTATTTGCAGCTTATAGTTTCCTATAAGAATAGACTATATCACCAACCAAATTTATAAAACGAGTCTGCTAAACTCGGGCTATTACCATTTCTTTTATTGATTGTAAATCGTAATTGCATGTTATGTGTTTCCAATTTCTTCCGAATATTATTTTTCCTATAGTATCTCTATGAACACCATAGTCAATCGCTATTTCATAATAATGATTATATTTATGATCTAATATATCTTCAAGAATCTTAATAACTTGGTCTTCAGTTAGTCTTGCAGTCCAAACAGATTCTCCTTTATTCTGTCTTTCCTTACTCACTTTGTCCATTGTATTCTCTGGACTGGTTCCGACAAATAAATGATTTGGATTACAGCAAGGTGGATTATCACAAGTATGGCAAACGCATAAAGATTTAGGGATTTCTCCCATATAGTATTCGTATACTAATCTATGAGCATATACATTATTATTAAAGTATTTTAACCAAAATCTACCATATCCATCTTTATCTACTCCACCTAAATACTTCCAACATAAATCTAATACTTTTGGATTTTCTTTCCAATCATTAGGAAAATCAATCTTATTAAATAATCGTTTTAAATCAGATTTAGCTAAAAGTTCTATCAATTATCCATTTCCTTACTATTCTTTGGTTGCTCCCCATTTCCACTCACTTGAGTGTACTCCCTTTCGGGATAGTCGTTGCACGTTCCCAGTTTCATTAGCAGTTCCACTGGGCTTCGCTCAGGATTGTCCTCGGCATTATCCGTTAGGAGTTCCCCTGAATTAGAGGAGTTATTCGATCACCATTACTGGTGAAAGCCGCTAGGTTATTAACGGACTATAATCGGACGATGGCACACTAAAGTCAACCATCTTATTAACAGGAATAAACCTAGTTCTAACCCTATTATATTTTGTCTTTCTACCAAGATTTTGTTCAATAAACAACCTCTTAATAAAAATATAAACATCCTCACCTAAAGCTTTTAATGTACTTTCAATCTTCTTAGAATCGAAATTATTAGATTGAAGTAAGGTTTTCTTAAGTATATTACTAATAATCTTATCAATAACTGCTTGTTCTGGTGTACCACCTGGGCTCAAAGTAGTTATTTTACCGACCACATTTGAAATATTTTGTGCTACACTTTGAAACTCAGCTGTAGTGTCTTTATGAACTTCAAGATAACCAATACGTGTCCCGTACTTGCTCTGAAGAATTATTATACTATGAGGATCATGGACTTTTACTAATACGTCCAAAAAAGGATTCATGATGTCTTCTTCAGTTTTCTTTGCTGATTCTTCATCTTCTTTTTCTTCGGACATCTTACCTTTTTTAATCTCTTCTTGTTCAAGCACATTTTCAGATTTATCAATAACCTCATGTAAAAGATTAGATATCTTATTAATTAACAAATCAGATTCAAGAGTCGATGTATTACCATTAATATCTTTTGATTCAATTTCTAACTGCTTTGTTTCTTGAATAAGATTTATCTTTGAGAGATCTACTTTTTCTGATTCTTTTTTAACATCTACAACTTCAACAAAGCAATTACCAAATAATAGTTTCTTAGGACATATTGAATTTTTTAACTTTTTAGGTAAATCAAAATGATTTTCTACAGACTCAGCAAATTTCCTAGCTTCTTTGATTTGATCATCGTCATCTTTTGTAACTTTTGGAGATTCTCGGTAAATTATACATTTACCATCTACTGGATTCTTTTGTAATAAATGTGATGTGTAAACTTTAATGATCCTTTTGATGATTGGTACGCTACGATTAATTTCCCTATATACAGAATATCTAGCTAATCGTTCTGCTGGAACAGAAACATCTTCAAATAACTTTTGTTGATCTGCTCCTAACCCACTATCATCACTTTTTAAAAGAACTTGATCAATAAACTTTCCAGTCACATTTTCTACTGGGGATGGTTCTGCTGGAATAGGGATATTGCTGACGAGATCATCGATTTTATTACTGATGTCCTGTAGTTCTTTATCTTTAAAAACATGACTAAAAAAGGTCATTACTACCCTCTGAAATAAGTTATAATGAAGAGAATTAACCCTTCACGAGTGTAAAATCGATCTAGGGTTCGAATTGTTCGTTTGTTGATAAATTTTGAGAATATCTCATTTCCCGCTTCTTTGATTAAATGTTCTTTTGCTTTTTTAAAAGCCTTAATACTATTTGATTCCGAGGTGGGATCAAGGTTATGATCCTTTGATAAAGCGTCAATTTTTGGTTGTAAAACATTGTTCTTATATGAAGTTAGAACCGTACTTAAACTATTGAAAGTAACATTAAATTCTTCAATTTCTGTTTGAGAATTATCTCGTTTTATAAGTAAAACAATAAATATTGCAAATAAAAAAATGCTATCTGATGCGTTTAAAAGTATGGTAAGTAGTTCTGAACTCATAATGATAGATCAGGGGCTGTTAAAAGCCCCTGTTCCTTAATCCTTTTCAAGCTCTTTAAGCATTTTGTCGACTTTTTCCTCGTCCATTTCTTCGAGCATTTGATTCTCATCGACTTCAATACCGGCTTCTTCAAAGAGTTGAACCATTACCGGATCTACCCCACCGTTTGATTCAAAGACATGGTCTTTTGCGAGGTCTTCTTCTAAATTCTCCATAAAAAGACCAACACCTCTTTCATGACCTTCATCAACGGCCTCATTTACTAGATCTACAACTTCACGAAGCATAATACTTTCTCCTTGCATTAATGAATTTTTTAGTTGACTAAAATATGAGTCTGTAAAAATCACGACCAATTACCCCAGTAATTATTAGTTAGCTGTATTGGAATATGGATTTTCACTATGTGGTTTTAAAGGGTTATTAAAAAGGGTTGAAACTTTTACTCATGAGTCATTAACAATAATGAAATCAAGATTAGAGTTCTGATGAAAATCCCCACCTCAAAGGGTACTCCTAGCCCTACATCCACCCAAGGGAGTAGAATAGCGTACGTTCCCCACAAGAAGNAGGGATCGATTAATTTAGAAACTCCGGAATATTTTCTTGATCTGTCATATCTGGGATTTGATAATCTGTTGTTTGATCAAATTCTTCTGTTATACTTGTTATCGCTAAATCAGTTAATGATTTAATATCATTCTCTAATCGTTTACTATTTGGATATAGAATTTTTGCATCTTCAATAAATTCTTGAATACTATTATAAATTCTAAGATTTTCTGTACAGAATAATGAAAATTTACTAAAATCTTTTCCTGATTCTTTTGATTTTGTAATTTTTACTTCGAACGGAATTAATACTTCTGTGATTAAAGTTTTCATCTTTAAAATTTCTGGTTTAAGTTGACCGTTTAATAAATGAAGAGATGGATCAATTACATGAGATAATACAGGATCTGCTAAAGGATTAAGATCTCTTCTCATGCGGCACATATACAAGAAATCTGCATATCTAACTTTTTTATAAGAATCACCAATTTGAGTATTATCCATCGCCATATTCATATTCTCAGATATTTTTGAATTCTGAGTAGCTGTTACAATTGGAATCTTATGTTCACGGGATAAATTGCGAAGTTCCTGCACAATTTGACCTTGTAAATCATAATCAGAGTTGTGTGAATATCTTTGAATTGTAGGTTGTGCGCAATCAACATAATCCATAAATACTAACTTCGCATTCCAACCTTCAACTCTTAAACGATCTAGAAACCTTCCTAAATCCCCAGGAGAGAAAGTATTCTCATTTGCATGCTTTACAACAATACCGAATTTACCATTTGTTAATACTGTTACACTTGAATCTAATAAGTTCTTAAACATCGATTTTACTTTAATACCAATATTTGAACTTGAATCTGTTAATTCATTTGCTCTAGAAATTTCATAGGACTGTTTAAATACCATCCTTAATAGATTGTGTTTATAATTTCCAAATATTGCCATAAATCGTCGACTCAATTTATAAATATCATCCTCGAGTGTTATAAATACAACAGCATCATTCGGTTTAAAATCATTTAAGTTCATTTTTGACATCATATGCGCCAAATTAATCATAAATATGCTTTTACCATGATTTGATGGGGCAGATATTAGATGAACACTCGATGATTCAAATCCCTCAATATATTTATCAAATAAATCAAATCCTGTTTTGAAGAAAGAATAATCTTGAGATACATATGTAAAAAGAGTATTTGCTAATGCCTCCGATGAAGCTCTATCATTAAGTACAAAATAATCACTTATTGATTCTGCTTTATTAATCGATTGAAGTTTAGAAAGATCATTATATGAATTAATAATTATATCTTTCCAATTTTTAACAGTCTCAAATACACTGACATCACCATTCCCTGCATAATCAGTGAAGTTATTCATTAATATAAGAGATGATTTAATATGCGACAATTCATAGAACAAACTAATCATATTTAATGCATAATCTGTTTTCTTTCGAAAAGAATCTATTGAATCTATTCTACCATCTATCGCTTTCTTAATTAATGATTGTGTTGCTACATCTTGGGTAGGTAAATGTTGAAAAACATTTTGATAACTTAGAATATTAGATCCTGATTCTCGAATTGTGAGTAATGTTTCAATTAATCTAATCTTATTTTTTATTACATTAATGTTTCCAAGTTTTAATGTTTTAACAATTTTGTCTAAATCACGGAGATAATCTCTGATATAGTCAACAGTCGAATTATTTGATCCTACTGTCACTGTACCAAAAGTAGCCGGATATAGACAAACATTAATTAAGTCAACAAATAAGGAATCTTCAAAAAATTTCCCGAAAAATGTTTTAATTAATGTACCTGATTGTCCGGCAGTTAAGCCTTGACTAAAGTTAGAAACATTTTGTTGCACAATCACCTCCATAGTTTAAATGTTTGTTATGTCATTTTCATTTAAACTATTTCTTTATATCTTTTGAAAAACAAGAAATCTTTTTAAACTTTCGTAAAATATCCCAACATATTAACACTGATATGATTAGTAATCGTCGATAAATAAATACTCTCAATAAAATTATGTAATTTNTCAAAATGTGAATTAACAATATTCCCATANAAACTTTTAGCTCTACCTACATCGAATTC
>Ga0055582_1000017_pt1 | contig 18362 bp, 31 predicted proteins | sample COG_11_FD_55052 | JGI IMG/M metagenome (GOLD analysis project Ga0055582, IMG submission 55052) | Pelagic marine sediment microbial communities from the LTER site Helgoland, North Sea, for post-phytoplankton bloom and carbon turnover... | ecosystem: Environmental > Aquatic > Marine > Neritic...
CTATATTCTGTATGTAGGTTTTCTAAAACATTTTGAAGATTGGAATCGATCATATGAATATCTTTTCTTAATTTATGTATTCTAATACCAGATATATGACCATCTTCGATTTTAGTTACATGCCTGTTTATAATAAAATTATTAACCGATTGAGTATTCATGTTGAGTAAATCAGAGAGATTAAGAGTCTTTAATATCTGTAACATCTTTTGTTTTATATTTCGTGGATTACTGATATGTAAACTTGTTGATGTTTTTGGTTCTAACCCACAACATAAAATACTGTCACATAGTCTTTGATTTAAATTCGGAAAATATCCGCCCGTTGCTGATTCTTTTGGGTAGAAATGTTGGAACATAGTATATTCAGATATTGGGACATATACTTTATCAACAAAATTAGCGTGAGTTCTACTTGCTAAACTTTCACTTATAATAAGACTATCTTCATGATTAAATCCAAAGAATGGTACAAATCCAACGAAAGTATTATATCCATATGATGGAGTACCATTTCTAAATTCAGAATATTCGTAAAGAATATCCCCTTTTTTAAATTCTGAGAATTGTGGAACTGAATGTCTTAATGGTGAAGCGAAATTTCCTGTTGTTTTCATTGTTTGTGGAGCATATCGTATATCAATTTCATTAAGATCTTTGTAGAATATAATTAATACTCCATCATTATTATATATAATTTTTCCATCACCTTTTGCTTTACATATTCCTAATAACGAAGTATCTACCATATGTCTATAATTATCACTCAGAACATATGGAATTTCTGTATTTGAATCTGGTAGAGCTTGACTAATTTGCTTACATGCCATATTCAATCTAGTACTGTCGATACTGGCTTGAAATGGGATGGGGCTTACATTAACCGATGTCAGCATCCGATTCCTCCTCCTCAGGTTTTATTGACCATAGTTCTTGTTGGGCTTCTATATATACATATTTATCAGGAGATTCTTTTGCATGCATTTTTAAAGTAGCTTCGTCGAAACATTTGCCGTCTTCTCGTGTAACTCCTGCTTTTGCAATCATTTCTATCAAAATCATTCTATCTCCTTTCAAAAAAATATAAAAGGTTATGGGTAGGGGTATCAGTGTACCCCTACCCGATGACAAAAGCAGGTCTGCGCAAACAGACCGTACTATGTCTATAATTTCTATATCAAATACAGAAATATTAAATATTAATTAGTTGTGGAATTACATCCATTATATTGTTTGTAGAGAATCCACAAGCTTGTTTATGTCCTCCACCTCCATGTTTTTTTGCTATTTTAGAAAGATCAATATTTTCTCTATCTGTGAACATAGTTATTTTCCATTTGTCTGGACCTCTTGCAAAAAACATTAAAGCATGATATTCTTCTGGATTCCAAATTGATTCTCCAGATAAAGAATTAGCATGGCTTCGATTTATTACTTGAAATTTTAATCCTTCAAACTCAATTGGAAACCATAATCCTTTAGCAACTCGTTCACTAAGATTTTCGTCGTATCTTTGTGCTGCACGCCCTTCCTTTATTATATCCTTTATTAATTCACTTTCTTCAGTAGTATTAAATAGAGGTTCCCAGAAATTTGTTTCATCTGGCCATCCATGATGTAATCTCATGCCATATTGAAATGGTAGTATAGCATCTTTCCATAATGCCCCTTCGTTTTGCCAAACATCATATTTACTTAAAAGAAAGATTGAATAAGGAAGTCTTTTCGTAGGATTTAACATTTTCCAAACTAATTCGCACGCTCCTACTCCTTCTTTTCTTACGCCTTTAACATCTTTAAGATCATTGTGTTTTTCAATTTCAAGAGCAGATTTGTGATGATCTATCCAAATTAAGTCTGAAAGTGTTGCTAATTCTAACATTTGATCTGGTCCTTCAAGAGTAAAATCGACCATTATTACTTGTTCCCCTTGCTCAATTTTATTGAAATCAAATATATCGACATAATCAATTGGGTACAATTCACAATCTGTAAATTTATTATACACTATTGCTCCAGAACATTTTCCATCGTAATCTGTACGGTGAAAGATACATTTCATTATATCTCCTTTAATTAACTATTATATTTGCCTCACGTTGTCCATTTGGAAGAGGTAAAAGTAATTTTTTAATTTGATCTCGTTCTTGTTCAAATGTTGTTACATCCTCACCTCTTTCACGATCAAATTTATCTAATTTTACATAGATTAAACGACTACTATTAACAAGATATGATATTTTTTTCTCTGATATTGATAGATAATAAAATTCAGCTCTACACCTAAGATGAAAAAATAGTGTATATACCTCTCCATTAATAGATCCGAATACTTCTTGTTTGAGAGTACTTATAGCGGTTTGTTTTGGGTTTTTAAAAAATTTTTTTGTTTCATCTTGCAATATTGGTTCATCCCACCATTTATCGAATAGTCCTAATTCTTCCATATTCATAACATATTGTTTAATAGGTTCTTGTAAAATTTCCAAGATAAATTTTCTTTCTAACAAGTCTTTTGTCTCAGATATATTATCAATAACAAATTTTAACAAATTGTCAGTGACTTCTTGTTCTTTCAATTTTTAACCCCCTTTGATAATTTTTCCTTTTTAGGTTTANTTTTTTGAATTGATTGTTCTTTTTTCTTAGGATTATTCATTCCCCATATAGGAATATCTTTACCACATCTTGGGCATTGCCCGTATTCTTCTATATTGGCTATATTATTCATAAGATTGACCCAATATCCATAATTAAATTTCTTAAAATATTCTTTATCATCATCGTGGACGCCCACGCAAGCGGGTCGATCTGGTCTTGTAATAAATAAGAATCTTATACCTTCCATAAGATTATCCCCTGAATGTTTTCCATCAATCATTATTCTTATGAGACGATATTTGCATTTGTCGCAATAAAATAAATCGTTTGGGTCCATTTTCATTTTCGTCTCCTTATTTAAAGGATGTGGGAATTACCCCACATCCTTTTTTATAATCTTGATAAGAATATTTTTTCATATATAGTTAAATCCATATTATCTATATCTAGTTCCTCTAATTTCTCGACTTCTGCAATTGTGTTTTTATTAGGTTCATATAGTAGCCCTAATAATGTACTTAAATGTTTTGCTAATATCTTATCCCCTAGTTTTAATACTATCTTTTTATCGTGATTATATCTCCAAAATTCTTTCTCTTTTTTGCTGGTCATAAACATGTTAGCAAATACCATTTCAACAAAAGAACTATAAGGTGTACCCACTTGCAATAATAATTCCATCATTTCCAAATAATAATCTATTGGTAGCGTATGTGGATTTTTATTTGTTCTAAGAAGATTCTGAATACTTCTAAGCATCGATATTGTGTCGTTATTTTGTGTTGGTTCTTTATCAGGTTCAAAATAAACGAGAGTTTTATCGTTTTCTTCATTAGCACCAACAAATCCTGGTAATTTAGTTATTGCTTGGGAAATATTAATTGTATCAAATTCCAGAACAGTTAAATCATTCTCGTTTCTAATATCAATTAAATGATCTTTAATAAAGTTTTTAATTGTTATGATTAATCTTAATTCTGCCGCACCAGATGTATGAAATGTTCGAAGTACAAGTTGCGTTAGACGTTCCGATATAGTTTGACCACAGACTATACCTAAATATTTGGTTGGAAATTGTCTTTCACCAAAACATTTACGACACATTTTGAAATTCTCGGTCGTACAAGTCATAGGTGATCTAATATATATTTTTTTATTAATGAAATCTTTTGNTGTAAAGAAATCTAAGAGTTGCCAATCATCATATGGTACTTGAGGNTCCTTATAATATTTACCAACGAGAGTTTCCGCGTGTTTTTCACTAAACACAACAAAGTCTAAATAATTAGAACCACCACAATCTTCTTCTGATATTTCTAATACAGAGAGTGCCATCACCAACGTTCTCTCCAAGTAGCCCGAATCGGGCGTCCATTTGCTCTTATCTCGTATCCTTTATATTCAGCAAAGTTCGCTATACTTTGCCCGGGATTATACCCTGCTATATGTTTCCATATAGAGTAGACTATATCATCACCCTTATTTGTACCTTCTTCCCAGATTGATTTCCGATATAACACTTTTATGTATACCTGTCATTCTCGATATATCTATCTGTTTGGTACCTTTCGCTAATTCATTTTTAATATATCTAACTGTATTGTCTGGTAACCTTCGATTTAAAATTAAGCGACAGTCTTCTAATACCTGATTAGAATATTTATTTGTAATATGAGTCCAATTAGTTCTGTTTAATATTTGATATATACATAATCTTGAACATTTATATTTTGCCATTAATTGTGTATATGATTTATATTTAAAATTCTGAATATCTAATATTATTTGATTAATATCGCTATCTTTGAGTATAGCTGTTCCATTTAACTGACCTTTAGTTGGCGCTTTTCTTCCTCTATTAATCATATCTTTAGTATTTGTTTTAGGTGTACCAAGATATAAATGATTAGGATTAACACAGGGAGGATTATCACAAGTATGACATACTAACATTCCACAAGGAATAGGTCCGTAATGTATCATATATGATAAACGATGTGCTCTAGTTGTTTTACCATTAAGAGTAGCATAAGCATATCCATTTTTATCTCTTGTTCTTTTAGATAACCAACATTCATCTAATTTCTCTGGATGTTCTTGCCAGTCAATAGGATAATTTGTGTTTTGCCAAAAGAGGTTTACAGTGGTTACATCTATTATCATTTTTTCTCCATCATAAGGGTGTCCCGCGCTTCCACCAGGCTACTGGTGTACTCCCTCTCGGGATAGTCGTTGCACGTTCCTTCTAGCGTTGAAGGCTTCGATCAGATATTGCCATATTCTTTCGAACTTAGGCGTCTACTGAATTCACGGGATTATTCGATTATCATTACTGATAAAAGGAGCCATATTGACTCTTACGAGTGCCAGGAGCACCTAGGAAAAACTGTTCCTTGGATATTCCAGTGAGCAAATTACCTTTAATAGGTTGGGANACTACTATNTTTTGTGCGTCAGCAATGTATCCAATATTAATACAACTTCTCGCTAATTGTGTTTTACTAAATCTAGATCCACTCTTATATAATTTAAATAGATGATAACTTGTATCAAACTTCTCAATACATCGATCTATTAATGCTTCGTTTATGTGATATCCTAAAATAACATTATTGTCAGGTAATTTTTTAAATAANGCTTTATTTTCTGCGTTAACAAGTTCAGCCATTTCGTTAACATTAATACTTGGGCAATGTTTTGTTGATGATATAAAATAGAATAAAAAGTTATCTAATTTATGTAGTTGTCTATAGAACTTACCCGAATCATATTGTACGTTTTTATAAATCTCTTTACTGACTAAATTTGTATGTTTCTTTGTAATCGATTTATTAATTACAACATCCGAAAACCCACACTTTTTATTGAATAGACAAACTCCGTACGAATATAGATTATTATGTAATAATATTGGATAGTTTAATCCATCGTTATACCATTCAACAGATTCTGGTAATTGTCCAAGATTTGGTATTTCGTATGGATTACCTTCTATTGGTGATATAAACTCAGTTAATACATAAGCTGCATAAAGAGCTTCGTGTCTCAATACTGCTAGAAAATCTCTGTTTGTATCATAGTTGACGTAACTTTTAAGATAAGCTTTTTCTTCCATTTCATCTAGAGCTTCCTCGTCGTGAATAGTGTAGAGCGCTACTGTATCGCCATCAAAATCGGCGTTGAGCGGCTCTAAGAATAATGGACTCAAGCTAATAGTTTCATCCTGATCGTCATCTTGGGGACTAATCATTACTACTGGTGCACCATGTCGCCACACTTCACTACATCATGTCTCCATGACCGATATTAATCGTTGTAGTCCGGACTGTCTCTTCATCATTTCAGATGTCTCACGTACAGTCTCTACACAAGAATTATTGCGTATTCTTGCTCGGGATTGTCCTAACGATTTTATGTTAGGAGTTTCCCCGATCAGTGAGATTACATCTTCAGAGTTACCTAGAAAAGAATAATAGCAATATTCTCTATTTCTCTGAAGAGCCCTGTTTAAGTTAAGGTAGGCTGACGATTGATGTACATTAATCGTTTTCTTTCACTCATACATCTCCCTCCTCCATTACCTTTAGTACATATTCTTCTTTTTTTAACTCTTCATATAGATTTGAATTATTTTCCATTGATTTAATTTTCCTGATTAAACCCATATTTTCATATATTTCGCTATTATGCTCTTCATCTAAAATCATTTGTTTTATCTTTTCAATTCTTTCTTTTTGATATTCTATAGTTGACATGTTTACCCCTCTATTCGTCTCCTTTCATGCTATTTTATCTTCATTAATTTTTTAACCTCATCTTGAAATTCTCTAATGTCTCGAACAGTTAATTGATCAGAAGATCCATTCGCCATATAGTGAAACATAACACTATCTGGATCTACTTCCTCTTTAAGAGTTTGAGCATCTACTTCTATTCCAGCTAAACACATTGCAAAGAATTGTGATACTCGATTAATTTTTGATATGTCAGATTTTTTCATCATATTAGTTCCATAAATATTTTTTCGATTTCTAAATAGTTAATCATTGGTACATCTCTCATGATTAGAAAATTTAATATTGCTTCTTGACTAAGAATTGTTTTCTCTATCTTAGTATAATTGTCATGAATAACCCCTTTAAACATTAACAAACTAAATATTCCCCCTGGGTTAGATATTTGTAATTTGTAAGTATGCCCTTCCCAAAAGAATGAATATATATAATGATGTCCCATGTCTTTTATATAAGTCATGTAGTTTCTCTATGTTCTGTTACAAACCATTTGAGAAATCTATTAAATGAAGGTTTGTTTTCTTCATAATTTTTACTAGATATGTTTTCAAAACAATAATCAAAATCCATATTTTCGACAGTTGAAAGATAGTGTAAATAATAAGGATGCCATAATTTGTAGAGTATTTTTTTTGCAACTTTGACTTCATATGGTCTTAAACTAGGATCTACTCTGATAACAGATCTTGCCGAAAATTCTATAGTTCTCCCTAGAATAGAAGATCTTATTAATCCTAATTTACCAGATAGTTGGTCATAAATCTCTTGATATATTTGATTAACAAAATATTGATATCTAGCTGTGATACTATCCATTTCCATTACGGCAGCTTCAACAATTTCTTCATCCCATAGATTATTTTTAATATTTGTATTAATCTGTGACATCCACATTTCTTCATCTACTTTAAGATTCGAAAGTAATGCACCATGAGATTTATTTAAATTCAATATACTTGTATAATGATCATTTACTTTTGGAGATCTTATTTCGTTTCTCTCCGGATCAATTTTAGCCATTCTTAGATCAGGAGGAATGATTCTTAAAATTTCAATTATAAACTCTTTATCAAATAATGATTTTGCTATCTCAAGTTTGAAGTGAGTAGCTACATATTTTAATACTAGTATGAAACTATATATTCCAGTGATTCTAAAAGGAATGGTATAACAATTATGACTATTATTCAGTTGGTTAACCACTAATAATCTTTGACCGTCCTTTTGAACGGCCAAATATCGAGTCTCACTTTTAGAAGCATCTGCAAATTTTGGTTCTAAAAGAGTTTTATTTTGTTTACCAACTATACGACTAAATCTTGATTTTTTTGTTGGTTTAATCACAGGAAACACTAATCTAATTTTACCAAAGGTCTTTAATCTGAGAATATTTGGTCCACAAATTACTCCACATTTAGGGCATAATTTACCAGAATCTAAAACTTGAGTTTTCAAATTCCCACATTTGCATCTGTAATTATGTATAGGACCAAATATTGATTGTGAAAAAATACCATTTTCATCAATTTCTTGATTCTTTCCAATAAGGCCTTTTGGACTAGTTACAAATGTACCTAACTTACTTTCTTTAAAAGTTTTTTTGGCCATTTTATTCCCTTTTACATAGTTACTAAGTTATTTATTAATAATATACATGATCTCCTTTAAAAGAGAATATTTTATTTTTTGCTTATGATTTTATGAATTGTTTCAGCTACCATTGCTTCTTCTGTTTTCTTTCGACTGTGTTTATTGACTTTAGATATTGCGTCAGAATTAGCAGATCTTTGAAGTTGTCTTGTTTCACATGCTTTTTCATTCTTTTCATCAAATGTATTTTTGGCTTTAATTGGTAAATTCTCTAAAAGATATCTATCGGTACGAATTTTTTGATTTAAAGCAGAAGACAACTTAAATTTAAANCGAACTGTTGGTTTACTCATCCTNTCGGAATGGGTAACAAATGCAAGAAATTTCCCAAATTCTCTTACGGTACAGCTCGAATCTTTAATTGTTTTAGATAATATGGTTTGAAATATAGCCTCAACAACAGTCGGAATATGTACCTCTGGAAATCTTTTTTGTATTTCCGTTTCTATATCGGGCGGCAGTCTATAGGCCATTATCACACTCCTTATATTGTTTTTACCATAATACACATAACTGTTGAGAATTTTCAATGATTGCATTGTGTAGAATAGGATCTATACATGCGATTCCATTTTTAATATATTTAACATCATATTTATCGGTTGTGTGACTGAATTGTTTCATGTTTCCGTATTCATCACTGTTTACTTCAGAATCAACAGGAATAAAATAAAGTCTTCCATGGATTAAGTGAATCTTTTTGTTAGCAGCTACAACTACACTTTTTTCTCCTGTTGCTTTAGATGTAATTTTAATCTTATCACTATTACTGGTAAAATTAACATGAATTGTTGCTGGTTTAGGAGATGGTCCTGGTTTNTCTGATACTTGATTTATTTCAACTACTTCTTCGATTTCAACTTTATCTTCCACTTGAATAGGTAATTCTTTTAGATTATCATGATTTTCTTTTAGTGCTGTATTGGTCATATTATTTTCTCCTTAACTGTATTTATGTTTGTTTTTGTTAAAGATATTTGCTAATGCGATAATATGCTTGCATCCACTTGGTACTAAATAAGCATTTTTCTTAATAGGGTTTTTAAAAAGTTCAGTTCCAAACGTTTGTGGATTAAGAAGGTTTTCATTTTTAAGAAGTGCATGCGCGAATTCGAATTTAAAGCTNTCACAATTGCAAGTTATTGATACACCTGCGTTGGGAATAATTTCAGTTCCTAAAATTCTAATGATCTGTTTGTATTTNTTTGATTGTCCTGTAATTTCAGTGAATTGATCTTGTTTACTCACTCCTGTAATACTAATTTCTGTTTGACGAATACTTGGTTGTCTTTTCGAGTAAAAAGATGGGAATTGCATAAGATCTCTTAGTCTTAGCATTGATTTAACTCCTTTGTGTCAATATGTTCATTACTTTAATGTTATCATTTCTTTATATTTTATGAAAAAAAAGCAAATCTACAAAGGTGTGCTGATGAGTATGTGTACCCCATCAGCACACACACTTATACAATAATTATTGACGTTTGTCAATATTTATTTTCCGAACCTTTGCAGATTTCAGGAAAATTCTTGTTATTTCCTCAAATTTTATTCATTGCAAAATTTCAATATCATAATTTCTCCTTTAATTTGTTCTCTTCTTGTTGATAAATTCTTGAATTGAATTGAATTTTATTTAATTACCATCCTGATCCACCACTAATACCACAATGTTGTCTTAACACGTGGCTACGACCTAACGCCATAGGCGATCCTCCTTTCTCCTCGAATTTACTACTTTATATTTAATCAAACATATTTCAAATAATATGTTTGATAAGTAGTATCTACTATTTCCGAGGAGAAAAAACCGCCTAAGTTTTCGGTCCACTTTCGATCCACATACTCCTCGATAACAAAGATTTAAAAATTCCTCCTTTCAGTTGATTTTTTACTACTAAATTAATAATTTCTATATATAAAACTTAAAAATTCAAAAGTTATATAGAAATAATTGACATATATTCTATTGGAGGTTGTATGGAAAATAAGCACAATGTTAAACTTGTTAAAAGTAATAGGATTGGAATATATTCTGTAAGTACACAACAATTTTTAAAGGCGTGTATTTCTCAAAATTTTGTCTCCAATCCGAATTTAATATTAGGTGAAACCCCAAGAATTATATGTGTTGATATTGAATCTCAAACTAAAAACCCTATTCATTATTATTTCCCTCTACACAAAAATTATTTTATGTATTTTAACAAAATCATTAAATTAGTAAACCGGCAGAGATTGGATAATTTTTTAAATTTTGTATTAAGAAACGATATATATCAATATGAAAACAATATAGACAGTGGTGTTAGTATACAAAATGTTAGAGAACATATTAATGAACTACTTTTAGATCCATCCAGATTAATTGCAGTGTATATGTTAGAAAATTGTTTTGCTGAGTTATTAGATATAGATTGTTTTGAATATATTCAGAGGGGTTTCTACGGGGGTATTGATCAATTTCAAAAAAGTCATATTATGAAAGTGCCTTTATTTTTTAATATTGTTGAAAAGAATCAAAAGATTAATATTTTAGGTTTTCTAGATAATAGAAAAGTGAATGATGTACGATTGATTCCAGAAGATAATTATAAATTTGTTAGAGAGAATACTTTAGAATACTTTCGGCAAATTGTATTAAAACCGATTGGTGAAATATTTTACTATTGTCCCTATGTATTTCCGAGTTCTATGTTACAGTATGAATTATTATGTCAACTTTACAATATTAAACCTAATAATGAATTAATGTTCTATAGATATATGTTTCTACTAGATTCTAATTTTATCAACAGGAAGTGTCTATATCCTCTAAATTTTGCCGTATTCGAAAGAATTGATTTAGATAATCTAACATCGGAAGAATTAAGCTTAATATCTGATTATTACATGATACCTATTAAAAAATTGAAAGGTAATCATTTACATTTCATGCCTATTGCTGAAGTAGGGCGATCAGTATTAATATTAGAGCAAGATGTATTGTTACATAAATACACAACTGATCCTCCAAATAATTGGGATTGTATTGAAACTTATGTTTACAATGAAAAAGAGTGAGTAGAGCGAGGGAGTGATGTCCTCGCTCTACTTTTTATTTAACTTTTTTTATTGCCTCTTTTTGAGCCCGATCTCGTTGTTCAACATAGCGATAGAATTCTTTCAATATCTCTTTTTCAGCTGTTTCTATATCTTTATCAAAGACGTCGAAAGTTGATGTTTTCAATTTTTCAAGTTGTTCCTTAACAATCCTCTCTAACGTGTATTTATATTTTTTTTCAGACATGAATATCCTCTTATTCGTTAAATAGGTTTAAAATCGTAAGCGACATATCCACAAAGATCAGTAGGTAGCTCCTCGGATACTCCTTCATGTTTTATGCTTAATTTTTTAATATCTATACGATTATAAATTTCAAGGAACACTGACATAGAAGGTTTAAAATCAATAGACCAATTAGGAGGGAATAATCTATTAGCTTGACACACAGTTCTAACTAATACACGAGCTTTTATTTTAGCTGTGTCTATTACCTCAAAAATACGAATCATTCTTTTCTCTTTGGTTAGTTGTTTTGGTTGATAAATGACGAGTTCAGGCGGATCGTCATCATCGAAACACAGAAACCAATCATTGGTCTCGTCGAAGATGGTTGGGTTTTTATACCATTTAGAATCTGCCATTATCACAAAGCTACTTACCAAACTCATTCAGTTTCTCCTTTTCTTCTTTTTATGTGTTTTCTCAGTCCATCTAATATATATTGTGACATTGGATCATCACCTCTATCCTCAAGTTGTTTTTCTAATTCTCTTAATCTAGTTAATGAATATTTACCCAAATCTGGTATTTTAGAAGATTTGATCGAAATATCATCCACTATCCCTTGTANGTTAAGTAGAGCTTTGACTAATGCAGATGGNCCTGCAGCCATTATTATATCTCCGAGAAAATCTGGATTATGTTGTATAGCATCAATTAATTCTTTAACAGACAACTTGTTGGTAGGAATCTGTTCGAGATATTTAATTGATGTCATTAACGTATTTGCCGCATCTTCTGATATGTCATTAACAATCGGAAATATTCTTTCTAAATCTTTAATAACATCTTTTAATTCCATATTCTCTCCTTACTGTTCATCATCATCTTTTTCAAGTTTTAACCCAAAATCTATTGAGTTTTTTCCTGATGGTAAACGAATTGCTACTCCACCAAATTCAGATTCAAGTTTAGATTTAATTTGTTCATCAGTGGGATTATCATGATTGAATTTTTTCATCATATTTTTTAATTTCTTTTCCAACATTTGTTTTAGATGGTCGGGCATGTCTCCTACAACAGCGGCTCCTAACATTATATTTTCTTTTTCATTAGTACGAGGATCGATACACTCAATACATTTTTGAGGCATACCAATTCTTTTTAACACAGTAGAAAATATTCGTTCAGATTGCATCATTGCGCCAGATATACTAGATGCTAGTACATGATCACTCATATGTGCATAAGTGATGGTGTTTTTTCCGTTATTATCTGATAACATAAGAAGAAAGCTTAGATCTTTTTTATTTATTTTCGCTCCAATTTCCTCACAGAATTTTCTATGTTTGTCAGCAAATTCTTTAGATGTAGGGGAAACACTGTCTTCTTTTACGAATTGATTTAATGTTTCTAAATCTTTTATACATCCTACTAAACTTAGTGCTGTTTTTTCATCATCTTTATTGATTTGAATAAAGATACTCCCTAACCTATCAATAACGTTTTTTATTAAATTACGGTCTTCTTTTTTCATTATACCTCCTTGAATAGTTTTCTTTCAATATTTGCTAGACATTTATCTATATCAGGAATCTTATCTCTGTCGATTCGAAATCTAAATCTTTGGAGTTTACCAAATAAGTTGATAGCTTTTATAATATCAGGTTCTATAGCAAACCGATTATCGATCATATAAGTACAGTAATCTCGAAGAATCTGTTTTTTAGTTTTGTTTGACATTTTCCTCCTCTATATCTATTGTAAATAAATCATTATTATTGCATAGTTTAAAAACATAATCAGGAATATGATTTTTTGCCCTTTTATATTCACCTACTAATACTATTATTTCTATATATAAATAATAAAAATAAAGTAATAAAGGCAGGGATAAACCCTGCCTTCTTGTTACGAATCGAGATCTCTCCCGACAAAATATTTTCGAAAATTTTTCATTATTTTTAATTTTTTGGCCCATTGTATTTTATCCGTTTGATCTAATGATGTAAATGTATGTTCGTAGAACACTATAAATTTTTTATCGAACACTTCAAGTTCATCAGGTGTTGACATAATTTTTTGTCTAAAATCATCTGTTATACGATTAATAATGTTATTAACAACACCATGTTGAGTATCAAATGTATCTGAGATTTCTTTAAATGTTTTATTGTAATAAAATTTAGCGAATGCAATTGGTAGGTATCTTTTCAATCTATCTGGAGAAAATCCACCAAGAGTAGAAATTTCGTAAAGCACTAATTTTATAAATTGTTTCATTGTCTCATCGTAATTTGTATCATCGACACTTTTTCGGGCATCAGTAATGTATTTGTTAATTTTAATCCTACTTTCATTGTACGCTTCCTTTAAAGCGATAGCGTCTAATTCTTTTGAACTTGGAGGCAATGTGACTACTTTGCGAACTGTGTCATCATCAAAATCTATTAATTTCGCAATAGTTAATGTAATCGCTTTTTTAACCCATTTTCCAATATGAGGGCGGTTCTTAATATCAATAAAATCTTGTTTGAGAATATCCCCAATTTTATCGGCCGAATCTGTTTTCCAGAGGACTCCGGCATTCGTAGCAATAGTTTTAATACTCATCCCTAAAAGAGATTGATAATCTTCCGATGATACACTTTTATCAAGAAGATTTGACCTCCAATTCCTCCAGACATCCTCTGTAATTGCTTCATGGGGATTCTCAAGGTTACTCAAGTACTCGTGATTAATGTAATACATACTGTCCCTCCTCGAAAGTTTTATGCCGATAAGTTTTATCTATTCGTATTGACTATTTCTATATAACATTAGAAATTTTAAATTTTATTTATGATATTTCAATCATGATTTTTTCTAATAAAATCAATCCGATAGGGTTGGCATGCTTAAAAATAAAATTGGCTAATGTCATTCGCTTAATAACATCGGGCAATTTGCTGTCTCTTGATTTAGGTTTTCTATGAAATCTTACAAATACTGAGGAAAACAGTAATTGTAAATTACATCTATGATTATTGATATTAAACCAACATGTGGGTTCATCTGTGTCTATATCGTTACCAAAATAGTTTTTAAATACTTTAGTCATGATTCTTTCTTTTTCATCGAGGTCGAGAGAACTACTTAGTATAATTCTCTCGACCTTACGGCATTTTTGTTTGATTTGATATTTTCTGAGCGGTCTATCTGAAACTAAGTTCATATTGACTCCATAACTGATTTCTCTAATAACCAATATCCATCCGGATTGCAATGTTTAAATATGAATTCATGCAACGGTTTACAATATTTTTTATCTATTGATTTTACATATATATTCTGTATCTTCCATTCGATTTGTAATGCTTTGTTAATACCTGTATCAGTCGAATTAATATAAAATAATGAATGTATAACTCGATATTTACCACCTGTTGTTATGGTATTTACTCTTTCTTTGTTCTTGAAATATTCAGAAAATTTATCACCTAATTTATTAGTTGCTTCTTCAATAACAATAGCGTTAATAGATGGGAAATACAGTCTACTACATAAATGCTTTAATTCTTTTTCTGTAAATTTCATTGTTACCTCTAATCTAAGAACACATTAAACTTTCCGCGAACTTCTTCGTTCATATAAACTCGGTGCCACTGACGAAGTTTTAATGTTTTATGGTCTTGATGTCTAATATTTCCTCTTACATATAATTGAGGATTTCGCATCATCGGCATCCACGTCCATTTCTTAGCATCCGAATTTTGTTTAATATATTTCTTTTTCTCGGGTTCTGCAAGTCCTGCAGATAGTCTTCCAACTTCGTCTTCCGTCATTTCGTTTCGTGAACGGAAAGGAATAGTAGGAACATATACCTGTACTCCACCTGTTCTATACGCTATTTCTGCCATATGAGGTTTAGATCCACCTCTTGTGTTTCCTCCTACCATAAGAGGTTCTTTATAAAGAAGCATTGCCGGTGGTGGTTCTTTAATTTCAACAGGTACAAATAACCATTCACCTTGTCGTAAAGATCCTTTATTTTTTCGTTTAGTACGATCTTTTTCTTTAACGCCAGCTTTATCGTGTGCACGATGAACAGATCCAGGAAGTAATGCGAGTTTTGCAGTTTTGACATTTGTAATCGATCGATTTGGAAGTTGTGAACTAAACCATTCTCTCTCATCATGACCGCATAAGAATTTAATTTTATCAGGATCTTGATGCGGTTTATTGGTATCGAAAAGTTTAGCCATCATCACTAAATGTCGGTCGTCTGGTTGAAGATCAATAATAGAAATATCAACTTTACCGCGATATTTAATATCAAATATTTGCCCTTTTTTATCGTCAAGAACGTTGACAGTAACACTTGAATTTTCTAATTGATCATTCCTTCTAACATTAGGGACAGGATTTTCTCCAATACTAATCCTTGCCCCCATCTTTTCGAATTTTTCTTCAATGTTAGGATCCATGTTTAACTCCTTTTATATTGTTGTGAGTATTCCTAAATTAAGCAATCTACTTTTCATTGCGATTTCCGATACTTCAAATTTGTCACATAATTTAGAAATAAGAAGATCGTTGTTTTTATATAATTTTTGGTATTTAACTACATATTCTAAAATCATATCTTTGGGTATTAGTAGCTCTAATGCAAACGCGTTAGCTTCTATTTCTTCTTTAATGCTCATAATTCCCTTTAGTATTTTAATTCTAAATTGTTAAGACCGTATTTCTGGCATCTTTTACAAATTTGTTTATGTGATCTTTCAAAGGTTTGAGCTGCTTCATCAAAATTGGAACATTGCCAAGAATCACTTAATTCCTCGTCTTTNATTTGATTAAATTCCTCTACCTCCGGACATTNTGGATCTANTGGTGAATAATAATANTGCGNCATCTTTCTTGCTTCCCCCTTTAATTTATGATGTTAATATTAAGCTAATCGTAACTCCTTTAATAAATGCTGTTAATATGCAAGATTTTAATTTTTTCAATACATCAGTTGCACTTTCTGCTTTACCTATCGCAATAGGTTTTGGTCGTGATGCAACAGTTTCATCATCTTCGATAAGAATATCTTCTCGACAATGTGGACATTGTGCAATATCTGCTTTTTCACAATATTCTTCACATCGTTTTTTCCAATGACCCCAATTAAATTGCGTCATATAAGGTTCAGAATCTTTATGTAATCCAAAACATTCGGGTTTACCATCTATAACTCTAACTTTAAATTTAACTCCTTCCATCATACGATCGCCGAAATCATACCCATTAACATAAATGAAGTCAAGTTTTTTATTACATTCATTATCACAGAATAATTCTCGCATTTTATTCTCTATCCTTTCTCCTCTTATTTTACGCTTTTGAACTCCATGATCTTCTGCATGTATTATTGTTATATCCGAATATAGATCTGGTTGTCTTGTCCACCAAGCGAACATTCTCATAGGTGGTGTATTTTTTGCTTTAAGGTAATACCATTTACCTCCTTTCCACTGTCTATATAATCTAAATTCATTAAGCATAGCTATAATCCTTAATCGGTGACTTCGATGTTAGTTACACCATAGTTTAAACATCGATCACAATTTTGACGATGGGCTCTCTCAAAGTCTTTAATTACTTCATCCATACATCCACACATTTTAGATATAGGATCATCAGAGTGCATTTGATGGAATTCAGAGACTTCAGGACAATTTGGATCTAATGGTGAATGATAGTGATATGACATTATTTGTTCTTCTCCTTATCGTAAATTGAAAGATATGCTCGTGTTTCATCATCAGGATCATTTCCAAGTTGTATATTTTGTTCTTCCAATTTTAGTTTAACTATCTTTTCTACTTGACTTTCACTTCCTTCTTCGAATTCAATTTGAATATCTCTATATCCAAATCCTCCTCCACTAGAAGCGGTTAGTCCTCCTAATTCTTCAAGTAGTTCTTCAATCTCATTAGACAGTTCTATCACATTCTCTTGATTATCTTCATTAAATGGTATACCTAGATCTACTATGAATGACATATATTCACCCCCCTAATTGAAATCTAATTTTTTCCAAAAGGTAAACTCCTTCTGGATTATAATAATCATATATAAAATTTTGTAGAGGCATTGTTTTTGTTATTGGTCCTTTCAATCTGGTTGCTATCCTTTTATTAATTTTAAATTTATCACTTATAAAGATAAAAACGACTCTGATTTCTCCATGATATTCATGATTTGGTATCCAATTAAAACCACACATTAATCCTTTCTTCTCAAATTCTTGTTCAAGAAATTTGGTTATTTGATGAGCATTTGCATAATTGTCAAATACATACTTCACAAATTCTTGACATCTTGTTTCTATTTCTGATAACTCTAACTTTTCCATACATTACCTCATAAAAATTCTATAGTAGCTTTCTCTAATATTGCTCTACATTCAGGATTACAATATTTATGCATGAATTTTAATGCACACATTGTAGTTTCTACTCTAGTATGCAGATCAGTCATTTTAACCGTTATTTCAAGCTGAATGTCTAGATCAAAATCATGATTAAATCTATCATCTTCTGGTAGTATAATATCATATATAAATTCATACACACAATTAGGGAAATGCTCCATATAAATTGTTGGTATAGAACTATATTTAACTTGATGATAATGTTCGGAAAATTTTTGATTTAATATCACAATCATTTGTTCGAATGAAATATTTCCCGTACTTGCTTTCAAGAAGTTTTTCCAACAATCTAATACGTCGTTATATGTTAATTGCATATTTCTCCTTACAAGGATTGAAACATTATTTTTTCTAATTCATCTAGAATCCAAGGGTTACAGTGTTGGTAACAGAAATCTACAAAAGGGAGATTATGTGAGAATTCTAATTCACGCTTTTCTAATGCAATTTTTAAAAGACCTGGATGTTTAGAAAATTTTCTTTGTAATTCTTCTTTCTCTTTTGGAGTCCATATTCGTTTTATTCTTTTGTTAAATTGTATAAATATTTTTTTTGATATATGAGAGGTGATTACCGAACAATCATATCCTTG
>Ga0055582_1000029_pt1 | contig 16004 bp, 23 predicted proteins | sample COG_11_FD_55052 | JGI IMG/M metagenome (GOLD analysis project Ga0055582, IMG submission 55052) | Pelagic marine sediment microbial communities from the LTER site Helgoland, North Sea, for post-phytoplankton bloom and carbon turnover... | ecosystem: Environmental > Aquatic > Marine > Neritic...
GGTCTAAAGAATTTTAACATTTTTCTATATTCAATCATAGAAAATGTGGCTACTCTTCTTACTCTCTTAGTATTTGTGGTGTATTCTTTTGGTACACCAATTTCTTCCCATGACGTTTCTTTAGAATCAGGATAGAAAGGTCCGGAATCACCTACTATTATTCCATCTTCCACAATGTGTCCAACTCTAATTGGATATGTACGAATGACTACAAACACGTTACCTAGGTAACTAGGATGTAATTGTGCATCGGATAATGCTGAACTAACTGTTATTTCTCTACTAGTGCAGTGTGGATATGATATACCTGAATTAATAGATAAACTAAATCCTTGAGGAACTTCCATACCTGCAATTACTCCCTCGTCTAATAGTTGTCCGATATCTATTTCTTTAATCATAGGTTTAAGAAGTTCGTTTTCTTGTGCTAATTTAGCAGATCTATTAATTTTTCTTACAAGTGCACTTCCCACACCACTTTGTGTAGATGCTATCTTTTTAACAGAACCTTTTGATTCATTTTTACGATCTTGTTCTTCAATCACGGCTGCTCTTGGGTGAATGAATACTCTATTTGGGTCAATATTAAATACTTCTAATTCGTGTATTAAGAATTCTGGATTAATAATAGCACCAGGGCAAAGATAAATAGTTGCTCTTTTATTAAGGATACCTGTTATAGGTAAATGTTTAGTAACGTATTTGGTATCATTAACATAAAATGTATGACCAGCATTCATACTTGCATTGGTAATTGCTAAGTCAATATGGTTGTACCAACCAAGATAAGAGGCTACTAATCCTTTACCAGTTGAACCAAGTTGTCCATCTATTAATATGTTAAGTTTACCAGGTTTTATCATATTCTCCCCTTTTTATATTATAAGAAAAATACAAGATCGAAGAGACTTATTTGGTGTCTCTTCTTAGTGTTTATTTTAATTATTATTTCTTTATTAAATACTGAAATACTAAAAAATTATTTTAATAATTCCTAATCATATATAGAAATAATTATATTAAAACTAACTTAAAAAAGGAGAACATATGAGAAAAGAATTTAAATTCACAGACAATTTGAAGGGAATATTAGAGATAGGAGAAATCGATTGGACCATATTTAAAGATCAATCTAAAATTCATTATATTGGTTCACTCGCACCCCCAAGGTTTGGAGTTACTCTGTTTGCAACAATTATGGAATATATGTATTTTCCGCCGAAAACGAAGAAGAATGGTCTATATTGGTTACAATTTCTTAATTGGGGAACAATTATATCAGATGCAAATAGAAAACTCGAAGTGTTTACGGCAAAGACTGCTACAGTTTCTGGTAACAAAAAAGTAGTTACTGTTGATGGTAAAGAGTTTGTTACCACTAGTGAATGGACTACTCAAATGTTAAGATGGATGATTATAACAATTCCTGCGGAATATAAGCCTCAAGCCGAAGCTTGTTTAAAGAAAATTAATATGATTCCGGCTAGTGCTAGTCCAGTTCTATCGAAATTTAAGATAGGTAAAGGTGATAATATTGTTGAGCTTCCTTTTATAGCTGCAGTAAAGAGTTATAAATTAAAGCAACGTCCTGTATTTCGCGGACCAATGGGTGTTATAAACTTAGATATTGGTAATGTCCATTTCTTCCCCGTAGAAGGTGCAAATATTTTCACCATTGAGTCAGGACCTAAAGACCATGATATAATAAATAAAACAGATCCTTATGAATTATTTCTAATTGAAAGAGATATGTGCGAGAAAATAAATGGATATACTGATTCTAGTCCGGAAGAACAAGAGAGAATAGATAAAATGTCCAAAAAAATATTTGGAGCTATCGATGAAATAATGAATCAGTATAAACCATCGACCAAATAAGGAGTTATTGATGGAGGATTTCATAATTAAAAACAGATTACTAACTGCTAAGGAGCTTGCTGATTACTTACAGATATCTAAGCAAACTATCTACAATAAATGTAGTAAAAATGCAAAACATCCGTTACCAATAAAGCCTATAAGAGTTGGTAGAAAACTTCGTTTCAGATTATCAGATGTAGAAAAGTATATTGAATCGCTTTAGTTAATATTTTGACAAAATAATTAAATTGAAGAGGAGAAAATTTATGTTACAAATATTTGGTGCGATTGCTGCAGGAACTTTCGTTGGCATAGGAGCCAGAATGTTAAAAGACGGGGTAACAATAAACCCTGGAGCTAAAACTCCTGAAACATACGCTGCTATAGAGAAAGCAAATGACAGAATATTTGAAAATATTGAATGGGAAAGTGGTGATATTAAGGACGGAACCTACAAAGACTTTAGCAAAGGAAAATGATGAACTATTTGGGTAGAATTGCCCCGAAAGGGGCATTCTATTTTATTTTTGCTTCTCTTTTAGTAAAAGAGTTTAATCTATCTCTAGGTATTTCCATACATTTTAGACCTTCGACAGATAGAGAATGTAGTGTTATAAATCCACCTCGTGTCTTATTACTTGAGAGATCTAAATTAACTTCGTTTGGTGTTCGTTTATAATGATCAATATTATACTTATTCACAAACCTGTCATCGAGTAACGTTCTCAGATATGCTTTACCAAGAACTACTTTTAATTTTCTTCCATAAAAGCATACCACATGAAATGATTCTTTGCCAGTATATTTAATCTTAACAGATTGAAACTTTCCTAATCCTGTAATGTGATCATGTACTTCGGTTGTTGCTTTTTTAGCTTTTTGAAAGTTGTCAGAATCGATATCTATTATACCAAATTCTTCAGTATCTGACATTGTGGAATGTATGGATAAAAGTCTCCCTGTAATTAGATCTTCATAATTACGACTGTTCAATTTCAGAAATTTGCCGGAAGAATCTTTTCTCCTAACAATCACATCATTTCCTATTTGTAAAAAGAACATTAACTCTCTGTTACCCACTTGATTAAGAATCTTTCTCTTGTTTTTAATATAGTAATTATAGAGATCGCTTTCTTTTAATCCCGATGGATAGTGCTGGTTTTTAAGAACTACTTTATCTGGATGTGGAGGTAGATATTCTGTAATTCGTTTGAATATGTTAAGCATTTTCTTCCTCACGGTTTAATTTAACTGATTTATCTTCTCCCCCAACATCAACTATTGCAACATCTCCATTTATCACTTTAATTCTACCTTTTAACATTTCACCAGTATCTTCGTCTCTAAATTCTATACAATCTCCTACACCAACAATTAGATTACCTTCTGGATCATGAAATATCGTTTTTGGATTTTCCATTTCATTGATCATAGTGAAATCCAAATCTAAATTGTCAAGAAAGAATTCAATTTCATATGTCTCTTCGTGTCCTTCAACCTGTACATGAACAGGAATATTTTCATACTCTCCCATTAAATTTTTAGCTTTATGGGCAACATCAGTGTATCCATGCTGTCTAGCTCTCATATATGCGGCTTTTAATAGACCAGAATGTACATTACCACTTTCATCCATGATGGGGAATTTAAGTTTATCAGGCATTAAGAATGCTCGAGATCCATGCTTTTCTAGAAGTCGTCTTCTAAACGATTTTCTAGATAATTTTTGCTTGAGGGTTTCTGGAATCAATTTACCTGCTTCGTCTAATATAATTTCTGCAATCACTTCTTCATAATTTGCGTCTTCTTGAATAATATGCATAATTTCCTCCAAAAAAAATAATGTAAGGTAACCCCACATAAGCGAGGTTACCTATTTAATTAAAATGGTATATCGTCATCTCCCATCCCGGGAGGTGTTCCTGGGAATGATGCCGCGTTATCTAACCCTTGTTGAAAATTTTGTTCTACATTTCCTGTATTTGTTGTGCCTCCTTGATCTGTCGTACCTCCAGTATTTTGTTGATTTGAATCAGGAGGACCTATAGGAGGACCGCTGGTATCATTTTGATTTGATGAGGATTGTTGTTCAGGTGCTTTGAAGGCCACTGATGCTCCTTGTGCTTCTAATCTTAATCCTAATTTACCAATAAATTCTAATACATCCGCACACGCTAATGCATCAGGTATAGTAAACATTAAACCAACAGGATTGTTTTGTCCACTTCTAAATCCAAGTGAAACAGTTCTTTCTCCGGGCGTATTTGGATTATTTTGTTGATTTTGAGGTTTTTTAATATAGTCGTTAACAAATATCTGTTTTACTACTCCACCTGATCCTCCATATGCGCTTTTAGAACTATCAACAAATAAGGAGTAATTGCCTATCATTGCTTTTTGTCCTCTAGCAACTGCTCGAAATGCGTGCGCAAGACCTAAAATTTTATGGACATCTTGTTTTAAACTAATTTTATTGGTAAAATTAAATGTTCTTCCGCCGGTTTGTGATTGTTCTCCGGGTGCTAATGTTAAGAAACAGAAATGTCTCTTTTTATATCCTGGTAAATTTGGATCATTATCTCTTACCAACGAAACTTGAAATAAGTTGTTTGCTGGAAAAGAATATTGATATATTGGTTGTAAACTAGATTGTTGACCGTTTGCCATTCTCTATCCTCCCTATTTTATTTGAGAACAAAACGTCTCAGCTTCTATAGTCTGTGGTTTTTTTGATTTAAAGAGAGGTACTAATTCGTAACTCACTATATCTCCAAGAATTTCATGCCACGTATCTATGTTTAACTCTCCATCTGCTAAATCGTTTCCTCTGGTATGAGTTTCCCCAGCATTGGGCATTCTACTGTTTGCAATACATCCTAGGTAACTTTTACCTATGCGTCTTTCTATAGCTTTAATATTATATTTATGTCGAGTTGTATATAAATTTATTACAAATATTTGTTTATCAGGTTCCTCGACTTCTCCATGAACGCTGATATCACATTGTTCTTCAATTTTTTTTTCGAAATCAATGAATTTTCCGAATGTTTTTAAAACTTCTTTAAACTCTTCTATTGTGTTCATTAACGCACCTCAACATATTTCAATTAATCGGTCTGGTGGTACTAACTCGAGTTTCTGCATTGCTTCCTGAATATTTGTTTGGCTATCTGTTTCTAGTTTACTCCAGTTAAGATTCAGCTGACCAAACGGCGTTGACACATTCTCAAATTTTGCTCTCTTTGCAGCTATCCACTTCTGTACAGTACCCAGACAGAGTGGTTTAAATGTTGTATTATATAAATCTGGTCTCATCGTCTTTGGAGTTACGTGAGGTGTATTATAAATTATACACCCTCTTCTGAGTTCCTTATCCATCTCTATAGTTCGAGGTGGAACAAAGTTCCAAGTATTTCTTACTCCTAGAGATCTGGCGGCGTCTACATATGCATTAGAAATAACAAGATTAATCATGTTGTCTGCAGAGTAATCAGATGTTTCCCTTCCTAATTCATTTAGATTAAGTACATCAGTATCTGGCATAACTTCGTATATATCTATAATATGCACATCATCAGAAACAGGAAGTAGATACCTCCATTGCGCTTGTCCTGGTATAGTATGAGACAATTTGTTTGCTGATGTAATATATGTGTAGTCTTTATGAGGAGTAAATTGAGACATTAAAGAAAGAACATCTTCATCTAATCCTTCAACAATTTCATCATCTGACATTTCAAGGAGATTTACACCTGTACCTAATTCTCTTTTGATGTACCCTAATATAGAACTCCAGGTTTGTGAATATCTGGGTTTTACCATGTTTCTCTCCTAATAATTTTAGGGCGGTAAATGTACACCGCCCTTTTATGAATTATTCTGATGGTGGTTCAAGCCCTAATGTCTTTAAAATTTCATCACCTGCTTCTTTAAATATTGGGCTTGTTCTTCCGTGGCTTGTACGAAGAGATTCGTTATCTAACCCGGAAATTAAAATCTGTGTTACATTTTCAATACAATCTTCAAAAAGTGAGTCAACTGTCGATTTTGAATTATGATCTGCTTTTGGAATAGGAACCACATGCAATTCATAATCGAATGCATTAAGAACTCTTTCAAGAGGTTTAATGCCAAAATCTCTTCCTTTTAAAAATCCATCGAATTGTGGTACACATTGACTACCTAATGTAAGAGCACAAACATGATTCTTTTTATACCCATCACCGATTGCTTTGGAAAATATTTGTCTAACTGCTTCGTTCAGGTCTCTATTTTTAGCCATTTCGCCTCCTACTAAAAGATTTTATTGAGAATTGATACTCTTTCAATTTGTTTTTCAAAATTTATTAATTTAAAATTTCTTGCAATTAAATCAAAATGTTCTTGAATTACTTCTGACATTCGACCAATTATGGGCTTTAATTGGTCTATTGTTGGTGGAATTTTCCAATTAACAATTTGTTCGAATGCTCTAACAGGTCCAACATTTTTAATGCCAGGTATTTCGTCTGATTTATCTCCAGCAATTGATAATAACATTGGTATATACTCTGCTGTTAGTAATCCTCTCTTAATCTTTTCATTTACATAACTTAATGCAGTTAGATCATCAAATATTCTACATGGGACTCTATCTTTACCTTCTTTCGACGAATGATAGGTCACTGTACATTGAATTGTGTTTCTAAATTTACAAGTTTGAAGTAAATCTTTATCACTAGAAAGAATAATGTTTAGAACATCTCGATCTTGCCCATCATATAGACCTTTTAATATACAATAATGTGGGACAAAGTCTGCTTCATATTGTCGTAAATAAAATACTTTGCTTATATCTGGTTTAGTAAACATTTCTTCAACTTTGTCATAATAATATTTTTTAATTTGTCTATATAATTCGATTTGTTCATCGTGCATAAGAACTGCTTTAATATTTGCTCTACCAGACTTATAATTCGAGTATATAACTCGATTTTGTTGACAATACCCGTCGTCATAAAACAATACAAAATAAGGGTCATATACTTTAAATCTTAAATATAGTGTGTTTAAAAACTCACGGAGTTCTTGTATTAGAACGTCAGAAACAGTTCTATTATGATCTATATAATGATTTATTTCCATGAAGATATTATTTTTATTATAGAACCCAGTTGCAATCGATTGAATATCTATGAAAAAATTAACTCTCTTCTTATTTAAATCTGATAGAATTTTAAAGAGTAGCTTGTAGTTTAACGGGTATTTTATGTAATGGTTTTTCATTTAATTATCCTAAACACAATAAGTATTTCTTTATATGTCTTGAAAAATTTTGACATCACAATTGTTTTCTATACTTTGACGACGACCAGTAAGAAAAATCAATATCCTCATCATCAACAAATTTCAACATACTATATCTTACGAGATGGGTGCAATAGTTTTCTTTTATATTGGCTCTAATAAACATATTAATAATGTTTATTGGAGTATAAAGATATCCTCCTGAGTCTTCTGCATCCATATTATACCGTTTTCCAAATTGACACCAATCAGGCAGGGAATTCGTTGTTTCATAAACNTGTATTATATCTAATTTTTTCATATAATATTCTTTAAGAAAATCAAATCTATATAATGCTCTTTCTGGTTCATCTGGGGAATATATGTTAGCATGTTGTGATGATTGACTAAAATTATTTTTTTGTATAGGATCAATAAATTCGCCAACTTTAACAATTCTATCTTCGACCAATTTTTCACTTATTATATTTGCCGCTTGTGAATGTTTGATAATTTCACTTTTTGTTGATTTTAGTGTATTGTATTTAATTTCTCTATTTGTCACAGTGAATGTTTGATTCATTTTATCTAAATTTAAAGATTGATCAGAGATAGGAAATTGTGATAATTTTTTTGTTGATGAGTTAATATCCGCCCATTGAGATATATCAAAAGTTTGTATTTGATTTATATCAAAGAGATTTAAATAATGGCAAGCTATTTCTTTATCTGAATTATCTGATAGATAAAAATCATCAAAGAAATAAAAATTAAATGAATTAAAAGGTTTAAATGTATTTATTATATATAAAGGTACACTCAAATCATTTGGTGCTTTAATTAATAGTTGTTCGTATTTATAATCGTTTACTTCTGATTTTGTTGCTATATGATTAAATGTAAATATATCACTATGTGTATCCTTTATAAAATTTTCGAATTCTTTTATGGCTTCGTAGCCAGTCATTCCTTCTAATATTGTGTTATATGTATTTGTTGTAGACATATAATGAATGAATGGATTAGCAAGTACAATATAACATTGACATGTTTGTTTGTCAAATTTTAATGGTTCAAGAGATTTTACAAATAATACTTTAAATAATTTATTAAATAAAGTTTTGAAAGGTTTATTATCACTACTTTCATCTATTGAATATATTTCTATTGAGAAATCTTGATATATATTATTGGTAAGATCATTTACCATTTGTTGTATTAGAATAGGGGATAATGTTATTCTTAAAATAGCATATGAAGATTGTTTTAATAATGGAGTTCTAACAAAACAAAGATGCAATACATCATTATACATTTCTCCAAGTGGAGCGCGTAATATAATTTCATACTTTAATTGAGAATCCATGAGTTAATCCTATATAAATTAATTTAACTTAGAAGATCTCTGCGTTATCACAATACAACGACATTTTTTGCTGAAGGACCTTTTTTAGTCTGTTCAACTTCAAAATTTACTCTTGCTCCTGGTTGAAGTGTTTGAAATCCTTCCATTCTAATTTCTGTGAAGTGAACAAAATATTCAGTTTTTTCTTTTTGATCTTCGATAAACCCAAATCCTTTTTTATCCGAAAACCATTTAACTACACCTCGTTGTGTCTCCGACATTATTCCTCCTTAATGCGTTTCGATCGATACTCCACAATTCTTACAGATTAATATTTTTTCTTTTTTCTCTAGCTTTATCTTGCATTTCCAACATATACCTTTTCGAGTATATTGGATTTTTTCCTTTCTAGTTAATCTCTTTTTCTGAGCCAATATTCTTCCCCCCCACTAATCTACTTCGGTTTTATCATCTCTTACTCTAACAAATGTACCAAATCTAGGTTTACCATCATTGGTAATTTCTTGATAAGCTACTTCTATTAAAGTGGGCGTATTGTCCATAAATTCAATTCTTTCTTGATCACTAAGACCACTACCTACATTGAATGTTGTGCCATTATTGAGAACACAATTTAATTTTCCTATTACATCACTGTTCTTTCCTGTCCCATATTCCCAGCCAGTTACTTGAACATCAATAGTGTGAAATTTTTTCATCTTTAACCAATATTTTGATCTTTTATATTCATAAGGAGCGGTGTACAATTTAACGACAATACCTTCCTCGCCTTGATCGATATGTGTTTGAGCAAGTCTTGCAAGATCATATTCAGATGTTACCCAAGATGGCACCTGAAAATGTTCTAATAAGAAAATTTTACTAAATGTAGATGTCGTTAAAACATCATGCATCATTTGATATCTTTTAATAAAATCTAAACCATCAANCGCTAAATCAAATATGTGAAATTTAAAGATTTGNGGNTCTACACCTTCCAATTTNCTCACTTGGGTCATTAATTTCTGGAATGATTTTGTTTGACCAGCGTCAACTTCTCCATCATATATAATGTATCTAAAATTGGGNAGATTATTAATCTCTGGATATTTCTTTAACATTGTAAGTGATGCTTTCGATATATCATCATCAAAAGCGAAGTTAAAGTTCGGAAATTCTTTACCAGATCTACTTAAATATTTGGCTGATAATGTTTTCGTATCATATACTGCCCATGATCTTACTCCATCTTTTTTGATAGAATAGCATGATTTTGAAAAACTCCCACCTGCAGCTTTTATATACCCTTTAGCATCACTGTTACAAAGCATGGGACAATGATAAGGAATGTCTGGAATAAATTTTTTGAATGTTTTAATACTTGATCCACATCTAGGATCTTTTGAAACAATTCTGTCTACAACATCAGCAGTATATTTATCTACGCTACTAATTATCTGAAGAAAATTCTTTTCTTGATCAGTAGCTCCTCTTTTTGTTGATAAAAAATCTAACATTTGAAAAATTGCATCATCTGTTTTATATTCTGCATATTGTGTAGGGTCTGGTGAATAATTTATTTTGCTAATATTAAATCTTAAATATGGATTAAGCATATAATATATAGTTTTAGTAAATAGTCCATCATTTCGTCTATTATTTATTATTGCTTCTTTTTCTAATCTTCCAGAATGATTATTGATATCTTCTAATATAGCATGTACTGATTTAAGACTCATCTTTTTCTCCCGGGAATGCCCAATTCTCAAGGCATAGTATTACATCTTTTAGAATAGCGGATAGTTGTTCTACATTAACTGGATTTTCTGGGAACAAATCTTCTATATTGGCCGTTCCATGCTCATACTCACCAATGATTTCTGAAAATATTGATCTTATTTGATCTATTGTGAATGATTTTTTATTATTGATACTACCTGATGTTTCCCTGTCAAATGTATGAGTTATAGGATACACTTCTTTACTTGGTTGGTATGCTCCTAATTTTTTATAACTATTCTTTATCATTACATCTGTATATGTAGTCTTATTCATTTTATACCTCTATTTTTCTTCGTATTAAACATACTAATTTAGTTACAGGGTCAATTATTAAAAAATCAATAATAGCTGGTATAGATACTGCACAAAGTAGAATTAGAAGGGCTGTTATTAGACTGGTTGTCCATATTAAAAATCCAACAAGAATAGATACTATGATTGTAATAGTGGCTATTGAACTGTTGATTTTACGGATTGTGATTATCTTTTTCATTAATCCACTCCTTACATGTTTAATATTTCTATATATTATTAGGATAAAAATTTTACATCATGTAATTCTAAGATTTATTAAACAATGCTTTCTCTGCTAATGTCTTAAGTTTTTCTAAATGGTTAATAAAAGTAAATAATTGAGAAGAATCTATTTTCTCCATAATATGTTCTGTATGTTCATAATCAAATGATAATATAATTCTTTTAGCTTTTAATATTAAATCATCATGTTCTCTAACCGATAAATGTTCATCTATGATTTCTTGAATAGATTGTTGTGTTATTCGATCTCCAAAATTAGAAGGCATAATTCCTCACATAAATCTAAATATTAGTTTTTCTAGTTCAAGAAAATCTTCTTTTTTAATAAGCTCTAATTCAATTTTAGTATCTAATTTATCAAGTATATTCAGATCTTCTCCTGTATATCTTGTTTGACCTTTATTCTCCATAGTTCTTAAGATAATAACCAATTCATCAAATTTATTTATAAAATCTTGTAATTTGTTAAAGTCCGAATTCATCATATCTTCATACATTTCTTTAAGATTCATTTCTCCCCCCAGAAGAATGGGCTTTAACGTAGTTATTTCGCCCATTCTTATAATCAACTTATAGGATTTTTAATATCTCACCTTCGATTCTTAAAATAAACACCTCTATTGGTTCTGACTTAAAATATGTCTTCATTTCTTTTATTTTCTTTTTATCGTCAGAGACAATGGCAAGTTTACATAATAAATTGAAAGCTCTAAGTTCATCATCATCATCTTCTTTATTCTTTAAAGAATTCATATGAATTGTCCACAATAATCAAATTTAGTTGTTGGTAATACGCTTATTACTTCTCCAGGTTTTTGATTAGATACAGATATAGGGCATATTCTCTTAAAATGAGAACGATGAGTATCACTAATTGTGCTAGGAGGATTTGTACTACCAGGATTGACCATACTAACTTTGTGTGATAACATACCAGACATTAGATTAACAGTATCATATAAATAATTACCACTTAATCCTTCGCTACCTTTTTTCTTTTTGTCAGGTGACGTTAGAAAATGCTTTAAAGGTTGTAAATGATCAATTTTTAATTCGTCTGGAAAGAATCCTCTGGCTGCTTGTGCAGCAACATTTCCTACTCTTTTTAGAAGCGGAGATAAAAGTAATTCTATAAATACTAATCGTTTATGATTAAGATCAATATATTCGGGGATATTATTATTAAGTTTCATAACTAAACTTTGGATTATAGCTTTCTTTAATGTTAGATTTTCTTGAGTAAATACATTTTTATAACATCCAATATATAAATACTTTGTGAAATCATCAAAAAATAGATTTTCAAAAAAGGCAACAACAGATTCTCTTGTTGATTTATTTATATTGTTATTAAAATAATTAAGAACATCGTCTTCACTTTTTGGTTGATGTTTCATTTTGAATTTTTGTGCAACTTGTTTATATAAATCTTTTTCCTCCTCAGTTTCTAAAAATACTCCAAATAAATATTGAAGTGGTATATTTGCTCTAGTAAAGGTAGCAATATCGTGACTGAAACTAATAGATAAACTATTAAATAAGCTATAGAGTTTAATTGATTTCTTTTTAATAACTATTGGTTTATCTAAAATATAGAGTGTTGGAACGTAATAGTTACCATTGATTACAAAAAATGTATCTTGTATTAATTTAGGAACTAATAATTTAAAAAATAATTTTTGATTTGTTGCTAAATCATTTACATTAGTATTATTTACATAAGCTTCGACTTGCATTAATTCTGTATTGTAAATTCCTTGATACGTTAATTTAGGTTTTATTGATTTATCAATGAGCTTTAAATATCCGTTATTTTGTTTGGACACATATCCGATAATTAGATCGATAAAATTATTAATAAGATTATATTGATATCCTCTGAATTGTCCAATTGATAGAGCATTTCCGTCTTCTATTTCTTCACGATTGTTTTGAAGTAGATTCATACCCCTCCTTTTATATCTTCTGAAATACTACTTTATGGAGTTCAAGATAATCTTTCTCATTTAATCTACCTTCATTTTTTAATTCTTGTATTTTGTTTAAAAGTTCGTTTTGTCCCGAATGTCTAAGGTTCATATAAAATTTAGTTTGTTTTTCGGATCTAAACCATCCTATTTTTTCGTAAAGATATTCACATTTAGCTGATGTGTTATCGTCATCACCAAACATTGATCCGTCATCTTCTACTTGCCAAGGAGATGGTTGAAATACTGGAACACAATCAGGATCTGGTTTAAGCATTACACAACCTTGATCCTCTATAATAGATTCAACTATTGCAGGATCAGTTTGATACCAGACTTTTCGACCAATCAATTCTTCTTTCCATTTACGACTAAAGAAATTGAGTGGATGTTCTTGAAGTTGGAGAAGAATGTATCGAGCTTTAGCCAATCCAAAGTCCATTTGTCTTGCACCAACTTCATAGAATTTTTGTCCGTTTCTAAATATGTTACAACGACCTCCCTCTCTAATTTCTCCTTTTCTAAAATAATTTGTTTCTTCAAATGCTATTGTCCATGAAGGTGCCGAACCATCAAAATCAATTAAGTTATCTCTGGTTGGTCCTTCATCCCAAACTTCATATTCAGGATCTTCTCGAATGGTTCTTTTCTCTGGATATGGATTAGTTTCTCTAAATAGTGGGTATGCATAGTAATTATTTTCTTGATATGTCCCACCAAGACAATGACATAATTTAACTCCAAGGCCACTTAATCTTGTAGGTTCTTCTTCATAATACTCAGCTCTTACAATTTGATATGGGAGTCCTCTTATAACTAAATCCCATTCTAACTTAGAGAACTTGATTTTTTCCCATGGAATTCGTTTATCTGTTGGTTTACAGATGTGTCCATCTTTAGGTACATAGTTTTCAACCATTTTATCTCCTATACTAATTTAAATATCATTGCTTCGATTTGTTCTATTGTAATAATTTTTAATTTTAAAAGGTTATATGTTTTTTCTCTTACACTCTCAATTTTGAGTGCTTGATACATTCTTTCTTCATCTAGATACCAAACATTAGAATCGAACATCATAATTCCAGTATCTTTATGATATGTGAAATCTACTCTATCTGTTAATGTGATATTAATTAGTGCATTTGTTTTTAATGTTTTACATCGATTATCACAAACAGTCTCAAATTGATCAATTAATTCGTTAACCCTTTGTTTCAAATCCATTTTTCTCGAATACTCCTAATATGTGTTTATTTATTTTATTGAATGAGGCTTCTGTAAATATATTATTATATAATAATTTTGTAATATAATTCCACCAATATTGGTTTAACATAAATTCGTTACCTACTATTCCTGTGATAATATGATCAAGTGCTATACAATCTCCATATTGAAATCCAACAGTAGGAGTAGAAGAAGACTCAAATCTAATTGTGATAGGTTCATGCATATTTCCTGCAATATGTCCTTGTTTAAATTCAAATCGTTGACTATTGATATGTATTTGATCTGCTCTATACCATTGTATATCAAATAGATCTTCTATTAATATATCTACTCCCTTTCCAATATTTTTAATTTCCTTTTTTTCATAAGTCACTTGAGACCATGTACATATAAAGGTTGATGCAATTTTTCCAAAAGAAACAGTTGCTATTTGTAAAGGTATACTGCTAGGATTTGCAGAAGGATTAATAAATGTTTCTTGTCCATCTATTTTTATTGATACTTGTGGAAAATCAGTAGTTAAGTTGAATTGCATTGAGTTCTTATCTAACCATATATTGTCGAAATTAACCATATTATTTCTCCTAATTTAACATGAAAATTGTTTTCTCTAATTCTACTACACAGCGATCTACATCAGGGCGTATGAGCCAGGATTGTAGTTCTGGCTCATTACCCGTAAAATAGTTATAATCTGGAGTACCATCCATTTGCTCGACTGCATGAACAATTATCTTTTTAAAACCATCAGTCGATTTTAATTCAGCAATAGCAATTTCATTCCAGAATGGGATATAGAATCTATTAACGTCTGCATATTTACATTTTTTTCTTAGAATAGTATCTAACATGTTATACATCTCGTTAAATCTTTCTCCAGGTTTCATAGTTACCTCTTTAAGAAATCAATCTGAATATCAACTACTTGTTTAGTTTGACTGGAAATTTTATTATCTTCAGGTAAAATATATTTACCACTCTCAATAAGTTGCCGAAGTAGATCTCTTTTACCTTCAGACCAATCTGATTTNACAGTCATAATTTCTTTCACAGCTTTCTGATTACCATGCGCTAATATTGCTTCTAATTCCATCTGTCCTATACGAGATCCTCCACTTTTAGATCTTCCTTTTAGAGGTTGCTTTGTGACCTGTTTAACTGGTCCAAAATCTCGAGCGTTACAGATATGTTTTGTTAATTTATATAGTTTCATAATATAAAGAGGACAACAGAATGTATCTGGTATTTTTCGATCTGTTTCAGGAAAGACAGTATCTAGATTTAATTTCTTCTTAAAATAATTTATTGTTTCTTTTTTAATAAGAGTTGTTTCATTTGGATTAACTCCATTCTTTAGAATCTCATGAACGTTTATTTCTGAGAATTGTGGAGCTTCTATAAATAAATTAGTTTCTTTTACATTTTGAATAAATTCATCTTTGATTGATGTATCAGTCTTCATGTTATTGATTAATTGTTTGACAGTGTTATAATACCTATCATCGTTCAGATTCTTTATAATTTGTTCATTTAACCATGTAATAGTTTCTACTACTTTTGAAGGATTTTCTTTTATGTATTTGTCACAATACATCACGTTTTTACCTATGCTTCCTTCATTTAATTGACCTAAATTCATTCGACTAAACACACCAAAGGGATTGAATATCAAATCAATTGGTTGTTGTGTTTCTAATGCGATTGGTCGAAGTTCATCAGGAAGAATTTCGCTAATAACTCCTTTGTTCGCGCAGGTATTAGCTAATTTATCGCCTAAAGTAGTTTTCTCTCTACTCGATATTTCAAATTCTAATAGATATACGGCAGCTCTTAGATTAATTTTGTGCCGAATTTTATCATCGTCAGCATACAAATAATATTTTTTAATTATTTCTAATGTTAAATCTCTACCAAGAAGTGGTAGTAATTCGTCATGTCTTTCTCTAATATATTTACTATATTCTGTATGTAGGTTTTCTAAAACATTTTGAAGATTGGAATCGATCATATGAATA
>Ga0055582_1000030_pt1 | contig 15681 bp, 29 predicted proteins | sample COG_11_FD_55052 | JGI IMG/M metagenome (GOLD analysis project Ga0055582, IMG submission 55052) | Pelagic marine sediment microbial communities from the LTER site Helgoland, North Sea, for post-phytoplankton bloom and carbon turnover... | ecosystem: Environmental > Aquatic > Marine > Neritic...
TAAAGAGTGTTACAGGATAATATTATGGATTTATATTTATCTGATTTACATTTAGGTAATCCTTTGTTCAATAGTGAAAAAGAGATTTTAAATCTTCTTAATGATTCTCGATACGAAAAAATAACTATCTTAGGAGATATTATAGATACTTGGGAAGCTCCTGTTGATACTATTACAAAACAACATAAACACTTAATCAATCAAATAAATCAAAGAGGAAAACAGGGTCCTGTGAGGATTGTTAGAGGAAATCATGATCCAAATGTATTTGTTATGCATTCTATCTTTGATATGTGTAGGATCTTTGAGGATTACAGAGAAGACGACATGTTATTCATACACGGTCATGAATTTGACGAACTAATAACGAAGTATTATTGGTTAGCCAAACTTATATTCCCTATACGATGGTTTCTGGAGAGAATAGGAGTTAACTTATTAGCATTCACTAGGAACTTATATCATTCAGTCGCAGCTAAGAGACAAGATAAAAAATATAATGACTTAGTATTAGGTATTGAGAGATACGCGGTTGAAAAATATGAAAATGGTTGTAATTACTTGATTATGGGTCATACTCATTTACCTAAACTTGTTCTTCGTGATTCAGATCCTGATGAACCAAGGAAATGTGATTATATTAATACTGGAGATTGGATTCATAATTGTACTTATGTTGAAAGAGATGGAAAAGATTTTAAGTTGCGTAATGGTAAATAGGAGTCTATATGATTAGTATATTAGAAAAATATAATTTTATTGTTGGTTTAAGTAATGAGAAAGGTAAAGAAACATTTCTAAGAAAGAGATTAGACTCTAATACATTACCACCAGCAATGATTCAATTGAGGAAGAAAATAAAAGGTAAGAATCTTAAGATTAAAGTTAAACCTCTAAAAGTTTAATAGGTGAATATTATGGGAGTGAAAAGTTTTAAAGACCAATTTATTTCATGGGTAGCAGATATAAGAGTTTATGTAGGAGGACTTGTATTATTTGGTAATTCTCATTATCAAATCAAAGGTCATCATATGAGAACGATCCTTGGGATTCTTAAACCTGGTGATGTATTACTACGTCGATATAGTCATTATCTTGGTGGTTTCTTTATACCAGGATATTGGTCTCATGCTGCTTTTTATGAAGGTAATAATCAAGTAATTCATATGTTGGGAGATGGGATTACTCGAGAAGATATATTAACATTTATGAGAACTGATGATATTGGAATTCTTAGATGCGATAAAAAAGATTTAGTTTCTGCAGCTGTACAGAAAGCTCAAGTATTGTACGAACAACAAGTTGGGTATGATTATGATTTTAAATGTGATAATAAAAATCTTTATTGTTCCGAACTTATATATAATATTTTTGGTGAACCAGAAGATATAAAATTTAAAAAGTTTGTCCTTCCAGATGATCTTGTGTGTGATCTCTTTACTTTGCTTTGGAAGAGAGGTACTATGACCAAAGCTAAAGCTAAAGTTAAAGAAGAAGAAACGGATAATGAACCTCGAATGAAATTAGTTCAAAAAGTAAAGAAAGATGATGAAGTATTAGAATTAAAAGACGAAGTATTAGATTTAAATGAAGAAGATACATCAGAATCAAAAAAACAGGAGAAATAAAACATGTCAATGGGAGTAACGGTTAGATGTAATCGTGAACACGGTTCATTAGAAGGTGGTGATATTGTTGTCCTTAATAATGTAGTTCATTGTCGAAAGTGCCTTGAAGGGTTTTTAGAGGATAAACAACAAGAATTAAAAAAATATGTTTCTTTTACGAAAGGAATAGACACTGAAAAGGACAAAAGAAATGGCCAAATTTGAAATGGCATACGATAAAACAATGGGACATGAAGGAGGATACGTTCATGACCCAGATGATGTGGGTGGAGAAACTTATAAGGGTATTGCGCGAAGGTATCATCCTGGTTGGGAAGGATGGAAGATCGTTGATAGTACAAAGAGAGCACATAATTTTCCTAAAAGTTTAGATCACTTAACATCTGTTCAACACATGGTTAAAGACTTTTATAAGCAGCATTACTGGGATCCATTCCGAGGAGATGATTTACCTTCTCAGGAGCTTGGAGAAGAAATGTTTGATACTGGAGTTAATATGGGTATCAAGCGTTCCGTTAAATTCCTTCAAAGAAGTCTTAATGTCCTGAATCGTAACGGTAAACTATTTGCCGATATGGCTGATGATGGAATTATAGGACCTACTACTATGAGGAATTTAAATACATATTTAAAAAAAGAATCTATTGCACTACTACTCAAAATTATGAATGTCTTACAAGCTAACCATTATCTTGCTTACATGAAGAAAAGTCCTACTCAGGAAAAATATTGTAGAGGTTGGCTTAAAAGAGTTAATATTACTAGAGCTTAGGTGGTTACAAATGACTGAAGATGAGAAAGTCGTTATACGAGAAAGAAGAAGAAGTAAAAGGATAAAAGCTCCAATTAAATTCAGAATGATTGCTGAGGATGCATCTCACTATACAGAAGGTAAAACAAAGGATTTGAGTTGCATTGGTGCAAGTTGTACAATGGATAAACCTATAGAAGAAATGACTAGATTGAGATTAACTCTTAATCTCCCAGATAATGACGTTGTTTTTGATGGTGTTGTTGTTCGTTGTGAAATGTTGCAAGCTGATAATTATGAAATAGGTATTTATTTTAGTAGTATTGATATGGGTGTTCGTAAGAAAATAGATAATTTCATTAATGGGCGAGAAAAAAAGATTGACCATTTTAAAATTGATGGATGAACAACATTAAAATTTATAAGGAGTGTTTATTATGCCGAAATTTAAGTTAGAAGTACTTCAGAAAGTAAATGATCCTGCATCTGCCCGAACTCTTTTTGATGCAGAAACCCGTAACCCTAAGTGCATTGTGATGAAAAGGGTTGGAGAGTACGTAAATGATTATTTGATTTGTGTACCTTATGTTGGGGATTCTTTTGATCGTGTAGCAGATCAAATGCTTTCATTGGATGTACCCCATCGTGAAGATGTTGCAGATATGGATGCTGCTGAAGCCGCTCGTGGTGGTACTGGAGACATTGATGGTTTGACTTTTGAATATTCAAATCCAGATGGTTCAGTATCTGTCTTTAGTGATGATGGAACTTTTATTCATAATATGATTGCGGANGCAAAGAATCCTCCGAATGTTGGTGGGCATCGTGCGGAAGAAGGATTTGCTCCTCCTTCACAGATTAAACCAACAGGTCAAGCATTTAATGATTCTCAATTGGGAGTTGAAGGTGCTGCTGCTGCCGGATTTGGTAAAGAACTTGGTTAAATGGTGGGGCAGAGAGACACTTCTAGAGGTTTTTATTATCTCCTCCTCTGGGAGTGTCTTATCTAAGGATTTTTATGAAGGATAAAAAGAAGAAATTTTACTTCGTCGAAAGACGAAAAGATCCTTGGGATAGACGTATCCCAAAAATGCCTAATGTTGCTGGTAATATTCTACAATTTATATACAAATCAAGAAAAAGATTTTGGAGTTTATTTACGATTACTTTTATAATTTGGATATGGATAGTAGCGACTATAACTATTTGGCTACATGGTAAATTCCCTTATATAATGACTAATTTGTTTCACTTAGATTAAAATGTTGGTAATAACTAATGGAGTATTAGGAAATCGTAAATATATTCGGGTTAAAAAATCAATCGACATATTAATTGACGGTCGAATAAATGGAAGAACAACTAATATAGGTATGGGTGGACTTTACGCGACCATGAGTGAAGAAATTGAGGATTTTTTAGATTATAAGATTGAATTAAAATTACCCGAGATGATGAGTATATTCCTTGAAGGTATTCCCTTGAGATCATTACATATAAGAGGAGGTTGTTTTCATACTGCAATTAGTTTTAAAGAAAACACGATATCTGAAGAGGATAAACATTTATTAAACGATTTTTTGGAGGAGAAAGGTAACTATGTTGCCCGTAGGTAGTTTATTTGAGAAACAGAAATTTGAACCAGGTAAGAAAACAAAGACTGGTGATTATACACATTATGAACCAAAAGATAAACCAAAAAAATCTGAAGCTGCAAAAGATCCAGAAACAGGCGGACCTCTTATTCGTTCTAAAAAATTTAGATCTAACTCTGGAAAAATGGTAGTGTTAAGATTTCAGAAAAACGCCGATTCAGGCAAAATGGAACTGTTATCGAAATTAAAGAAATGATTACGATAAAACACTTATTCGAAGATATTGTTCCTTGTGCTGCTGCAGTTATGAGAATTGAAGAGTCTCTTAATGTTGCGCTGCCTAGGGAATATATCCGGTTTATTGAGAGTCATGGTGCTATTGATGGAGAAGATCTTTCTATTTACGGGTCATGGAAAGGGGATAGAGGAGAAGATATTCCTTCTGTGATAGGTTACACAAAAATATTAAGGACCACTATTAATTTACCAGAGAATTATATTGTTATACATTCTGTTGGTAATGATGAAATATTATTAGACACTGAAAATGGCTATCTCTATCAATGGCACGATGATATGAAAAAAATATTACCCATAATGGATATAGATTCATTCTCTGAGTTTTTAAAATCAAAAAGTGTTGGATTATGTGTAAAGGATAAATGAATGTATGAATATAATTGTACACTAGATAGAGTTGTTGATGGAGATACAGTCGACGTTAATATTGATTTAGGATTTGATATAAATTTTAAGACTCGAGTTCGTTTACTCGGAATTAATTGCCCAGAAGTAAGAACCAGAGATAATGTACAAAAAATGAAAGGACTTGCCGCTAAAAATCGTGTTAAAGAATTGTTAGTAGATGAGTTTATTATTCATACTGTTTTAGATAAAAGGGGTAAATACGGTAGAGTATTAGGTACATTAATAGTTGATGGTCAAGATATTAACCAATTACTTATAGAAGAAGGTCATGCTGTTAAATCTTAATTTCAAGAAAATAATTTTATAGTATGGGGGATTTGTGGTTTAAAAAGGAGTATGATAATAATGGATGTTGCGTATTATTCGATAGGGGTACTCATTATTGACACTCTGTTAATTTGTACACTATTGTTTGCAATGTTCAGATTGCGGAGTCATTTTGGTATGGTTCCTCTATATATTACATTAGGGGTTTTTCAACCAATACAGACAATTTTAGCATCTTCTGTTTATATAGAAATTTTCTCTGGAATATTAGTTAGTCCAGGATCAGTAGTGATGTTCACTGCAAGTTTAATGGCTATTTTGATGATTTATATTTGTGAAGATGCAAGTGAAACTCGAAAAGTCATTTATGGAATAATAATTGCTAATGTGATAGTGTCAATTTTGTTTTATGTTTCTGGTTTACATTTAGAGAATATAGGTCCTTCAGATTTTATATCGATCCCAAAAGAGTTATTATATCAAAACTCTCGTGTAATTTTTGTTGGTTCGATTATGCTTTTTATAGATGCAATTCTTATTATAGTTATCTATGAATTAGTTTGTAAACTGTATAAATTTGCACATGTACCTAAAAAATTTCTTTTTTTACGTTTTTTTATTACTTTGAGTTTGGTTTTGTCTATTGATACTTTAGGGTTTTGTACAGGTGCTTTTTATGGGGAAGATAATTATATTGAGTTATTAATTTCTGGAATTATTGGTAAAGTTATTTTTTCTATTTTATTCTCAATATTTGCGTCTGTATATTTTAAATTCTTTGAACCAGTAGTGGATTCAGGTTATAAGATTAAAGATGTATTTCATATTCTTACTTATCGTCAGAAATATGAGATAGAAAAAGATTCTCTAAGAGTTTCGGAACAAGGACTTAAATTATTTAAGAGTGTGGTAGAATTTTCTACAGATGCAATTGGTATGTCAAATGCAGAAGGTAAACATTGGTACCAGAATAATGCTTTCACTGATTTATATGGCGAAATAGGATCTGATCCTCCTAGTACAGTTTACGCAGATGAGAAGTTAGGTCGTGAAATATTCAAGACAATATTATCAGGAGAAGTGTGGACTGGTGAAGTTCAACTTCGTCAACAAAATGGAAATATAGTTGATACTTTTTTGCGCGCATATCCTGTAAAAGATAAATCGGGAAAGGTCGAATGTGTCATAGGTTTGCATACCGATATTACTGAAAAGAAGAAAGAGTTTGCCGAAAAACTTTTATTAGAGGAGAAGATGCTACATACGCAGAAACTTGAGAGTTTAGGTTTATTATCTAGCAGTATTGCACATGATTTTAATAATTTGTTAACCGCTATTGTGGGATATACAGAGTTAGCATTATTTGATGTTCCGAAAGAATCATCTGTAGCCTCAAATCTTGAACTAATTAAAGTTTCATCTAAACATGCAGAAGACTTAACTAAACAGATGCTTAGTTATTCTGGTAAGGGTTCATTGAAAATTGAGTTAATTGATTTAGAAAAACTTATCAGTAATATGATGAATTTACTTAATATTGTTATTCCGAAACAAGCTACAATTGAGTATAATTTTGCTGAAAATCTTCCTATGTTTAATGGAGATGTGAGTCGGATTAATCAGATTATTATGAATATAATCACTAATGCTGCTGATGCTATTAAGTCAACAAATGAAAATGGGAAAATTACTTTGAATACTGGGAGTTTAATGTGTAACACTGCCTGTGATGATGTTTGTGTTTATAGTAATGGTATGCCACTCTGCTTTGCACCAGATGAGTTATTAAAAGAATGNAGTGATTATNAAGGTCTTTGTGTTTATTTTGAAGTAATAGATACAGGTTGTGGTATGAGTAGTGAAGANGCTAAAAAGATTTTTGATCCATTTTACACGACTAAAACTNCAGGTCGAGGATTGGGTATGTCTGCTGTCCTTAATATTTTAAAGCAACATAAGGGTATACTTAGAGTATATAGTGAGGTTNGTAAAGGTACAAAGCTTAGTGTNTTTTTCCCTGTAGAGTTACAAAGGAAAAATATTTAGAGGTAGATGATGCCTAAGAAGCGAAGATATTATAGAGGTAAGAAAGTTTCAAAAGGAGAACTAAGAATTGCTAAATCTCTTGAAACTCGTAAAGTTCGATTTGAGATGGAAAAGACATTTAAAGATTGCCGTGGGCGAAATGAAAGAAGACCTTTAAGGTTCGATTTTTATTTATTAGATTATAATATATTGATTGAATATGATGGGGAACATCATTATGAACCAGTGAATAAAGGTAATAGGGCTAGATATGTTCACGAGAGAATTAAAATTAATGATGAGATCAAATCCAAATATATTCGAGAAAAGGGCATAGGGTTATTGAGAATACCCTACTGGGAATATGATCAGATTGATGAAATATTAGATGGGATAATAAAACAATGAATGAACCTTTTAGAATTCTTATAATTGATGATGAACCTTTAGTATTAGAACCATTAAGAAAATTTTTAGAATCAAATGGATTTATGGTAATTACATCAACAGATGGTCACGAGGGATTAGCACTATTTAATGAGTATAAACCGATTATAGTTCTCACTGATATTGATATGCCAAAAATGACTGGCTTAGAATTGTTAACTGAAATTAAAAAGAATTATCCAAAACATCAAGTTATTATGTTCTCTGGTGCAGGATCAATGCAGGATATAGTATCTTCACTTCGGTGTGGAGCATGCGATTATTTAATGAAGCCAATCAACTTTGAGTTATTGTTACACACAGTTAATAATTGTATCGAGAAACATCAACTTTTAATATCACAAGAAAATTATAAAGCAACTTTAGAAAAAGAAGTAGCTGAAAAAACACAAGAATTGGTTATTATATTGAGTGCTACGATTAAATCCCTTTCTAAAGTAACAGAAATTAGAGATCCTTATACTTCAGGTCATCAAGAACGAGTTACTTTATTGTCTATTGAAATCTCTAAATCCCTTAAACTGGGTATGGAGGAAATCGAATGTATTAAAATTGCTGGTTTAATGCATGATATTGGTAAGATTTCTGTACCTTCTGAGATTTTAACTAAGCCATCAAGATTATCAAAAAACGAGTTTGCTTTGATTAAAGAACATTCAGAGGCAGGATATAGTATTATTAGGAACATTCCTTTTAAGGATATGTTACCTTGTGATGTTTCTGAAATTGTGAGACAGCATCATGAGAGAATAGATGGTTCAGGATATCCCGACGGATTGAAAGGAAATGATATATTATTTGCGTCTAAAATTATTGCAGTTAGTGATGTGATAGAATCAATGTCAACACATAGACCTTATCGCCCTGCTCTTGGATTAGAAATGGCATTAAATGAAATAAATAAAAATAAAGACAAACTTTATGATATGAATTGTGCTAATGCTGCTTTGTCTGTATTAAAACCGTTTGATAATTTTAATGATTTTCTTGAATCTTTGAAGGAGTAAACATATGACAAAAATAGAAGTCTTAGGAATCTCTTCTGGAATGGGAGCTCTTAACCTCATAAAAAATATTCGGAGGATAGGAGAAAATGAAGTACTACAGTTTAGTAAAAGAGCATATACTTCCAAATACCCTGCTGTGAATATACCTCCTAGTTTATCTACAAGCGCCAAAAAGAGGTTACAAACTCATATTCAGAATATTATAAATGTGAGACAATCTGAACCGCCAGTAGACACACCATCTGATGTTGACAAGGATGCTGATAAATTTGTAGGAAAGTCGGATTATGAAGAGAAAATAAATGTTGTAGGTGAATAAAGAGAAGGATAAATAAAGTGATATCTGTATCTTTTTTATTTGAAAGTGTTAGATTATATCATTGTTCCTATTTACAGAATTTAAAAGTGTTAGATCCTTCTAAAGTTGAATCTACTCATGATAAAAATAAAAGATCTAGTATTTATGCTAGTAACGATAAATCTTATGCTTCTGGGTTCTGTTTCTCTTGGAATGAGAAAATGGGTATCGACTTTGGGAATACTAATAATGGTCCTTGGGAACTTTCAATTCCGAGGAAATATCTACATCTATTAAATAAACCTTGTAGTATGTATGAAGTTGATTCTTCTACATTTAAAAACCTTAATGTATCTGTTCCTGAATTTATTAGTTATTCAAAAGTGAGAGTAATAAACGAAATTAAATTTAGGACTGGTAAAGAATGTATGGGGCATTATGATACCATTATCAAAGTTATTTGAAGATGAGAAGCCTAGTCTTAAATCTGGCGAATATGCTGTTCAAAGAATTGATAGGAATAAGAATATTGGTTTAAAAGCAGGAATGATGAAGAAAGTAACTTGGTTAAAAACCGATATCCCTCCTGAAGAAAGATCATTCAAAAATATTCCTAAATATTCAACAGGGAAGAATATAGTGAATCCTAGAGATTGGTTAGAGATAAAAGCACGTAAGCTAAATTCTCAGGATTCAACAGAAAGTTGGGGATGGTCACCTAATGGTAAGTGCTATGGATGGTCTCATCGAGCTATGTATGGATTTGGTGTTGGTGATGAAATGAAACCTGGAAAAATCGGATCTGAAAGATTGAAAAAACCTTTTATACTTAAAACAGAGAAACAATGTGAAGAAGCGGCTATAAGATTCGCAAAATCAGTTGGTTGAGAAGGATATCTTATGATTTCAATATCGTATATATTTGAGGATAAAAAACCAGATCTTAAATCTGGCGAATATGCTGTTGTCAAGAAAAAGAAAAAGAAGGTTAGAGATTTTAATCCTAAAACAAATAGGATGAAGAAGTTTAAACGTAATCAATATCTCGTTACTAAAATTGCACCAGAAGATCGAACAGTCGCAAATGTGCCGAAAGACGCTAAAGGATTTCCTATCGCTACTTATACACAATGGTTAGAAATAAAGGGAGAAAGAAGATTAAGAACCAGTACTATTGATACATTTGGTAAAGCTGCGAATGGTAAATGGTATGGATGGAGTCATCGAGCTATTGCTTCTTTTGGTATAGGTGATAAAATTACTAATAAAACGAGTGGATTCGATAAATTAAAGAAACCTTTCACAATTAAAACTGATGACAAAGCAAGAGATGTCGCTAAAATATTTGCAAGGAGTGTGGCATAATGATTTCTATTAGTTATGTATTTGAAGAGACTATGGACCCTAAGAAAGTTGGGGCCGCGTTTCTAGCTAAAGCAAAAAAAGTAAAAGGTGAGAAACGAGAAAAAATTAAATCTGCTTACGGTAATTTTCTTAGAAGGCAGATAGAAAAACCTAATACTGGGACTCGGAAAGCACTGATAAAAGTCGCAGCATTGCGATCGTAAGGTGATGATATGTCTGATAATAGAGCAACCGTTAGACAAAATAAAAGTCTAACAGTTATCTTAAACGGTATTTATTGTGAAGTAAAAAATATGAGTATGGGAGGATTAGGTTGTACTTCGACTCAGGTTATATCAACTTTAACAGACTTAGATACTATCATAAAACTACCTGATGGAAATGTAAGTTTTCAATCAACAGCATTAAGATGTGACCAGATAGCAAAAGATGTATTTGATGTTGGCATATATTTTAATTCGTCAACAATTGATAATGAAACAAGAAGAAAAATAGCTGTGTTTTTAGGAGTAAGAATGCCAGATGAAGAACTAGAGGGGAATTAATGATTAATATTTACAAATATGGGAATAATATAATTCTCGAACAAATTAATCAGATAATTGATGTTGATAAATTGTCAAAAGTGATAAATTATTATCTTGTGGTAAAGAAAGAATTAAGTAAATCTGATTTAGGTGTTAGTAGAATAGGAAAAAGTTCAAATTACATAGCAATTGGTCCTTATGGAAGTTTAAGCAATGAGGTTCTTTTTGAATTTATAAAATCGTTTCTAGAATGTAGCAATATGGAATACACAGATTTAAGAGATTCAGAGATTCCAGAAATTGGATCATTTTTATTGACTTCTATTCTACCAAGGTTAAGTATAAGAAAGATGGATCAATGTGGAGGTAAAATTGTTGATTCCAGAAAGATTGATAAAGGGGTTGCTCCTTTATGTACAGCAATCAATAGTTTCCCTGGTATAACAACTTTTTCGTCTTGTGAAGGTCATGGTCGTGGAAATAGTGGAACTTTATATGTTCTTTTCACTGTTGATAGTTTAGAGAATTTGCATACTTTAAGTAAATCTTTTGATAAGACTTTAGAAATTATTTATAATAAATATGATTTTAAAAATATGGTAGAAGATTTATCGTTAACCTTTGATTTTGGGCATTGGCCCAGTGTGCAGAAAACATATTTTGAATTTAGATTAAGGTACCGTATTAATAAACAACAAGAAATTTTTGAAAGAATTAAACTATTATCCCAATTAATGGAGGAAGAATTAAAATGATCCCTGTATCTAATTTATTTGAAGAAGGTCCAGTATCTGGTGCAGCTCCTGGTGGCGGAGGATTTTTTGCTGGTTTGATGAATAAAGCAAAACGATTCATACCAGGTGCAAGACCAAGAGTTCCTGGAAGTCCACAATTAGGAGTTAGAAAGTTAGGTGACGCTGGTGACACTGGACAAGGTGGTGTAGGTAAAGTGTTGAGTAGTATTGGTAAAAGAAATGCATTATTAAAAGCTGCATCTGAAAGTTAAAAGAATACATTGTGATTAATATACCTTATAAAAGAGATACTTATGAGAATACACAATTATTATTCAGATTTATTACTATCTGTTCGTACGATGTTTGATAAGCACGTATTTGGTAATGACACAATTAAATCGTATGACTTTAATATTGCTAATCGTTCCTTTGCCGTAGATAAAGATTATAAAACAAGTTTTGAATTTCCTGCATGTATCGTAACTCTCAATGATGATCATTATATTTTCGGTGAGAGACCAAATGTAATTCAACAATTTGGTCCAGAAAATCAAATGCAGCATATAGCGTTGTACAACGATGAGAATAGGCGAACAATAGTATTACAAGAAGAACATGTTCAGAGTTCTATATCAATAATAATTAATTGTGAATCACAATTACAGGCAAAGGACGTTGAGTTTATGGTCAAACGGTATCTTCCACTCAATAAATATATTCAATTTCTTGAGTACACTTCTTTCTTGGAAATACCATACTCACATCTTGAAACCCTTGGAATTAAAAACGGTGGTCATAAGATCGTTAACTTATTTACAAAACTAAACGAAAATAAAGGACATGTTGAGTATTGTTACTCGATGAGTTATAAGCCACATATACGTCTTGAGAGTATTAGTACTTCGATAGCTGATGCTAGTACTAGATCCTTTCCGGTTAATATGGAAGTTAATTTTCTAACCCAAATGCCAATGTATCTTTTCGATAGCAGAGAACCAGGTATAACGGAAGCGATAAATATACATTTTAGTCGATTTGGTCACGAACCAATTGTTGATTATCCTATACAAAAACTCTTTAATATATTTAGAGAAACAAATTTAGAAGGTGATCTGGGTTCTCCTATTCCTAAAAATCCTACTAATAATGGTACTTGGATTGTAAATGATAATAATAGTTTAGTATGGAGAGATAAGTATTCTGGATTTCAATATGAAGTTGCTGGTAAACCTATTGACGGTGATTGGGATATAGAGAATGGTATTCCTATTTGGAGAAGATTATCAGATGGTGTTAAGTATTATGTAGATGCAGAGCATGGAAACATCCGGAAAGGATCGATAACTGGACCAATTTATTTAAAGAAGACGCAGAGAACTTATTTGTTTGACAAACCAAAAACATTTATTAAAAGAACTTATATAGTATATGACTCTAAAGACATTTCACCTCAAATAGCTCAAGATAGAGTAATATTTTGTGTTCAATTTGATATTAGAGATTTCGAAATCAAAAGAGGCTTTAGGTACAATTTTATAGCTACAAATGGAGATGTATTTAGAGACTATCCTTATCTTTCTTTTGATAAACAAGAAAATAAAGTTTGCTTTGAAGTAACAAAAGGTGAATGGAACAACTATTTTAATCCATCATTAATTCATCCTTTAATGATTCAATTTGTCGAAGAAGAATCCACAAAACAAAGTTGTGCGAGAATTTAAACATTAGTATGAGTTAAGGAGAGTAACTATGTCAGATCAATTAATCACTGCGGTGTCTTTGGGCTTACAACAAGTTGCTATCAAAGAAGAACTTGAATTTGTTGAAGCGATGTACGAAGATGCTGGTTATGTTATTGGATCAATTGGAGATGAATCATTAGTAGAATTTTTTTGTGGATATAGTGATTATTTAAATGGACTTGTTGTTTTTGAGAATGACGTTATCGAAAAAGAGTTTGTAGAATTAGCAGAATCTATTATTAATGATCTCATTGGTGAAAGTGTTGCTATATTTGAAAAAGATGAATCTCGTAGTAAGCGTTACAAATCTGCTCATGATGATACAAAAGCCAATGTTAGGTTTTTAGGAAGTCAAGTATATGGTGGAACAAGACTTCAGAGAGCAGGATTGCGAACTCAAAAAGGTAACATTCGTGCAAGTATTGCGAGGGCTCCTATGAGAATAGGTTCTGCTCTACGTCGAGGAATTATAAAAGGATTAGGTAAAGCAGGTAAAAAGATTGCTAATTGGCGTATGGCTAGAACAAAGAAGGCGATGAAAAAAGCTGGAAAGTCAATGGTTAAACATACTAAAAAAGCTGCAGAGACTTCTGGACGAGCTGCAGATGCTATGAAGAAAAAAGGAAAATTGAACAAGGTAAAAAATTATCTAAGTTCGCTTAAATCTAGTTATCATGTTGGTGTTGTTGCAAAGAAAGGGAGAAAAGCTGCTAAAGCGAAAGATGTTTATCAAGATTGGAAAAAAGCTAAAGCAGGTAAACCAGGGTTTTCCAAGAAAATGAAAACTCCCCCTAATGTCCCTAAGTTTAAAGTTCATCAAGGAGGAAAACCGTGAAAACGATTCAATTATCGGGCATAACAGCAGGATTGGGAGCATTAAGTTTCGCTAAAAAATTGAGAAGATTTAACGAACAAAAAAGTGTTCCTGGTGTTAATCCTGAACATCAAGATAAATTTATAGCAAATCAAATTAAGATGAAGGTAGCTGCTAAAGCAGGTATTTCGCCTAAAAAAGTTATTAAGAAGAAATAAGGATTATTAAAATGATATCTGTTGCACATTTATTTGAAATCGATATAGATGATATCCCAGTCAAAACAATAAAAACAGCTTTAAAATCAGCAGCAAAAGGCGGTAGTGCTAAAGCAGCTCTAAAACAAGCAACAGTATGGGGTCTCAGTGGTGCAGCAGCATCTAAATTGACTCAATCTAAAGGTAAGAAAACTAGAGAAGAAAGAAAAAAAGCAATTAAAGATCTGGCAATATCAACAGGTGCCGGAGCTGCCGCTGGAGCTGTAGGTTCCTTAATATAAAGGAGAATTGAGAATATGGCACTAAATGAAATGCAAATTGTTGGAATCACTGCCGGATTAGGAGCATTAAATGTTGCTAAACGATTGAGACGTATTGAAGAAGGTGTTGTTAAAGTTCCTATGTCACAAGATTGGATAGAAAATGAAGAAGAACGTCAAGTTGCTCGAGTAAATAAATACTTTGATACTGTGGTTCCAACAGAGGTAATTGACGGTAGACCCAAATAAGGGGAGAATTATGGAAAATATTTATCTATTACACGAACAAATTATGTACGAATCGATTATGGATGGATGTCTTTATTTAGGTGATGAGTTTGTTTCTATGATCGAAGGAGAATTGACATCTAAAAGAAAGCAGGCAATTGTTGAATCTATTCATGGGCATTTACTAAATAATTGTGTTGTATATGGCATTAGTGATCCAGATAATTTTCCAATTAAAGAGAGTATGATTGATTCCGCTATTTCTAATGTACTTAAAGAACGAAAATACAAAAGATATCCTGATATATATGGTCGTGTATTAGAAGTAGCAATGTGGCGAGCTAATATGCTTAGAAGTGCTGGTAAGGATAGAGTTAAAGCTAGTAAAAAGATAGGAGCTGAAGCAACTAAGAATCTTAAGTGGGCAAATAAGAAGCTTGGTCATTCACGCACCAGTTTTAACAAAGCAAAAGATTCTTTAGGATCTAGACTTTATGGAGATAGTGCTAAACAAGCAATTAGAGGTGTTGGAGAGTTTGCTGGTGCTGTTGGAGGAGCCGCATTAGGTGGTGGAAGAAGGCTTCAATCCAAATATTATGCAGCAACAGGAAAGAAGTGGATGGCAATGCCAAGAAAGCAAGCATTTATAAACAAAAAGAAAGAAGAAGAAAGGGAAAGAATTCGTACCCAAAATGTGTATACTTAAATTGAGGAACTTACAATGATAGAATTACTATTAAAGCAGTCTCTTAATGATTTTGTTTTTTACGAAGATANTGAAAGCGTACTAGCTCTCGAAAAATATGCAGATAACCCCGGAGATGCTGAACTCGAATCTCGTATATTTGAAAGACTTGATTTTTATTTATTAAAAAATGTTCCTTTCTTTGAATTACTAACAGAATATCGGGGTAAAGAAGATGATAGTGAATCTGTAACTCGAAAAGGTGTTAAAGCGTCTGGTAAGACGGTAGTTGACTTGGAAGATTATCTAAAGAAACAAAAAGCTAATATTCCTGATATTAAACCGATAGATAAAGATAAAAAGAAAGATAAGAAGAAAG
>Ga0055582_1000033_pt1 | contig 15364 bp, 18 predicted proteins | sample COG_11_FD_55052 | JGI IMG/M metagenome (GOLD analysis project Ga0055582, IMG submission 55052) | Pelagic marine sediment microbial communities from the LTER site Helgoland, North Sea, for post-phytoplankton bloom and carbon turnover... | ecosystem: Environmental > Aquatic > Marine > Neritic...
GACGCCGATTCCGATCTCCTGAATCACCATGACCAGACCCGCCGCACTCAATACCTCCTGAGTTGCAGTAGACGGAATGATCGGCGCTATTACGATCGTCAATGCAATCGCCAGCAGCAGGCGCACCCTCATCGGTACGAAGCTGCCGCCGACCAGCGGCATCACCATCAGGAACGCGCCGATGCGCACGAACGGCCAGATGAAGGTCTGCAGCGATTCGATCAGCGGTGCTATGGGAATGTCGACGTTCACGGTCTTTGCTCACTAACATTTCTCGGTCCTTTCTCATTCGTCATGAGATCAGCGAGGGAATCTGCCCTATCAGTTGTTTGGTGTAATTGACGATGACGCTCAGCATCCACGGCCCTGCAACGACCAGCGACATCACGAGCACGAGGAGTTTCGGGATGAAGCTCAGCGTCATCTCGTTGATTTGCGTTGCCGCCTGTATCATGCCGACCAGGAGGCCGACCGCCAGCGCGGAACCCAGCAACGGTCCGGCGAGCAGCATCGTCACCCAGAGTGCCTGCTGGCCGATTGTGATTACGGTTTCCGGCGTCATGACACGATCCTCATACGTAAAAGCTCGATGCGAGCGTGCCGAGCAGCAGCGCCCAGCCGTCAACCATCACGAACAACATGATCTTGAACGGCAGGCTGATCAGCATCGGCGACAACATCATCATGCCCATCGACATCAGCACGCTCGAAACGACGAGGTCGATGACAAGAAACGGAATAAAGACGAGAAACCCAATCTGGAACGCGGTCTTGAGTTCGCTCACCATGAAACTCGGTATGACGATCGACAACGGCGCGTCCTCGACGCTCGCGATGTCCGAAACTCCGGCGATGGATGCGAACAGCTGCAGGTCGCTATCACGCGTCTGGTCCAGCATGAAACGCCGCAGTGGTTCAATGCCCTTCGAGAAGGCCTCGGGCGCGGAAATCTCGCCGTCGATGTAGGGCGTCGCGGCATTTGTCTGTATGTCGCTGATGACCGGCGACATGACGAAAAAGGTCAGGAACAGGGCGATGCCCAGCAGCACCTGGTTCGGCGGTGTCTGTGCCGTGCCCAGCGCCTGGCGCAGTATCGACAGCACAATGATGATGCGAACGAAGGCGCTTGTTGACAGGATCGCCGCGGGTAGCAGCGTGAGCAATGTCATGAGCACCAGGATCTGGATGCTCAATGAGAAGCTCTGCCCGGCCGCTGCATCGCTGGCCAAAGCCAGCGGCTCGGTCTGCGCCGTCGCCGCGCTGCTTGCGAAGATCGCTGTCAGCAGCAGCCACCTCATTTGGCGATCTCCTGGAACGCGGCGCGCAAGCGTCCGGCAAAACCGGCCTGGCCGGCCTCCTTCGCGGTGACGTTCACTGGTTTGTCCAGTACGTGCAAGGTCTGCACACCGGCAGCCGTCATGCCGACAAGCAGCTGCTGTTCAGCGACCTCGACCACCATGAGGCGCTCCTTGGGGCCGAGCGCGCGAGTTGCGATGACATTGATAACGTCATTCGCCCCGCCCGACACGAAACGCGAACGCGAGTACAGCCAGCCCAGCAGGACGATGATCGTGACGATGATGATCACGCTCGCGCCGAGGCTGAGGATCTCACCACCGCCGACGCCAGGCGATGCCGGTAAGGTCGGAGCGTCGACTGCAGCGTCGGAGGTCATTAATTCACGGAGCATCGTGGCAACCTGTCAGTGCAGTTTCTCGATGCGCTCGACCGGGCTGACGACGTCCGTCAGGCGTACGCCGTACTGGTCATCGACAACGACGATTTCTCCGTGCGCGATCAGGGTGCCGTTGACAAGCACGTCCATCGGCTCCCCGGCATCCTGGTCCAGTGCGATAACCGATCCTTCGACGAGCGATACCAGGTCGCGAATGGAGATATCGGTCGACCCGACACGCAGCGAAACATCGACTGGAATATCGAGTACGAGGTCGAGATTGACGTCGGCTGCGCTGCCCTCTCCCGCCTTGGCGCCTTCGTTGAGTTCGTCAGGCGCATACTGCGGCGTCGCTTCCTCTTGTGCCTGCTCTTCAGATTCGTTGCCAGGGGTCGGCGTATCACTTTCCATTTTCCGTCTTCCTTTAAATGACTAACTCTTTGCAGCTCTCGATCCGGGTTCGGGATCGAGCCAGTTGCTTGCTTCGATTGCGTGGCGCCCGTCATGAACGCCAAAGCGTCCCTCGAGAATGGGCACGTCGGATGCGGACACGGTGCCTCTCTGCGGGTTGCTGATGTTGATCACGTCGCCCGGAGCAAGCTCCGCAACTTCGCCGAGCGTCATGCGTGTATGGCCGACATCGGAGGCAATCCTGACGATCGACTCGATGACCCTCGACCGCAGCGAACGCTCCCAGCGCGCGTCTTCAGAGGCGTCCCGGTCGCGTTTTTGTCCTTCGAAAACGGGCAGTAACGACCTCACGGTTCTGACAGGCCACAGCAGGTGGAACTGCTGCTTCTGCTCCGCAACATCGAGTTCGAACTCGCAGCAGATCACCGAGTCACCGCCGTCGATGTTGTCGATCACGCCGGTGCTCAGGTGGGTGCCGGCAATCTCGGCCGACATCCTGGCCAGCGGCTCCCAGACTTCGTTAATCACGGTCAACACGGCCTCGCCAAACAGGGCGGCGACGCTGATTTCGCCCGGCGTGAAGAATTCAGGCTCGTGACGCGCCGACTCGTTGCCGAGGCCGCCATAAAACGTCTCGACGAGGTTCTCGACCGTGGCCGCATTGAGATTGAGCAGTGCCGAGCCGTCCAGCGGCTTCGGCAGGAACTCCACGACCAGCGACAGCAGCGGACTCTGCTCGCCGAATTCGCTGTACGTGCAGGTCTCGATGCTCTGGAATGTGACAGCAGCGTCGGCGTTTAGCATGAGTTCGGCCTGCTTGCTCATGCGGCTCGCAAACTGCCGGTTCAGGCTCTGCAGGCGCGGATAGCTGTTGGTATTGATCCTCGAACGCGGACCGATCTCGAAATCCGTAACCGATGCATACGTCGGTCCCCGATTGGAGTGGACCTCTACCTCACCGCTCGACATGCCTTCCAGCAGTGCGCCTTTCTCATCGTCTGTGAGTACGGGGTCTGTCATGCTGCCGGCCCTACTGGATGACCAGCGCCGTGAAGTACACGGCTTCGACGCCGGTTTCGCCCGTCTGCTCTTCGACGACCCGCTGAATCTCGGCAAGCCCGTCGGCCAGCATCTTCTCCTTGCCTTCGCGCGTCGTCACTTCCTCGTAGACGGCGCCGCTGTACAGGAGAATCAGGCTGTTGCGGATGACCGGCGTGTGGTCCCGCACCAGGTTGATGATGTTCTGGTCGCGGGCCATCACTTCCATCGTGATCTGCATGAAATGCGAATCGCCGACGCTGTCCATGAAGTTCACGACCAGCGGCGGATGCAGGCTCTGGTAGAGCGCCGGTCCGCTGGATTGCGGTGCCTCTTCGGCAACCTCCTCGCCCTCTGCCGGCGCATCACCGCCCAGGAAGGTCATGCCGGCGAACACGCCTGCGCCCAAGAGCGCCACGCCGATGCCTGCGAGCATGAGTTTCTTGCCCATGCCACCGCCTTCTGCGGCTTCCTGTGTCTCGTTAGCTTCTTCAGCCATCACTTGCTCCAATGTGTCCTACCATTGGTAATGCAAGGGACGTGCCAACGTCATTATTGGGCTATTTTTTCTTTATTTTTCCGTTACTTATAATTTTTTCTTCGAATTATCCGGACACCCGGTTGGCGTCAGAATTCCGTCGCCGACAGGATACCGACCGACTGGCAGCGGTCCCTGTCAGAAATTTGACGGCTCAGACAAACGTATCGACAAGGCTGTCTGATGCCACGACGCGCCGTGCCTCGAGCGACTCGACCGCATCGTCGTCATCGAAGGCGTCACCCGAAGCGGCATGCGGTGAATCCGAGTGCTCGTCACGCTTGCCCTCGGCAACGCCCTGCTCGCCGACACTCGCCTCACCCAGTGAAAGCCCGTTTTCGGCCAGCAGTTCGCGAAGTCTCGGCAGCGCCTGCTCGATGGCTTCGCGTGTCACGGCGTGCTGCGCCTGGAACGTAACGTTCGCGGCACCGTCGTCCACCGATACCTGCACCCGAAGCGGGCCAAGTTCCGCCGGTGTCAGCCGAATTTCTGCCGACGTCATCTGCTTGCCGGCCATCATGAGCACGCGTTCTCCGATCTGCTCAGCCCAGGCCGCATTGCGAACCGGAACCGATACCAGGTCACTGGCCTGCTGCACGGCAGCAGCAAAACCCGTGTCCGTGCCGACCGCGGTCGGCGGCGCGGTCAGCACGACCGCCTGTTGTGGATTCGGCTGTGCATTCAGCACCTGTACGGGCTGGATTACAGTCGGCCGCGCCTTGAAGACGTCACTGATTTCTTCGACATTAATGACAGGCAGGGGCGAAGCCTCCACGCGCCGCGGCAACTCCACAATCGGCATGCTCTTGTCGACGACGGCGGCTGCCACAGGCTGGGCCTGTATCGGCAGCGGGGGCTCACGCAGCGCGGGGGCGTTTAATTCGAGCTTTCCGGACAGCGACGTCAGGGTCTCCTGGATCTGCGCGGGCGTCACGGCACGCGGCAGGCTTTGCTGGATTGCGGGCAGTGGCCGGGATTCGGCGAGCGGCGAAATGTCGCGGCTGCTGGCGGCTGGCATCAGGGAGCCAGGTGTATTGATCGCGGGCGCGGCTGTCGCTGGAACCACCAGGGCCGCGTCAGCGGCCAACGACGCGGGCAGCGGCTGCTCCGTTGCGAGTCCCTCGAGAGACGGTGTCAACGCGGGCTCCGCCTGCGAGAGCGCGCTCAGTGTGGACGCCTGCGGCAGTACGCTCAGTTCAGGCGCATCCGGGGCCTCGAGTTCGACGGGCAGCGCCTGCAGCGGCAAATCGCTGCCGCCCTGCGGCAACATCTGGCCGGAGCTTGTACTTAGCTCCTGCGCCGTATCAACCCGCAGCCGCAGGAGGTCGGCAAATTCGGCGTTCGGCGCGACATCCGGCGTCATTGCTGACGTCATAAGCGAATCGTCCGTGATTTCTACTGGCGTGAATTGCAGGTTAAGTGTCGCAGGCATGCGCTGTCCTCTTGGAATGATTGTGTCCCTGTATAGGTAGTAGCAAGATGCATGCCAGCTCAGGCGTCGTCTGGTTCGAAACCCTTCCGGCCGGCATTCGGCAGGTCGTCGAGCAGCTTCTGCTCGAGTTTCTCCTCGCGGGCGTTGTCTTCGGCCTGGTACTTCGAGAGCACGCGCTCGAGTGACTCCAGCTTCTGCCGCTTGACCATCCAGCGCTCCCTGTGGGTCGCGAGGTTCTTCTCGTAGTCACGGACGATCTGCTGCTGCGCCCTGACTGCCGTGTCGAGTCGATGCAGGAAATTATGGTAGTCCTTGAGATGCGCCGAGGTGACCTGCGTCGCGCCGGCGTTCTTCTTCGCGTAGTTGTGTCGAAAGGCGTTGAGTTCGCCCAGCCGCTGCAGTTGCTCATTGAGCTGCTGCTGCGAGCGTCCGGCCTGTTCGCCGAAACGGCGCTCCTCGGCCGCGGCCAGCGACGCGATCTTGCCAATCTTGCGCGTGCGACGCCTCACCTTACTGCTCGTCTTCGGCTGCAGCCTCTACGAGCGCAGCGTCGAACAGCTCGCGCAAATTGGCGAGACTCGTGGTCGAGTTCACGCTCTGGTTCTGATGCTGGCGCAGGAATTCGATAATTGCCGGCCACAGCGCGATGGCCTCGTCCAGCTGCGGATTCGAGCCCGGCTGATAGGCGCCGACGGCAACCAGGTCACGATTCTCCTGGTACGTGGAGTACACCTGGCGGAAACGGGACACGAGCTGCTGCTGGCTGTCGGAAACGAACTGGGTCATCGCGCGACTGACCGATGATTCAATGTCGACGGCCGGGTAGATGCCGGCGTCCGCCATGCTGCGCGACAACACGATATGCCCATCGAGGATGGCGCGCGAGGCGTCCGCGATCGGATCGTTGTGATCGTCACCTTCCGCGAGCACGGTATAGAAAGCCGTGATGGAGCCGCCGCCCTCGGCGCCGTTGCCGGCGCGTTCTACGAGCTGTGGCAGTTTCGCGAATACCGATGGCGGGTAGCCCTTGGTCGCGGGCGGTTCGCCAATCGCGAGCGCAATTTCGCGTTGTGCCTGCGCAAAACGCGTCAGTGAATCCATGAGCAGCAGCACGTTCTTTCCTTCGTCGCGGAAATGCTCGGCAATCGCTGCCGTCAGCCAGGCGCCGTGGAGACGCATGAGCGGTGTATCGTCGGCCGGTGTCGCGACGACAACGGCGCGTTTCATGCCCTCGGTACCCAACGACTGGTCGATGAACTCCTGCACCTCTCGGCCACGCTCTCCGACCAGGCCGACGACGACGACGTCCGCCTCGGTGTTGCGAGTCATCATGCTGAGCAACATGCTCTTGCCGACGCCACTGCCGGCGAACAGTCCCATGCGCTGTCCGCGGCCAACGGACAGGAGGGAGTTGATCGAACGGATGCCGACATCGAGCTGCGCCCTGATCGGCTGGCGCTTGAGCGGGTTGATGGACTCGCCCATCAGGGAAACCGTCTTGCCTCGGGCCAGCGGCTTGCCGCCGTCGAGCGGGTTGCCGCGGCCGTCCAGCACGCGACCGAGAAGATCGTCGCCAACCGCCGCTTCCGGCGATCCGCTGACAGGGATGACACGTGCATTCGGCGAAACGCCGCGCATGTCCGCAACCGGCATCAGGAACAGGCGCTCGCCTGAAAAACCGACAACCTCCGTCTCTACATGCCGGCCGTCGGCCGCGACGACGTCGCAGCGACCGCCGAGAGCAGCGTGGCAGCCCTCGGCTTCCATAGCGAGCCCGACGGTGCGACGCAATACACCTTCGACGACGGGTTTCGGCCGCTCGTCATAGGCACGGTCGATATAGCCGCCGAGACCCAGCGATCGCTCGAGATTTCTGTCGGGATCCGGTCCCGGGAGTACGGTAGTTTCTTCAGTCACCGGCTCGCTCATCGCCCAGAATATTGTTGATGACGGCTTGCAGCCGGGCTTCGGCTGTTGCGTCGATCTGTGAGTTGTCGGTCGTGATCCTGCAGCCGCCGTGCGTGATCAGCGGATCCTCCACGATGCTCCATGCCGGTTCACCTTCGGCCGGCGAGAGCGAGTCGCGAACCAGCGATGCATCGTCGGGATGCAGATGCACCTGCACGTTGCGGCTCGAAATCGGCAGTAGCTGCACGGCCTCGCGCACGACGCCAATAACGTGTGTCGGATTGATCTTTATCTCGCGCCGGAACAATTGCTTGACCATCGCGATGGCAAGCTCGACGAGCTGCTTTTCCACCGATTCGTCGAGGCGATCGAAGGGCTTTGACAAGGCACGCAACAGCTCGTCGTAGCGTGCCGCGCGCTGCTGGATCAACTGCTCACCCGCGGCAACCCCTTCGGCGTGGCCTTTCTGAAACGCCTCGTCGTATGCCTGTTGCTGTAGTTCCTGCAGACGGCCGGCCGTCAGGTAGCCCTTGCCATCGGAACCGTCGATGGCCGGGACTTCCCAGGCAGCGGCTTTCCTGGCTGCAGAGTCCTCAGACATATTCCTCGCCGCCCTGGCCCAGGTCTATGTCGCCTGCGTCTGCCAGGCGTCGCGCGACATCGAGAATTTCTTTCTGTGCGGCCTCGACGTCGCTGAGCTTGATCGGGCCCTTGGCGTCCATGTCCTCGCGTAACAGCGTTGCGGCGCGTTTGGACATGTTGCCGAGAATCTTGTCGCTGATCTCCGGGTCGCAGCCCTTGAGTGCAACCACCAGGAGATCGTTCGGAATTTCGCGCAGCAAGGCCTGGATACCGCGGTCGTCGACCTCAAGCAAGGTGTCGAACACGAACATCATCTCCGCGATGCGCTCGGACAGCTCCTCGTTCTTTTCCTTGATTTGCTCGAGCAACTGTTCGCCGCGTTCCGGTTTGAGCGCATTGACGATACTGGCCGCAACCTTGTCGCCGCCAACCTTGCGCGTCATACCGCGACTCGAGTCACCCGACTTGTTCGCGATGAGGTTTTCTATTTCGGCCAGTGCGCTTTGCTGGATATCGGTCAATCGCGCGACGCGCATGACGATGTCAGAGCGCAGTTCTTCCGGCAGCTTCTCGATGACTTCGGCGGCCTGGCTGCTTTCGAGAAACGCCAGGACAATAGCAATGATCTGCGGATGTTCATCCTGCACGATGTCGACAACTTCGCGGGAACTCATCCACTTCAGTGCATCGAGCCCCTGCGCGTCATCGCCTGTCACGATGCGTTCGATAAATGCGTTTGCCTTGCTGGCACCGAAGGCATTACCCAGCAGTTTGCGAACGTAGTTCTCCGTATCGACGCCCAGTGCCGTCTGGTCCTCGACGTCGAGAATGAAGATATCGAGAATGCGGTCGGCATCGTTGCGACTCACGCTCTTTAAAGACGCCATGGCGCTGCCGAGCTGATGAACTTCATTCGCCTCCATGAACTTGAGTACTTCGGCGGCCTCGCGTTCGCCGAGCGTCATCAGCAGCAGTGCCGCCTTCTCGGTACCGCTCATGCCTTGAACGACTTCACTCATCGGTAGCTACCCATTTCTTGACGACCTGGGCGACTCGCGCCGGGTCGGTACCCGTGATGTTCTTGGCCGCGGCCACTTTTTCGTCATAGTTGGGACCCGGTATGGCAGTCGCACCACCCGCCAGCTGTGCGGCGCCCGTCCCACCCGAGAATCCGCCGGCGCCGATGTACTCACCGGAAACGGCCGAGCCGCCGGAAACCACCCCGCTCAGCATCGGCTTGACGACGCCAAACGCGATGGCCAGAACGAGTATCGCGCCCAGCACCTGCTTGGCCCCGTCGATCACGCCGGGCCGCTCCCACAATGCGGGCGGCTCGAATTCTTCGACGGGTTCTACCGCGCGAAACGCTTCATTGAGTACGACGACGGAGTCACCACGCGCTTCGTCGAAGCCCACGGCTTCCTTGACGAGCGCCGTATATCGCTCGACGTCGCTGTCTGTGAGCGTTGTTTGTGTCTCGACGCTTTCGGCTGGCGTGTCGTCGATCAGTACAGCGACGGACAAGCGGCGTATTGCACCTGCCTGCGGACGCGTGTGCCGAATCGTGCGATCAACCTCGAAATTGCGCGTGCTGCTGCGCGAGGAGTTCTTTGGCTCGACCTGCTCCTCCTCGGTGGCAACACTGCTGGGATCGATACCCGTGGCTTCGGGCGGCTGGTTACTCACTGCGCCAGGTATTCCCGACGGCACCGTGGCGATGCCAGTAGTGAGATCTTCGCTGGTCTGCTCGCTGCGCACGACGGTCCGTGCCGGGTCGAAGGACTCGCTGGTCTCTTCGGTGTACGTAAAGTCGACGTCGGCGACGACCTCGGCGCGGATGCGACCTGCGCCAACCAGCGGCGTCAGGAGATCCTCGATCCGCTGCTTGTAGGTTTCCTCGAGGCGTCGCGAGTACTTGAACTGGGTGGCGGCCAGGGCGCCGGCGGCCTGTTCCTTCCCGGAACTCAGCAGGCGACCGTGCTGGTCGATCAGCGTGACGTCGCTGGTGACCAGGTTCGGCACGCTGGATGCAACGAGATGAACGATTGCAGAGGCCTGGTCCGATTCCAGCACACGGCCGCCGTACAGCTGCAGCAGCACGGACGCGCTCGCGCCCTTGCTGTCGCGAATAAATGCGGTCTGCTTGGGAATGGCGAGGTGCACGCGGGCTTCCCGTACGGCACCGAGTGATGCGATCGTCTGCGCGAGTTCTGACTCGAGGGCGTGCTGGTAACGCGCGCTCTCCATGAACTGGCTGACACCGAAGCTCGACTGCTCCTGCATGATATCCATGCCCGCTGCCGAGCCTTGCGGCAAGCCCTGTGATGCGAGCTCCAGGCGAGCCTCGTGCAGCTGCGACTCGGCTACCATCACTGTGCCATTGCTGTTCAGCTTGTAGTCGATGTTCGCCGTCTGCAGCGCCTCGGCAACTTCGGCAGCCTCGGCAGGACTCATATCCCCGTGGAGTTGCGTGAATTGCGGCGTCTGCGACCACAGCACTATTGCAAATCCGGCGGCGACGGCGGCAGCGACCCCGATCAAGGATATGACCTGGCGCACGGCCGGGATACGCAGCACACCCGCGAGGTTCATCTGGCTCGAAGGTACTACACTCGATTCAATTACAGTTCCGGTTTCCATGGCTTGTTATCGATTTCCTGGTTTCACACTGGGCCGGGCACTAGACCGGCATGTTCATGATGTCCTGGTACGCTGAGACCAGCTTGTTTCTGACTTCGGTAACGGCCCTGAACGACAAGTCCGCTTTTTGCGATGCGATCATGACCTCGGCAAGACTCTTGTCGGTCGTGCCGGACTGGAAGCCGATTTTCAGATCGGTAGCCTGATGCTGCGCCTCGTTGACGGCGTTCAGCGTCGTCTTGAGCATGTCGCCGAAGTTGTCGGCCGGTGCCTGCGTCGGCGCCTGCGTCGGCGCCTGTGTCGGCTGCAGTTCACGGCCCAGAGTCCGAATCTGGCTCAGAAGATCGTTAGCGTTGATTTCGTTCATGACCGTTCTCCGGGGATGGCAATGCCTTCGTCGCGCATGCGGGCAAGCTTGTAACGCAAGGATCGTGGACTGATGCCCAGTGCGGCAGCGACGTCGCTGCGTTTCCCACCGTGGCTGTTCATGGCGTCAACGATCAGCTGGAACTCCCGATTGCGGAGTCCCTGGCTAAGATCGGCAGCCTGTTGTTCGGTCGTCGCCTGCTCGAACGTCAGGTCGGCGGCCCTGATTTCCGAGCCGCCCAGGAGGATCAGGGTGCGCTGCACGAGATTCTCGAGTTCGCGAACGTTACCGGGCCAGTCATGCGCAAGCAGCGCTTCCTTCGCACAGTCCGCTAGCGTGAATGCCTTGCCACCATGGCGCTGCAGCAACATCTCCGAGAGCGGCAGAATGTCGTCGCGGCGCTCGCGCAGGGCCGGGATATGTAGCGGGAAAACGTTGAGTCGGTAATACAGGTCTTCGCGAAACTCGCCATCGGCGACGTACTGCCGCAGGTCGCGATTGGTCGTCGCGAGGATGCGGACATCGAGCGGGATCACATCACGGCCGCCGATGCGCTCGACTTCCTTTTCCTGGATTACGCGCAGCAGTTTCGCCTGCAGCGCGAGGTCCATTTCGGAGATCTCGTCGAGCAGCAAGGTGCCGCTCGCAGCCTGCTCGAACTTGCCGGCATGCGCGCCCGTTGCGCCCGTAAACGCTCCTTTCTCGTAACCGAAAAGCACCGCTTCGAGCATGCTCTCGGGAATCGCGGCACAGTTGATCGCGACGAACGGTTTTTCGGCGCGCGGTGACCGCTCGTGAATGTAGTGTGCAAACACTTCCTTGCCGCAGCCGCTGGGNCCGTTGATTGTGACCGTTACNNNGGTGCGGGCAACACGTTCCGCCACATTCAACAGTTTCACGCTTGATGTGTCGACGGCAATCGGTTGCTTGTCTTCGGCCGGCGCCTTGATGTATTTGTCGACGATGGCCCTGAGTTCGTCCGCTTCGAACGGCTTCACGAGGTAGTCGGCGGCACCGTTACGCATGACGTCGACAGCGTTTTCGATTGTGCCGTAGGCCGTCATCAGTACGGCCGGCAAAGTAGGATGCTGCTCGCGAATCTTGCCGAGCAGCGTCACGCCATCCATCGGTTCCATCTGCAGGTCGCTGACGACCAGGCCGACGGGCTCATGATCGATGATCTCGAGCGCGGCCGGGCCGCTTGCCGCGGTTAATACCGGCTGCTCGCTGCTGTTCAGCGTATCGAACAGCGCCTCGAGCAGGCTGGCGTCATCTTCGACAATCAGGACTGCGGGTTGCGTCATGACGTCTCCTGATGCTGGTCGGCTGGCAGGATCAGCGTGAAAGTGCTGCCGAGACTCGAGGTCGAGACCGACACGTCACCGCCATGTGCGGCCGCTACGGCCCTGACGACTGAGAGTCCGAGGCCGGTTCCCTGTGGTCGAGTCGTGAAAAAGGGTTCAAACAGTCGCGGCAACGCATCGTCGGGCACACCCGGACCGTCATCGCTGACGCAAAGATGAATGGCGTCACCGAAGCGGTGTGCGTGCAGGAGTATGCTCACGCTCCCCTCGCCCGCCTGGTCCGCGTTGGTCACGAGATTCAGCAATGCGCCTTTGACAGCGTCCTCGTTGGCCGCAACGCGAAGTTCGCCATCGGTGACCGAGACGCGCAAACCGGTAGCGCCACCGAGTTGCCCGCGCAAGGTCTCACTGACGTCGTTCAGTAGTCCGACCACGGTGACCTCTTGCTGCGGCCGGCGCGCGCCGGCCGCAAAGCCCAGCATGTCGTTTACCATGCGTTTGAGGTCGTGCAGACCTGTCGTGATCTTCTCGGCGACTCGCGCCCGCGACGGTATGCTGCGATCAAGCTGCGCTGCATACAACATCGTCGATGCGAGCGGCGTACGTACCTGGTGTGCGAATTCGGCGGTCATTTCGCCGATCGTCGTCAACCTTTCGTCGCGTTGCCGGAGTTCGGCCATGCGGCGGCTCTCGGTGATGTCAGCGAGCAGCAGGACCTCGCCGGGCTCGCTCTTTAGCGGTCGGCGCGACAAGCTCAGCCAGCGGCCGTCACGAAGCTGGATATTGCCGTCCTCGCCACTGCTCTCGCGAACCTCACGGTGCACGATGGATGCCCACGAACAACCGATCAAAGGCTGGTTGAGCAAGGCACTTGCCTGGCTGTTTTGTTGCTGGATGACGCCGTCGCCATCGATAACGAGAATGGCGCCCGGCAGGGTCTCGAGCAGCTCCGACAGGTGCCGGCCAAGCTGTTCTTTCTCGAGCAGCTCGCTGAGCCGGGCAGACTGCTCCTGCTCCAGCTGCCGTGTCAGCGCCTGGACGGTATCCTGCAGGTCACGATAGGACTCCTCGAGCAATCCCGATTGCTCGTTGAAGACCTGAAACGCGTCGTGCAGTTGTGCCGCGTTGAGAGACGTTGCCGCCAAGGTGTTCTCCGTTGCATTCATTCTGCAAATACAACTGCAAGTTACATGCCAGAACGGCGATGCTTTGCTTTTCAATAACTTACGGACTTCTGACGCGGGAGAACGGCGTCAATTTTCTGACAATCGGGGGGCTGGTGACGGCTTTCCGCGGCTCAGCCGAGTTCGTATTTGCCGATCTTTTCGACGAGCGTCGTGCGACGCATGTTCAACAGGCGCGCTGCCTGCGCGACAACGCCGTCGGCGGCCTGCATAGCCTGGCTGATCAGGTCCTGCTCGAGGGACTGCAGGCTTTGCTTGAGATTCGCGTTCGTCAACTGCATGGCCTCGGACACGTTGTTGAGCTCGGCTTCCGCGGCCGGCCGGCCTTCGCAATACTTGGGTGGCAAATCCTCGACGCCGATGATGCCCTCCGGCTTGATGATCGCGAGACGCTCGACGAGATTCGATAGCTCGCGGATGTTGCCGGGCCAATCGTAGTTTGCCAGCACCTCTATTGCCTCGGGGCTGACCCTGAGGTCACCCTGCTGCTCGCCGCTATGCGCGATCAACAGCTCGTCGAGCAGCTGCGGCAGGTCCGAGACGCGCTTGTAGAGCGGCGGCATCTCGATCGGAAATACATTGAGGCGGTAGAACAGGTCCTCGCGAAATTCGCCGGTCTCGACAGCGGCCGGCAGGTCGCGATGCGTAGCAGCGATGATGCGCACGTCACAGCGCTGGCTCTTGCCGCTGCCGACGCGCTCGAAGGTGCGTTCCTGCAGCACGCGCAGCAGCTTGACCTGCATGTCGAGGCTCATGTCGCCGATCTCATCGAGAAACAGCGTGCCGCCTTCGGCGAGCTCGAAGCGGCCAATTCGGTCGCTGATAGCCCCCGTGAAAGCGCCCTTCTTGTGGCCGAACAGCTCGCTCTCGAGCAAATCGGCCGGAATGGCGCCGCAGTTGATCGGCACGAATGGTTTGTCCGCACGAGCAGAGAGATCGTGAATCGTGCGTGCGACGAGTTCTTTACCGGTGCCCGACTGGCCCGTCACGAGGACGTTGGTATCGAAGTCGGCGACCTGCTCGATCAGGCGCCGCACCGCGCGAATCGGATGCGACGTACCCGTAATGCGATGGCGCCGCTCCGTGCCCTGGTAGCGCTCGGCGCGGTCGAGCAGGCGCTCGAGCTGCGCGCGCTTCAGCGGCAGCTCGACCGACCAGTTGGGTCCGTTTTCGGTGTTGAGATCGGAAGAAAGGCAAAGAAACGGCAGGCCAGGGTGCTGCGAACGAATCTCGCTGGCCGTCCTGGCAATAGCCTCGTCACCGCTGCTGTCGACGATGACAGCTGTTACGTCGTGGCGATCGGCCAGGACGTCTGTCGAGTCGGCGATGATTGGGTCGTAATCGAGAAACCTGAGTCGGTGACCGAGCTCGGCCGCGTGCTTGCGGTCAGCATCGAGTACCAGAACTTTCGCGCGGCTGTCATTGCCGGTTGCCATGCCCTTCCCCAGAGGTGTATTCGAAATACTATAGGTGCAGCATAAAGCCTTGAAAACGCTGCATTTGTGACCTAAGTCACAAATAAGCGCTTTTTAACGTAATTCGTAAGCCTTCTTGGCCGCCTGCCCTTTCCTGAGCTCGTGCATCTCACCCGTGATGGCCCGGCGGGCCTTGTGCGCCTCGGCCGCGACCTTTTCGATGCAGTGTTGCGCCGCTACCAGCACGGGGCCACGCTCGGACTCCGGGATGTCCATGACGGCCCCACGCAACCGGATTGCGACATCCTCAACGTGCTCCCACTCGCCGGCCTCGGCGAGCGTTTCCATTTGCTCGACCAACGCAAGCGCGACGTGCGCCGGAGATTCCGCTAGTACTGCCTGGCTCGCTACCATGATCGACCTCCTTGATTGATCCGGTCAGACCTGATCGGCAATCGCATCCCATGCTTCCTTGAGTTCGCGCAGCAGCCCTGCGACCTCCTCAAGTATGCCTTCGTCATTGCGCAGGTTCGCCTCGAGCAGACGACGCATCATGTACGCATACAGGGCATCGAAATTCTCCGACATCCTCTCGTCCGCCTTGTGATTCAGGCTCGCCTGCAAGCCTTCGATGATATTGATGGCGTCGCTGATGTTGCTGCCTTTGTGCTCTACTTCGCCGCGCTGCATGTGGCCACGGGCAATGCCGATCTTGGCCAGCGCGCGCTCCATCAGCAACTGGATCAGCCGGTGCGGCGACGCGTCCTCGATGGTGCTGGCCGTGTCGAGGCTCTGATACTGTTTCGCCGCTGCGGCTCCGTAAGGGGTCATTGCATGCATTCCTATTGTCCATTAGCGCCCGGCGGTGTG
>Ga0055582_1000034_pt1 | contig 15325 bp, 10 predicted proteins | sample COG_11_FD_55052 | JGI IMG/M metagenome (GOLD analysis project Ga0055582, IMG submission 55052) | Pelagic marine sediment microbial communities from the LTER site Helgoland, North Sea, for post-phytoplankton bloom and carbon turnover... | ecosystem: Environmental > Aquatic > Marine > Neritic...
GCCTCCGGGCCGGTGTAACGATTGGCGATACGGCATGTCTGCTGCGTAGCAAAGATGATAGATTCGAGCCTTGCTATGACCTTCTCCCGAATAGCGGTCGCGGACATCGTGACCGTCCAAGAAGTTCACATGATTGAAAAACTCAACACGATTCATCCGCTTCTGCCGCCGGTTTCCGGCGCCGTTGCACTGCTACTTGCGGCGCTCGTTGCACATTTTCTCGTCAAGGCCATCGTGGTCAGGGGCGTGCACACGGTGGCAAAAAAGTCCAGTCTCACCTGGGACGATGTGCTGATCGAGCACAACGTTGTCGGTCGGCTGGCGCAGGTCGTACCGGGCATGATTGTCTACATCGGCGTGCCGTTCGTGCCCGGCTTGCCGGACACACTCGAGCAGCTCTCGCGCAACATCGCAGCCGGCTACATGGTGTTGATGCTGACGATGGCATTGAGCGCATTGCTCAGCGCGGCCAGTGTCATTTACTCGAAATTGCCGATAGCAAGAACCCGGCCGCTAAAGGGCTTCGTGCAACTGGTTCAGATCGTGGTCTGGGTTTTCGGCGCGGTGATGATCATCGCAGCTGTGCTGGATCGCTCGCCTTTGTTGCTATTGAGCGGCCTCGGCGCGATGACAGCGATCCTGCTGCTGGTGTTCAAAGACACTATTTTGTCGCTTGTCGCCAGTGTGCAGCTTACGGCACAGGACATGGTGCGTGTCGGGGACTGGATCGAAATGCCGCAATTCGGAGCGGACGGCGACGTCGTCGATGTGCAGCTGCACACGGTCAAGGTGCAAAATTGGGACAAAACGATTACGACGATCCCTACGCACCAACTGATATCCAGTTCATTTAAGAACTGGCGTGGAATGTCGCAGACAGGCGCACGCAGGATCAAGCGGGCTGTCTACCTCGACGTAAGTTCTATCCGCTTCCAGCGCCCGGACGAGATTGCGCATTTCAAGCGATTTGCACTGCTGAAAGACTACATTGCAGCCAAAGAGCAGGAATTGAGTGACTACAACGCGTCGCTCGAGGCGCAAGTCGACGATGCCGTCAACACGCGTCGTCTGACCAACATCGGGATGTTTCGTGCCTACGCTGCCAACTACCTGAAGAACCACCCGGCGCTTCACAAAGGCATGACACTAATGGTCCGCCAGTTGGCCCCCGGGCCCGAGGGTTTGCCGCTCGAAGTCTATTGCTTCACCAATACGACAGTCTGGATCGAATATGAGGGCATCCAGGCCGACCTGTTCGATCACCTTCTCGCGATCGTTCCGGAATTCGGATTGCGTCTATATCAGAAGCCTGCCGGTTCTGACCTGGTAAACATCGGCAAAGTGCCTACAACCTGACCTGGCCGTACCTTCGCTCGGGTCGATAAGCATCGCTAGCCGAAGTTTGCAGATCTCACAAATCGGGATTTTGAGTCACGCAGCGGCGCGCTCCGTTGCAACAATACGTCTCGTTCGTCGTGAGCAACGATGGCGTCCTTGTGCAGGCACTCGTTGAAGATCATTCCCTGGCCTGATCGGATCGCTTCTTCAGTTTCTTGCCCTCGATTTTGGCGTATTGCTTATCGCGAAAGCGCAGGATCAGCGACTCCGCTTCAGCCGCGTTACCGTCGTCGCGGATCAACGCTTCGCGTGCGAGCTCCAGGCTCGCTTCGAGGTTCTCTGATACAACCAGACTTGCACCAAGTTTGCGCAGTGTCCGGCACTGATCTGCATTGTGGCCCCTGACCAGAATCGTGACCTCCTGATTGATCTGCTGCATCGCCGCCACGACGTCCTCCGTGGCCTCGAAATCGTCCAATGTAACGATCACCAGGTCGGCATTGGCAACGCCGACAGAGCGCAGGACCTCGGGGCGGCGCACATCGCCATAGAAGATACGATGACCCTCCGCGCGTTCACTCAGCACGAGCGACGAGTTGTAATCAATGGCAACGTAAGGTTTGCCCGCCATCGTAAGTATCTCGCCAATACGTCGGCCGACGCGGCCGAATCCCGCTACGACGATGCGCGACTCTGCCGGTGACTCCTCGGCCGCTTCTTTTAGATCACGAGGCACCTCCGCCAGGCGGTGCGCCAGGCGAGCCATCACCGGTGTCACGAGCATGCTGAGTACGACGACCAGGAGCAACTGCTGGAATAGCGCAGCGTCAATGAGATTCAACTGGTGCGTATAGGCAAACAGGATCAGGCCGAATTCGCCGCTCTGTGAAAGCAACAGACNCACGGCCGCGCCGGTGGCGGTCCGGAGACCGAGAAACCTGGCCAGTGGCCACAAAACGACGAACTTCACNACGATGAGCGCAACCAGCAGCCCGAGTAAGGAAAACGGCTGTGCAAGGAACGTGCTGAGGTTGAGTGACATGCCCATGGACATGAAGAACAGGCCCAGGAACAGGCCGCGAAACGGCTGGATCTCTGCGACAATTCCGTGGCGATAGGGCGAGTCGGCGATCAGCAGGCCCGCGATGAACGCACCCATTGCCATGGACAAGCCAATATGCTCGGTCAGAAGCGCGCTGCCCAGCACCAACACNACAACCAGGGCCGTGAATATCTCCTGGGAGCGCGCGTGTGTGACACGATGCAAGATCGGCTGCAGCAAGTATCGACCGCCTACGACGGCGAGCAGCAGAATCGCCGCGGCCTCCAAAAGGGCAAATGCGACGTCTGCACCGATCGTCAATTCCTGCGCCGCAAGCAACGGCACCAGAGCGAGGAGCGGTACCACCGCCAGGTCCTGTAGAAGCAACACAGCCAGCGATGCCCGGCCGTAATTGGAGTGCAGCATTCGTTGCTCGGCGAGAAGCTGGATCACAAAAGCAGTGGACGAAAGCGCGAGCGCGGGACCGATCAGGATCGCCGCGCGATAGGGAACATCCAATAGCACATGGGCGCCAACCGTGAGCAAAGCCCCGGTGATCACCAATTGCAGCGTCCCGAGCCCGAAGACCATTCGCCGCATCAGCCAAAGGCGCGCCGGCCTGAGTTCGATGCCGATGACGAACAACAGGAGGATGACGCCCAGCTCGGCCAGCTGACCAATCTCGGTTACGTTGTCGATCAGTGCCAGCCCGGACGGACCAACCAGTACCCCGGCGATGAGGAACCCGGGCACCGCTCCAAAGCCCGCCGCGCGAGACAGCGGCACAGCAACGATAGCGGCCGTCAGTAGGATAACGATGTCCAGAAGATAGTTGGCCATCATTCCGCAGCGATTGTGTTGAATCCTCCGCTACAACGATAACACTTGATGCTCATCCGATGGCGGCGATGCCCTCGTATATAAGTATTTGTCACGATGATCGCCGCCGCACTGGAACTCGGCATCGAAGTACGCGGTAAGCTGGACGTAGCTTGCCTGCGTTTGCCGGAATAACCCGAAGTCTGATCAGCCGAGAGACTCGGCCGCAGCCCGGGCCGTGAGAATACACCCGGACAGGAATGTCCCTTCCAGCGAGCGTCTGCCGCAAGCCCCGCCGCCGCCGAACCCGGCCGCTTCACCGATCGCATAAAGCCCGTCGATAGGGTCACCATTACTGTCCAACGCACGGCTGTAAAGATCCGTCTGGATTCCGCCAAGACTCTTGCGCGTAATAAGACGCAGCTTGATTGCAATCAGCGGCTCGTGATCGAGCAGCGGTTTCGGCTTGCACGTGCGGATTCGGTCCGAACGCCATGCGCGCGCATGCATAATGCGTCGAAGCTGATCGTCGTTCCACTGTCCGGGGCCGCGACGCACGTTATCGTCGAAACTGTTCACGGCCCGCGCAACATTCTCGAGCCGCACCAGCTTATCCCCGTCCAGTGCATTCATCCGCTCCACGAGTTCAGGCAACGTGTCGGACACGATGAAGTGATCGCTTTGTTCCTGCATCTGCCGTACCAGTCGGTGATTGCCGAGCAGGATTTCCTTGAGGAACGGCAGGGTTCTGCTGTCGCGGATGTGCGGATTGTGCTCGGCCCCCGAAATCGCAAATTCTCTCGCCGCGATTCGCCAGTTGAGAATCTGCCAGCTCCAGGGCTTTTGCATCGCCGACAGCCGGCCGCACATGTCGTTTGTATCAAAGCCCGTGACGAGTGGCTCGGGGCCAATTCGATTCCCCGCGTGGTCGAGCCACAATGCAGACTTGCACGGAATCAGGCTGAGTCCGTGGCCCTCGAATTCCGGGAACGGATGCGGGATTCCTGCCGCGTAGTTCCACATATTTTCCAGGTGGGTAACGATCCCGCCTTTCTGTACGACCGCGTCGTGCATTGCCCCGTCACAGTACGGATGTGAACCATTCAGGATTTCCGTCGGTGGATCGCCCCAGTACCAGTGCTCACGCACTTTTTGCAGATTGCCGTTGATACCGCCCGTGGCAACGATCGTGTGATTGCCCAGGAATTCGCGCTCCTCGCCGGTCGCCTCGATCACGCTACGACACCCGGCGACCCTGCCATCCGCGACAATCAGGTCGTCGACGCGGCAACCGAATACATACTGCAGCTTGTTGCGATTCCTGTGTGTCGATAACAGGTCGAAGAATCGTTCGACCAACCCCAGTCCCGTTCCCCAGAGGATGTGGTAGCGCGGCACACTATTTCCCGGTACGAAATTGCCACGCTCTACCCAGTTGACGGCGGGCATAAAGCGCATCCCTTTGCCGCGCAACCAGTGGAAGACTCGTTCGGCACTCTGCTCAACGTAGGCTTCCGCCCATTTCTTCGGCCAAACATCAGCATCGCCAAATTCCGCGAATGAGCGCCAGTCGGACAGGGCCAGCTCCGGGGTGTCCTTGATGCCCATCCTGCGCTGTATCGGTGTGCCCACCAGCGCCATGCCGCCAAACGCCGTGCGGGCGAGCCCCCCGACGTTCTCCGCTGAGTGCCGGTCGACGATCGTTACGGACTTGCCGCGCTCGAGGCATTCGTAAGCGGCCACGAGCCCTGCCATCCCCGCACCAATTATCACGATGTCGCTTGTCTGCCCAGGCATATGCTTACCCCGTACTTGTATTCCGATCGCAACTCAAGGACGGCGGAATTCTCTGGTGAATGCCGATCGCGACGACATTACATGTCCAAACGGCAGCAGCGCCAACGGCACAAGCTTCATGTGCTGCACTGCGATCGGAAAGCCGATGATCGTCAGCGCAAAGAATAACGCCAGCACGAGATGCATGACGGCAAGCTCGAGCCCCGGGAGGATAATCCAGATGATGTTCATGATCAGCGCGAGCGCGCCGCCCGGCGGTTCCGTTTCACGCACCTCGCGGCCGAAAGGCGCGATGACGCCGCCGGCGATCCTGAAACACATAATGCCGAACGGAATGCCTACGATCGTGAGGCACAACAGGATGCCACCGAGTACATAGCCGAGGAAGATCAGAAATCCACCGAAGATGAAGAACACGATATTGCCGAGCAACGACATGGAGATCCCTTTTCCGACGACGGTCTGATCATACACCAGGGCGAGTCGCCTCTCAGTCCTGCTCGCGACTGAAAGTCCGCGTGTCGGCAGTTCAACCGAGCCGCGCAGCGGCGACAGACGCACGTAGTGCGCCCGAAGGGCGAGCGCAGCGAGTCAATTCTGCCCCTGGCCACCAATTTACGTAATGACTTAACTATTTCGTCGCATTGGCGGTTGTTGGTCATATGTCCAGTATCGCCATAACCATTCCACCGGCCCAAAGGCGAAATTGGTCAGCCACCATCGACTAAGATAGGCCTGAACGGGCAGCAACGTCACAACAACGAGCAGGCCAGCCGCCGGGAATAGTTCGCCGTATAGCCCCAGCCCCCATTCGAAACCAACGAACGCACCAACGAAACAGGTAAACAGGTAGTTGGTCAGTGCCATGCGACCTATTGGCGTGAATATACTTAGCCATCGACGCCAACTCTCTTTGCTGAAGAGCAAGACGATGCCGGCCGCATACCCGAGCCCGAGCACCGGCATACCGATTGGCCATGCAAAAGCGCCGGCGATAAAGTCATGATGCTCCGTAGTCTCTTTTCCGAACCCGAACGTGTCCATCGCGATCCACACTACACACCCCAGGAACCCGATTGTAATGAGCCACGGCGTCAGTCTTCTAGCAAGCGACATCCGGATTTCTTCGTCTGCAAAGGCGCCCATTTGGGCAACGTAGAGACCCAGCAACATCAATCCGAAGATATCGATCTCGCCGAGGTAATAATCCCAGGAGGTGTATGACACCCAGAGATGCAAGACGCTTAACTTGGAAACTGCGAGAAAACCGCCTGTTGGACTCACTTGGTCAATGGCGTCATGAACAGCACTGTGCAGGTCTGGCACGGCACCCGCAACACCGACGTCAACAGGCCAGTAGGCTGAAATAAAGGGCCCTGATAGTTTTGCGATCAAAAAACACAGTATTACGCCGAAAAGCATATATCTCGGCGCGAGTCGATAAAAGAGAAGCAGGCCCAAACCAAAAATCGAATAGTCGACGAGAATCCCTGCCGGTAGTGTAAGTGCAATGGCGACTAAACCGATGATCAGCAGGCCGCTCAGGCGTTTGAGCCAAAATCGCACGACAGATACGTTATTGCCGATGCAGTTCTGCGACTGGATGAAGAAACCAACACCGAACAGAAACGAAAAGATCGTAATGAATTTTCCGTTGGTGAATAGATTGACAAACAATATCGTCAGAAAGTCTGCCGACCAGAGCGGTAGATCGCTGAACGCGTCACTCCAAAGAACATCGGCCGTCATGTTTACCGTAAACATTCCAAATATCGCGATACCGCGAAGCACGTCGAGAATCTCAGCGCGCTCAGTTGTCGGCGACAAATTCATGTTGAGAGAGTGAGACCAGGTATGACCAGCATTGTTATGTCGTTTTTCTGAGTCTGGTAATAGGAGTTTAGACTACACATTAAGGCCCGGCGATGAATACGATTGATATGTGTCCACAGTGGTGCCAAGTCTACAATTAACTACCGTACCTCACGGTGAGTTACGGGCCTTCAGTTTTTCGCAATTACGCGACCTTAGGTTCTTTGAGGTCAGGGTAATTGGACCGTGATTTTCAACCTCCGGACCCTGTATCCGTGGAAATGTGACCTGAGTCACAAGCGCTTCGCGGCGTTGTGATTGATATCGCATCATACGAAGCGCGTTTTGGATAGTCTGTTTCGAGGTTGGTTGCTATCGCGGCGGCCTGAACACACCTAACCCAATGTGCCTTCAGCGTTCTGAAGGAAGGAACGCCAGATGATCTTGAATTCACTTCAACGGGAGCTGTATTTCACGTTGCTGTGTTGTGCGTCGCTCGTGTTGGTAGCCTGTGGTTCCGGCGGTTCCGGCGGCAGCAATAGGACCAACGAAACGGCGCCATCTGCACCGTCTGCGGTAAACGCGAACGCCGGCGACAGCGTTATCGATATCAGCTGGAACTCGGTCACAGGCGCAACCGGGTACAACCTGTACTGGGGCGACTCGAGTGGTGTAACGAAACAGAACGGGACACGTTTAGCAGGCGTTTCCAGCCCACACTCGCTGGCTGGCCTGACGAACGGCACTCCTTATTATTTCATCGTCAGCGCCGAAAACACTGTTGGAGAAAGCGGGGCGTCGGCGGAAGCATCGGCAACACCACAAATGCCACCGCCCCAACAAGTGACGGGGTTGAACGTAACGCCACTGGTTCAGGGCGCCCAACTCAGCTGGGATGCGATCAGCGGTGCTGACAGTTACAACCTGTACTGGAGCACATCGACAGGTGTAACACCACAAACCGGTACGCGGATAGCAGGGGTAACGAGTCCACACACGGTATCGTCATTGACGCCAGGTACGACCCACTATTTCGTAGTGACTGCGGCCAACGCAGGCGGCGAAGGGCAGGCATCGGCGGAAGCCTCCGCGACTCCCAGCGCGCCGGTTGCCGGTTGGTCCGCGCAAGAGCTGATAAACACACCGTTCAATTTCTTCGATACGGACCATTATGTCGGTGATGTCGACATTAACGATGACGGTGCAGCGGCAGCTGTCTGGGTCGAAGAGGGTAGTGACAGGGATACTGCCCGAGTCATGGTCAACCGCTTCTCGAACGGGCTTTGGGGGGTACCGGAAATCCTGGCGGGTCCCTCGGCATTCAGCCCAAGGGCCGTCGTTGCGCCGAACGGCGACGTGACCGTGAGCTACCTCCTGCGCGGTTTCAATCCAGACGATTCCTGGCTAAACGCAACGGTCTGGGCTCGACGCTACAGCAACGGAGCCTGGGGTGCGCCGCAGCAAATAGACGGCGTCGATCTCGCTATGTTCACCTTTATGCACGGTATGGACATCGCCGTCGACGCTGCTGGCAACGTAGTCGTAAGCTGGATCCAGGATAATTCGGTCATCTGGGCCAATCGCTATGATGTCGTGGGCGACAGCTGGGGCACTGCAACGGCACAAAGTAGCTCCATACGCAACGTGCAGGACCCGGCTATCGGAGCAGACGGGCAGGGGAATTTCACAATCGTCTGGCTGCAGGACACGAAGCCTTACGACCCCGGGCAAACCGCCGGTGGTCCGCGTAATCCGACTTTGTATGCGAGCCGCTACACCGGCGGTGGCTGGACAGCCGCGGTACCCGTCGGCCACGCCGACATTCAGGACTGGGAGGGCGCCGAGCGGGTCGACCTCGCGGTGAATGCGGACGGTGCTGCAGTTGCTGTCTGGGAGCAAACGCGCAACGCGATTGGCGGCGGCACCGACTGGTCTGTTGATACTGTTCGCTATGATCCGTTGACGGACAGCTGGGGCTCACCGGATACCATTTATTCTCAAAGCATCTACACATCCTGGCCGGAAGTTGCCATCGACGCGGCGGGCAATGCAGTCGTCACGTGGCAGCCCACAGATCCGATCGACAATTCACAGCGCATCGCATCGGCGTCATTTTACGATGCGACCTTAACTGCGTGGAGCGCAGCGGAAACAATAAATATTGACGATGGTGTTTCGGACGTCGATGAATTACGAGTNGGCAAGGACGCAGCGGGCAACGCGATCGCCGTGTGGATACAGNGTGGCGAGCTCAAGGCACGCCACTTCGATGTGCTCGCTGGTGCCTGGAGCGTCATCACGCCGATCGGTCTGCGCGATGGCACCGAGCTGGAGTTCGCAATGAGCAGTAACGGCCGCGCCGCAGTAATCACCAATCCGATGGATATGAGTCCTGTTCCCTGGACACGTGAGATCAGGGCGAACATTTTCACGCCGTAACGTTCATGCCCCGACTATTCTGGATCGTCAAGGGTGATGAACGGGCCGCGTGAGGTTTGCGTGGAACAGCTGTGCATCGCCATGCTTTGTGATGCAAATNAAGCAACGGCCGCCCCGGTAACTGGTTGATAAATAACAACAGAACCAAACACTTAGCGTTCTGAAAATCCGCGTGTCGGCAGTTCAACCGAGCCGCGTAGCGGCGACAGACGCACGATGTGCGAGCCGGCGAAGCCGGCGCTCAATTCTGCCCCTGGCCACCGCGAAAAACGGGGACTGTCCTTATTTTCGTGGTCACGAAATCGTCTTTCAGAACGCCATTGCCCGTGAGCTGATCGTGGCGAATACCTATGTTATTCAAACCACTAGTCTGATTGGATTATTCANGGAGGAGTACGATCTTTCCACGGGGCACCTGTTGAAAGACCAACCGCCACCGGCGGGAACAGGGCTCTACCTCGCGATGCCGGCGATGAAGAAACGCCGCCGCAACTGCCAAGATGATGAGGGGGTCCAATGCCTAGTTTCGTAATCGCCGAGAAATGCGATGGTTGCATGGGGCAGGACAAGACTGCCTGCATGTATATCTGCCCGCACGATCTGATGGCGCTCAACCCTGACACCCGCAAGGGCTTCAATCAGGAACCAGAGCAGTGCTGGGAATGCTATAACTGTGTGAAGATCTGCCCGCAACAGGCGATCGAAATTCGATGCTATGCCGATCTCGCACCCCTGGGGGGTTCCGTCATCCCGATGATGGGTTCGGACACGATCATGTGGACCGTCAAGTTCCGCAACGGGCATCTCAAACGCTTCAAATTTCCCAATCGAACCGTGGCCGCCGGTCAGGTGGACATCTACTCCGATTCTTCTATGGGCGACGTGAGCAAGATCAAGGAGCCTGGATTTTTCACGCACCAGGCCCGTGGGGATACGCTGCCCACCCCATCCAGCAACCTTTAGGTCCGGCGAACCGCCGGTATCACCCGCGTCAGCAACGGGGGACAAGGAAAGAGAAATGGAAGCAAAGATCAATAATTGGGAGCACTGCGAAAAACCTGAAATAGTCGTGCATGAGACCGATATTCTGCTCATCGGTGGCGGTATGGCTTGTTGTGGGGCTGCGTTCGAAACGGACCGGTGGGCGACTCCACAAGGACTGCGCATCACGATGGTGGACAAAGCTGCCACGGATCGCAGCGGCGCAGTGGCGCAGGGCCTGTCGGCGATCAACACCTATCTGGGTGAGAACTCTGCGGAAGATTATGTGCGTTACGTGCGGCAGGATCTGATGGGCATCACCCGGGAGGACCTGGTCTTTGACCTGGGCCGCCACGTGGACGACTCGGTACACAGATTCGAGGAATGGGGTCTACCCATTTGGAAAACCACCGAAGATGGAACACGCCTGGACGGGGCGGCGGCCAAACGCAGCGAGCCGAGCCTGGAAGAGGGTGGCAAACCCGTACGCTCGGGCCGTTGGCAAATCATGATCAACGGCGAATCCTACAAAGTCGTCGTTGCCGAGGCCGCAAAGCTGGCCCTGGAGAACAACCGCAAGGCCACCGGCGTCGATCAGAACCACTTCGAGCGAGTGTTCATCGTCAAGCTCCTGAGAGACAAAAATGACCCCGACAGGATTGCCGGTGCGGTGGGCTTTAGCGTGCGCGAGCAGAAATTATACGTGTTCAAATGTAAGGCAGCCCTGCTGGCGGCCGGCGGTGCGGTCAACGTCTTCAAAACCCGCGCCACAGGGGAAGGCCAGGGCCGGGCCTGGTTCCCGGTCTGGAATGCCGGCTCCACTTATGCCATGGCGGCGGAATTGGGCGCCGAGCTGACCATGATGGAAAACCGCTTCGTGCCGACACGCTTCAAGGACGGTTATGGCCCGGTTGGGGCCTGGTTCCTCTTGTTCAAGGCCAAGGCCACCAACGCCCTGGGTGAGGAATACGAGGTCACGAACAAGGAAGAGGCCCGCAAGCTTTACGGGGACTATGTGGACAACATGGGAACCTGCATGCGCAATCACCTGATGATCGTGGACATGAAAGACGGCAAGGGCCCCATCAAGATCCACACCGATAANGCCATGCAGAAATTGGCCGAGACCATGACGCCCAGGGAGGTCAAACACCTGGAAGCCGAAGCCTGGGAAGACTTCCTGGACATGACCGTAGCCCAGGCCGGGGTTTGGGCTGCCAACAACGTAGAGCCGGAAAAAACGCCCTCTGAGTTGATGCCGTCCGAGCCTTACCTGCTGGGGTCCCACGCCGGTTGCGCCGGCATCTGGGTCAGCGGTCCGGAAGACATTGGTCCTGATGAGTACCATTGGGGATATAACCGGATGACCACCGTCAAGGGGCTTTTCACTGCTGGTGATGGCGTCGGCGCTTCGGGCCACAAATTCTCCTCCGGCTCCCATGCCGAAGGCCGCATTGCCGGCAAAAACGTGGTGTCGTTTTTGCTGGACCACAAGGACGATGATCCTCAGTTTTCCGAGGATCATGAAGAACTGGCTAAGGAAGTCTTCATGCCCATGGAAACCTGGGGCAAGTACAACAAATACACCACTGACACCAACGTCAATCCCCACTACATCCGCCCGAGCATGCTTCAGCAGCGACTGCAGAAGTGCATGGACGATTACGTGGGCGGGGTCGCCACCTGGTACATGACCAGCAGCAACATGCTGGATGAAGGCTTCAAGTACCTGGAGATGATCAAGGAGGATTCGCAGCATATGTGTGCGGAAAATCTGCACGAGTTGCTGCGGGCCTGGGAGAACTATCATCGCATCGTGGCCGGCGAAGCCCATGCACGGCACATTCGTTTCCGCGAGGAAACTCGCTACCCGGGGTATTACTACCGGGGCGATCACCTTGCCATCGACGACGAAAACTGGAAATGCTTCGTCAACTCCAAGTATGACAAAGAAACCAATTCCTGGGATTTGTTCAAGAGGACTTATCACCAACTAGTATCCTGATTCAACCGGCCGGACAAGAACCAAGACATGACTGAGAGCAAAGGCCCTATTCTTGTCGTGGGAGGCGGCATCTCCGGGATCACCACGGCCCTGGAGGCAGCGGAGACCGGATACGAAGTCATCCTCATCGAGAAACGCCCTTCCCTGGGTGGGCGAGTGGCCGGCTTTCATCAGTATTTCCCGAAACTGTGCCCCCCGACTTGCGGGGTGGAGATCAATTATCAGAGGTTGCGGCGAAACCGGCGCATCCAGGTGCACACCAACACCCGGGTGGGCGCGATATCGGGCGGGGCGGGGAATTTCACCGTGAAATTGGTCAAGTCCCCTGCCTATGTCAACAACAAATGCGTGATGTGCGACAAATGCACACCGGTCTGCCCCGTGGAGGTGCCCAGCGACCACGACTACGGGATGCGGAACACCAAGGCCATTCACATGCCCCACCGGATGGCCTATCCGCCCCGTTTTGTAGTGGAGCGATCGCATTGCCCCTCCGGCTGCGACAAGTGTGTCTCGGCCTGCCCCTACAGCGCCATCGACCTGAACATGGAACCCCGCGAGTTCGAGGTCAACCCGGCTTCGATTGTGATGGCGACCGGGTGGCGGCCCTACGATGCCACCAGGCTCGAGCGGATGCAGTTTGGCGCTCTGCCTGATGTGATCAGCAACGTGATGATGGAACGGCTGGCAGCGACGGATGGCCCTACCAGCGGAGAGATCAACCGGCCCTCGGACGGCAAGAAGGTGGAAACGGTAGCCTTCGTTCAATGCGCCGGTTCCCGCGACCAGGACCATCTGCCCTACTGTTCATCCATCTGCTGCCTGGCCTCCCTCAAGCAGGCCAACTATGTCCGCGCCGCCAATCCCGATGCGAGGGTCTATATCTTCTACATCGATATCCGTACCCCGGGAAAATTCGAAGCGTTTTACTCGCGCACCAGGGAAGACAAGAACATCGAGTTCATCAAGGGCAAGGTGGCCCGGGTCGAACCAGGCCAGGACGGCAGGCTGATCGTGGAGGCCGAAGACATTCTCCAGGGTGGGAAAGTCCGGGTGGAAGTAGATCTGGTGGTGCTGGCAACCGGCATGGAATCCAACCTGAAAACAGACGGTCTCAACGGCGACATCGTTCATCTGGACGAAGACGGCTTCGCTTCGGCGCAACTGCAACAACCCGGTATCTTCGCCGCCGGGGTCGCCCAGGGGCCGGTGGACGTCAACTCTTCGATCCAGGAAGCCACCGGTGTGGCATTGCAGGCCATCCAGGCCACAGTTGGAGAATAGGACGGTGGTAAACAGGACCGGCGTTTATATTTGCTCCGGGTGTGAGATCGGAGAGGCCACCAATGTGGAAGAACTCCAACAGGTCGCCCTCAAGGAGTTCAGGGTTCCCGTCTGCAAAACCCACCCCATCCTGTGCAGTGAGGAGGGGGTCAACATGTTGAAGGGCGACCTGGAAAACGAGGGCCTGGACCGGCTGGTGCTGGGAGCCTGCTCACGTCGATACCATGAAGACACCTTCGACTTCGGCAAGGAAGTGGTGGTGGAGCGGGCGCCCCTGCGAGAGTACGTGTCCTGGACCCAACCCCACCAGGAAGAAGACACTCAAATGCTGGCGGCGGATTATATCCGCATGCACACGACCGCCGTGCAGATGAAACAACGGGCCACGCCGTTCGAGCAGAATACGCAAGAAGCCCTGCTCGTAGTGGGGGGTGGCGTGACCGGCATGACGGCCGCGCTGGAATCGGCCAGGGCCGGGTACGCGGTACACCTGGTAGAAAAAGAAGATTGTCTCGGCGGCTTTGCCAGGAAATTGCACCGGCGAACACCCTCCCGGTCGCCGTTCGAACTCACCGAGTCGCCAGACCTGGACGAGCTGATCCGCGAGGTGGAATCACACGCTACGATCACGCTGCACATGTCTTCCACGATCGCTTCGATTTCGGGCGCGCCGGGGGATTTTTCAGTCACGTTGAACGACAATGGCAGTGGTGAAAAATCCCTGCGGGCGGGGGCCGTGGTGCTGGCCTCGGGCGGAAAGCCTTACGATGCTTCCAGGTTGACGCACCTGGGTATCGCCCATGACAACGTGATCACCAGTGTCGAATTCGAACAGCTGGCGGCCTCGGGCAAAATCGCACGCAAGGACGGGCAGGAAGCCAACAGCGTGGTTTTCATCCAATGTGCTGGTTCCCGAGATCCCGATCATCTCCCTTACTGCTCTTCCTTCTGTTGCACGGTCAGCCTCAAGCAGGCCGGATACGTACGCGAGTCCGGCGCGGACAAGAAAGCCTATGTGATTTACAGGGACATGATCACCCCGGGACAGTACGAGAATTTTTACCGCGCCCGGCAGAACGACCCGGGCATTTTCCTGACCAAGGGCGACGTGTCGGGCGTCCATGAAAACCCGGACAAAACCGTGACCGTGGATGTGGACAACTCGCTGTTGGGAGAGAAGGTGGCGNTCGCTGCGGACCTGGTCGTGCTGGCAATCGGCATCGAGGCTTCGACCAGCGACGATCCCATTCTGAACCTGCAATACCACCAGGGACCCGGTCTGCCGGATCAGAAATACGGCTTTCCGGATTCCCACTTTATCTGCTTCCCCTACGAGACCCGGCGCACGGGCATTTTCACCGCCGGCGCCGTCCATCAGCCGATGGACATGAATTTCTCCCGCAAGGACGCCGCCGGGGCCGCGTTGAAGGCCATTCAGACCATCGAGTTGACGAAGCAGGGCAAGACACTGCATCCACGAGTGGGTGACGAGACCTTCCCTGTTTTCCGGCTGGATCAATGCACCCAGTGCAAGCGCTGCACGGAGGAATGTCCCTTCGGCGTACTGGAGGAGGACGAGCGCGGCACGCCGTCTATCGATGAGGCCCGCTGCCGGGGCTGCGGGGTTTGCATGGGTGCCTGCCCGGTGCGGATCATCTCTTTCAAGGATTACAGCGTCGACATTATCGGGGACATGATCAAGAGCGTCGAGATTCCCGATGAATTCGAAGAGAAACCCCGGATCCTCATATTCGCCTGCGAGAACGATACTGTGCCGGCCCTCGACATGATGGCACTGGAGCGAATCA
>Ga0055582_1000037_pt1 | contig 14597 bp, 11 predicted proteins | sample COG_11_FD_55052 | JGI IMG/M metagenome (GOLD analysis project Ga0055582, IMG submission 55052) | Pelagic marine sediment microbial communities from the LTER site Helgoland, North Sea, for post-phytoplankton bloom and carbon turnover... | ecosystem: Environmental > Aquatic > Marine > Neritic...
GCATTGCCGACGTTTTTGCTGCTGGCCTCAACCGTTTGCGAGTACAGCGCGTTAGTAATCGAATTGAACTCGATGACGTTGAATCTATCTTTCGGCTTCAGCGCCTTGATCGCGAGGTGCACGGCACGCTTGGCCTGCGATATCGAAACGCCATGCATCGAACCCGACGTATCGACGATGAATATCACTTCGCGCGGCATCGTGAGCGGCGTCGCCTGCTGGTCGTCGGGCGGCATGACCATGAGCAGGTGGTAGGGCTTGCCACCTATCGACTCGGTGAACGCCATTGCCCGCGGCGCTGCCAATGGCACGGGCCGCCAGACGAGTTCAAAGTCATGGTCCATGGCGATCTGTGCGCCACTCAACCTTACGCTGTACAAACCACCGTCTTCCGACACGCTGACCGGATGGTAGCGGCTGGCGATGACTTCGAGCGGCACTCCTGCATTGACGTTCGCCTCGAGCGTGATCTTGTGGCCCCGCGAGTTCGTTACCATGGGCGGCGTGATTGACGACGCGTCGGGTACGCGGTCGGTATCGGCCGACCAGCCGCTGCCAAGCCTGTCAGGTAATGCCTGTCCCGAGATATAGCGAGGTGTCAATGTCATCGGGAATCGAATGCTGAAGCGGCCATCTTCGTAGCGAATGTCTTCCAGGTATTCGATCTCGACGACCACCAGTTCGCCGGGTGCGACGTTGGCCACGGAGGTTGTGAACAGGTTGGCGCGTTGCTGTTGCACGAGGCTGGCTTTCTTTCCGGCTTGCTTTGCTTGTTCATAGGTCTTCCTCGCTTGTTCCTTTTCCTGGATTTCGCCCTCGATGAAACGCTCGCCAACATGAAGGCGCATGCGGTCTACGGCGGCCCTGTCGGGCAGTGGGAAAACGTAGATACCCTCCACCCATTCCGATCCCTCATTACGAAACTCCTGGCGCACGGAAACGCGCGCAACCATGCCGCTGATGTCCATGTCGACATGGGTGTTGAGCAGCGTCGCNGTCGNATAGCCGTGCGCCATTTTCCATAACAGGCTGCCCGTCTGTGNCTCGGCCGGCTCCTCGGCGGCTGCTGCTGCGAGTCCGAGCAGCAGCCATGCGAACAAGCAGGTTCTGATGTGGTTCATTGCGCCCTCCCTCTGTCGTCACGAGTATTAAAACGAAGCAAAGCGCCGCTCTGCGGACTTACGCATGGCAATGCAACGGCGTAATGTGGCAAATTGTGGCGTGCGCTGAAGGAGGGAACATTGGCGAAACGGATTGCGATTGTTGAGGACGAGGCAGCGATACGGGACAACTACGCGGCTGCGTTCCAGCGCGAGGGCTACGTCGTCGATGCGTTCGAGGCGCGGGCGCCGGCGCTGGACGCTTTCGAGAGCCGCTTGCCCGATCTCGTCGTCATCGATATCAACCTCAAAGACGATGTCGAAGGTGGATTCGAGCTGTGCCGAGAGCTGCGGGCGCGCTCCGCAGACCTGCCTATCATTTTCCTGACCGCGCGCGACAGCGAGTTCGATGCCGTGTCCGGCCTCAGGCTGGGCGCCGATGACTACCTGACCAAGGACATAAGCCTGCCACACCTGATGGCCCGTATTGCCGCGCTTTTCCGTCGTCTCGATGCAATGCAAAAACCGCATGGCGCTGAAAGTCGTATCACGCGCGGCGACCTCGTTATCGACACCGAACGCATGACNATTCACTGGCGGGACATACCGGTCGGCCTGACGTTGACGGAATTCTGGCTCGTGCATGCCATGGCGAGATATCCNGGTCACGTCAAGAANCGTCAACAGCTCATGGATGCTGCGCAGGCTGTCCTCGACGACAACACCATCACCTCNCACGTCAAACGCATTCGCCGCAAGTTCCTGGCCATCGACGCAGACTTCGATGCCATCGAAACGGTTTACGGGATGGGGTACCGCTGGCTCAGCGACTAGCCGGCACGAGGCGATGAATTTAAAGCGCCAGTTATTGCTCGTCAGCGTGCTGACCCTGATGCTGCCGTGGGCCGGTTATGAGTTCATTCGCGAAACCGAGTCGGCGCTCAGGGGCACCCAACAGCAAATGCTGGCGGGCACTGCACGCGCGCTCGCCGGCTCGATGACCCGGTTCCAGGAAGAGTTTCCGGTCAGGGACGCAACGTTCGCGCCCGGCGACCAGCTGTATATCCATCCGCTGGGAAGCCGGCCCAGCATCGACGGCTATTTCGACGACTGGCCGCTCGAGCGGGATTCGCTAAGGACCATGCGCGGCGCCGACGGTCCCGTGCATGTTGCGCTGGGGGAGTTTGGCTCGGGCATCTACCTTTACGTCGAGGTCGTTGATCGCGACGTCGTGTACGCAGACTCGCAGAGCATCATTCTTGACGCGGGGTCACGGCATGCCGATCGGGTCAATTTCGTCAGCAGCAGTCCGCCCTACCTCGACGAAACAATTGCATTTGCGGCCGAAGCACCGGGCAGGATCCTGAGCTACAAACAGACGGCGTATGGCTTCGCACCGGAGCCGGCCATCACGGCCTTTTGGCAGGACGTGCCTGACGGGTACCAGCTCGAAGCCAGGATCCCGAGCGCCTTGCTCGGCACACACCTGGGTGTCGTTGTCAGCAATACGGACGACACGGCAAAGCCGGGCGTTCGCAGCAGCAGCTTCGAGGGCAGCACGCCGGGGCAGGCGGCTCGACGACTGCCGGACCTCGACGCCGTAGTCGTGAGCCTCGTGCAGCCTGGTATGCGCCTGTTGTTGACCGATGCCGCTGGCTGGCGCATTGCGGCCGCCGGCGAAATCGATAACGAATCCATGCGCGCGAGCGGCTCAGGGTTCGCGAGACGGATCTACGACCTGCTCGTCGAGTCGGGCAAGGAAGCCGCCTTCGCGCAACCGGATCCGCAGGGTCGGGAGCAGCAGACTTACGTCAGCTCGGCTCTCTCGGGCCGCGAAACGGCGGCCTGGTTTCGTAGCGATGAGAGCGGCAGGGCCGTGGTCGCCGTTGCTGCACCGGTTCAGGCCAATGGCGCAACACTTGGCGCCGTCGTGCTGCAACAGGGCACTGACGCGGTACTCAGCCTGACTAACGAGGGGCTTGCCCGTCTGATAAATGTCACGCTGATTACGGCGCTCGTCGTTGCCGGTGTACTGCTCGGCTACGCGACGTGGCTGTCGCGGCGCATCCGGCGGCTGTCGATTGCCGCCGAGGCGGCGCTCGACAATGAGGCACTGCAGTCCGCCTTGCCCAGCGCGCTCGCAGAAGACGAAATTGGTGATCTTTCTCGCAGTTTTTCGAGCGTGCTGAAGCAACTCGGCGACTACAACGACTACCTGCGCTCGCTCGCGTCGAAGCTGTCACACGAACTCAGAACGCCGCTCGCAATCGTCACCTCGTCACTCGAGAACCTCGAACACGAGCCTCTCAACGAAGCCAGCATGGGATACACAAGCCGCGCACGCGAAGGCGCCGATCGTCTGCGCCGTATCCTGGCCGCCATGAGCGAGGCCAGCCGGGTCGAGGAGCTCATGGCCAATGCCGAACCCGAAGCCTTCGACTTGAAGTCCGTACTCGACTCGACAATTACAGCCTACCGGGACGTCTACAAGGACCGTTCCTTCAGCTTCGATTGTGGAATCGACAAGGCGGAGACGCTCGGTTCACCCGAGCTCTTGATCCAGATGCTCGACAAGCTCGTCGACAACGCCGTCGACTTTAGCGTCGATGGCGATATGATCAAGCTCGGGTTGACGCCCGCCGATGAAAGTTTTGTTTTGACGGTTGAAAACCCCGGACCGCCGCTGCCCGAGAAGATGCGCACGCAGATGTTCGATTCCATGGTGTCGATGCGCAGCGGCAAGAACACGAAGCACCTTGGACTGGGACTGTACGTCGCGCGCCTGATCGCGGCGGGTCACGGCGGCAGTATCGAGGCTCACAATACCGACGGCGGCGTCGTTTTCGAAGTGACACTGCCGCATGCTTAATAAGAAATCAGTATGAAAGCACCTGAAAGCAAGAANACGACCCGACTGCTACTGCGCAAGCCGAGGATGGACGACGCAGAAGAGATATTTGATCGTTATGCCAGTGACGACGCGGTTGGTGAGTTCCTCTCGTGGCCGATTCATTCGGCAATCGAGGAAACGCGCGAATTCCTGACATTCAGCGACAGCGAGTGGCAGCGGGCGCCCGCGGGACCTTACCTGATCGTATCCAGGAAAGACGATTCGATCATAGGCAGTACGGGACTCGCGTTCGAAACGCCAATGCGGGCATCCACCGGGTACGTCCTGGCGAAGGACAGCTGGGAAAAAGGTTATGCCTCGGAGGCGCTGGCCGCGATCCAGGAGATAGCGAGGTCCATATCACTCGGGCGCCTGCAGACACTTTGCCACCCGGAACATGCGCCATCCCGCCGGGTACTCGAGAAAGCCGGTTTCCAGTTCGAAGGAGTCCTGCGAGACTATTGCGAATTCCCGAACCGGGCGCCTGGCGTATTGCAGAGCGCCTTCAGCTTCTCCTGGTTGCCGTTGCATGATTAAGCACTACCGGAAACAATCGAAACCTGCGTGGCAGCAGCGCCTGCTGCTGATCATCGGCTTCCTGTTCGGCGCAACCTTGCTGCTGTTCCTGGTTTGGGCAGTCGTGCTCTTTATCGAGTAGCGATGGCAAGAATTCTCGAATAGAAGCGTCTGTATGCAAAGCCTTCCGGCTGGTCGCCTGACGTCCGCTTTCTCCAATAGCAGACGTTCAGGTCGGCAGAAAGCCAGATAAAGACAGGCCGCTAACGGCCATCTCCGGACCTTCGTCTCAACAAATGCAACAGCGCTTTTACCGATTCTTGAACGTCTGCAGTCCCCTAAAGCAGACGCTCGTCATTCCTAGGTTTTGAGGAGAAGTTGGGCCTTACTTTTGACAAAACGTTGACCAATTGTGTGAATCGAGAACGCTCCTTTCCTACAGTCAGGCAGCATGTCCAACAAATTTCCCACGAGAGGTTCTCAAGGTGTTGAACGCATTGAGGTGCCCACTGCCTGAGTATGGCAGCAGCCTGCCCCGCGTTTGTCCCACAACCCAAGTCCATGCATTTGTTTCGGCAGGCATAGCCACTGTCTGAGTACGACAGGGGCTACGCCGATCGTCATCTCCAAACTTGTTCACCGATCGGCCGAGCAACAGATTATTAATCCGCAGGTTCGGGATTCGATTCCGCGGGAGAGGCACCCAGTTCAGCTTCTCGTTCTGATGACGGTACGGAAAGCAAGCGCCGCAAGTACGGTGAGAATCAGGATCGACGAGGCGCCTCCGCCGCCGCTTTTCTGTAAAACTGGGGGCGGGGGTGGCGGCGGCGCGGATGCCTGGACAATGACGGTGCGGGTCGCGACGGCGGCATTACCCGCCAGGTCCGCGACGCTATATGTAATCGTGTATGTACCGAGCTGACTCGTGTCGACCGGATTATCCACAACGATTCGGTCGCTGATGTCCCCATCGATGTTATCGGTCGCCGAGGCCCCCGCATCCGTGTACGCAGCGCCCACCACAATGGTGACCGTCGCCGAACCTAACAAGACGATCTCGGGCGGGACGGTGTCGGCTGTTACCTGGACCGTGAGCACAAAAACGAAACTATCGAGTTCGCCGTCGCTCGCTACCACATTTACGCCGAGTTGGCCGACAACGCCCGGCTCCGGTGTGATTGTATTGCCCGTGCGCTGATAACCGGCGCCATCCANTACCCGGACCGACAGCTCGGAAGTGTCATTGTCGGGATCCGACAACAACAGGTGCGCGCTGGTTATCTCGATCGGCGTGCGCTCGAGCGTCTGGACCGCGTGCTGTCCATCGACGGATGGTGGATCGTTGACGGGAATCACGGTGATAACCAGCTGAAAGACATTGCTTTCCATCACGCCATCGCTGACCGTTACCGGCACGCTTAGCACGCCGGAGAAGTTGGCTGACGGTGTCACCGTCGTACCGACGTACGTATAGAACTGCCCGTTATGGATGATTACGGTCAGGTTCGCCGGATCGTTGCCTGAATAATCGACGATCAGATCGTCAATGCCAATAACGATCGACTGGTCTTCCAGTGTCTGCAGCGGCTGCTGCCCCCCGATGACAGGCGGGGTGCCGGCTTGACCCACGGTAACGAGCAGACTGAACGTCGCACTCTCGGCGGCGCCGTCACTCACGGAAACTGGAACGACAAGCGTACCCGTGAATCCGGGCTCGGGCGTCAGTTCACCGTTCGAGTACGTGTAATTATTGCCGCCATAGACCGTCAACTCGAANTTGACATGGTACGCCGGATCGATATCCGCGTCGCTGATCGTCAAGAGACTGGTATCGATTGTCAGTGGTTCTCCTTCTCCTGTATTAAGTACCTGCTGACTCTCGATGACCGGCGCATCGTTCATGTTGAACCAGTTACCGATGCCGTAACTGCGATTCGGCTCGAGGTGAAATACTTGCCAGGGCGTCTGCGAGCCCCAGCTCGGGTTCGTCGGGTCCCGAAACTCGGTCTCCGGGGGCGTCAGCAGGCTCCAGATTCCATCGTGATGCAGCAGGGAGTCTTCGTAGCCTAATTCGCCAATTTGCGGATACACCGCGTCGCCAAAGATTTCGACAGAAGGTCCCCACCAAGCGCACGCGGCGCTCGGATCCGAACAATCTATTTTATCCTGCCTGTACACATGCTCCCAGGCGAGATCCCATGCCGCGTCACAGTAGTTCCAGAGATAAACAGCGCTCTTCCAAGAGGGCGGTGATCCATCGTCCACGCGGTCCGAATGATTCGCATAATAGAGCTGCTTCTGCGCATGTCCGCCCTGGTCGACTATCTGGGTAATATTGCAGGTAAGCTCCGGAAGTGGCCGAGACCACTGCCAGGCGGGCACCGTCGCGCCATCGGGACACGGAAAGTCGGGCACGCAGGTCCAGGCAAAAAGACCGAGGTCACCCTTGTCCCGACTCTCTGCGTACATGGCAAGCACTTCGAGGCCCTTGTCGACGCGCGAAGTGGCGGTTGTGTACAACCAGGCAGGCAAAGGAGCATCGCGTTCGAGGCCGTCCGGGTACACGAACATACGCGTGTGCAGGCGACCACTTTGAAGGGAAACCAGCTGGCCCTCTGCATAGGCAGTCCCTGCACTCATCGAACCGGGTACCGGTGCGCCGTCAAGCATAGCAATCGGATCCTGATTTGCAGCCAGAAACTCGCCCCTGATGTCCCTGACATCCGCACAGACTTCCGCGTATGGCTCCCAGAGCGTGCCTGCCGGGCAGGCTGCTTGCACCTGGATCGCGGCCAAGGAAACAAGCAAGCCGCAGCCCGGGAAACGTAAATATCTGTTCATGTGTTCTGCGATGACGAAACGCGCCTACTCAAGTTGTGTGATGTAGACGCCGGCCATACCGTCCTCTTCTTCGCCACCTTCAACCTCCATGCTTGCGCTGATCGTGAGCCAGCGGCCCCGGAAGCCCTCGCGTTCCAGGCCAAGCTCAGTGATCTTCGAATCAGGCGGCGCCTCGGGATCGAGCACCTGACCATTCATCGTCGTGTCAACAACGGTGACGATCGAATGCTGACTCGAACCCGTGCGCAGATAGATCCCGTCGATCTGTTTTTCGTAGATGCCGTTACGCAATCGACCGGACCTTGCTTTGAAAGCCGTGTTGAACTTCGCTCCGATGCCGGTCGATACTGCCACGAACGCCGACGAGCGCCACCTGATCGACTCGCCGTCATCCTCGCCGCCTTCGGCGCCATGGCCGTGACTCGCGCAAGGGACCCGGCCGGAGTAGTTCCAGAACAGGAAGTCCTCGAACTCGCCGTCGCCCTGTGCAATCAATGACGTCTTCCCGTTGACGGTGTCATGGACGAAGATGCCCTGGTGCTCCGGAATCTGCCGTGTCGTGTAACAACTCTTGCCGAACCTGGGGTCGGTTTCGTCATCACAGATGCTGCTCGGCTCGCCAAGGGTCTCGCCCGTGGCCGCGCAGTACAGCGCCTGGTTGCAGTAAGCGATGCGATCCTTGTTGCCTTCCTCTTTGCAGTAGAGTTTTACCGTCCTTGAGTCTTCTCCCCAGGCGCCCCAGAAGCCGACGAACCTGCCATCGAACGCGATGCTTTCACTGAATGTATTGAAACGAGCACCACCCGTCGGGCCGGGAACCCGGTCGCCGATCTTGACGACGGTGGTGAGCGGCGGCTGGTACTGCAATGGCGCAAGGTAGATGCCGCCCAGGGTCGGTGCTTGTTCGTTGTCGAAGCCCGCGAACACGGCCTTGCCGTCCGCAGCGTTCGGCGGCGCCGTCGAGCCGAACATGACAGTAGTGCCCGGGATCGGCGTGTGGGCGTTATTCGCGATCATTACGGATTGCGAAGTGCCGCCCGATGGCTCGGCTGTGAGTTCGCGATAGTAAACGCCTGTCCGGGCAGCGCCCTCGGCCGTGTAGTTGCCCTTGAACACGATAGTGTTGCCGTTCGTGACCGAAGGAGACCCGGGAAACACCTCGAACGCAATGTCGCCGAACTCCGGCACGCCGTAGTAAGCGAATTTCGGAACGTGTCCCAGCTTGGCTGCGCCGGTGGTGAGAGTGCCAGAAACGTTTGTGTAGATGCCTGTCGTACCGGCCCGCGTTTCGCTGCCGTCGTCCAGCAGGTAGCGATGCACCGGTGCGTGATTACCGCGTGTCGCGATTGTCGCCGAATGCATGTCGATGCGCGGGAAAGACGGGGTCTCGACAAATCTGGTATCGAGGATATTCGGTTGCGGAACCGGCGTACTCCTGTCCAGAATCCGGACGATCTCGCTGTCGGCGATCGACATGTCACGCGTATAGATGCCGTGCGTGGCCGGCCCCAGCGGAGGTCCACCGCGGCTGCGCGCACGCATGACGACAAGCCCTTCGGTGTTCACCGAGGGTTGGTTGTAACTGTTGAATGTTCTCTGCTCGAGTGGCGGTATCAGGTCGTTATTGTTGACGACGGTTGTCCACTCGAACGGCGTATCGGGTTTCGGCGCGGCCAGCACCATTGTCGCCAAGGTTGCCGCGCCCAGCGCATACAAAGGCTGCAAGTATCGAAACTTCATGGCTGCTCTCCTGGTTCCCCGGGCCGTTGCGGCCCGGGGATGTGTTGTTGCCTGGTTACCTGACGTTGCTCGTCTTCTCGACCAGGTTGTTGCCCGGATTCGGGTCCACAAACTCGGGCACAGCCTCGGCTGTCCACGTGATCGTGGTGCGGCCATACGGCTCACCAAGGGTGAAGATCTGCTGCCCGGTGGTGAAGCTCAGGCCCGGCAAGACATCGGCGAACGTGAAGACGAACGGTCCCGGCAATCCGTCAACCAGGACCTCCCCTCCGTCTGCTCGCACCGCCGTCACGATGAGCGTGCCGGCTGCCGTATCCGGTCCGGCATTCGCAACGGATACGATGAACTCGCGGCCTTCCGTCGGGGTCTTGATCTGCTTCGGAACCTTCAACCCGGACTTGTCGCTAATCGACAGGTCATATTGATCGGTGGGATTCGGAAGCGGTGTGCACGGGACGTCGGTTCCGCTGCCCGGCGGCACTTCGTACGTGTGCATGAAGTTGATCACTGCGCGCGTATCGTCGGCCGCTTGCGCGAAACCTCCGATATTGCCGAGTGTGTATCCGGGCTCACCGTGGAAAACGGCGGACATGATCGCATCATAGGTAACGGTGTAGGTTCCTGGTGCAGTCTCAAACAGGAACTCGAACCAACCGGCTAACACTGCACCCTCGGGAATGTATGCCGGTGATGGCAGTGCGCCGAAGTTGGTCGTACGGTCATAGGTGAAGCTGCTGTAATCGAGGAAGCATTTCTCGACGTACTGCATGCTGCCCATCACCTCTTCTCTGACACTTATGCAGATGGGTTCGCCGAGTATCGTCGTGCCCGTGGTCAAACCCAAGATCTCGTTGAGATAGACGAGCAGGTCTTTGTTGACTTGACCCGCCTTGTCCATGGCAACGCCGAATCCTCTGGCCGCGGTCTGGATTGCTGTCGCACCTTGCGGCAGCGGTACGCCAATATCGCCGTCCCGCACCAGGTGTTTGAATATCGACAGGTTCTGCAGCGGTGAGTCGATCGTGCCTGTGCTTAGCTCATCGCCGATATACCGGCTGTAGACAATACGGCCTGCCGGATCGATTGATGTGCAATCAGCGATCGCGAGATTGACGAGAACGTCTTCGAGCTGCGAGTCCAGCACTTTTTCTGACGCACGGGACAGGTTGACGCGGCCGAAGTCCGCTTCATTCGCGCAAGTCGCATACGTCGGCGCGATGGCACAGGTATCCGGATCGGTCGGGATGAGACACGGCTCTGCTTCGCATACCAGCGGACATCCCACGTTCGCGGGGAAGCCGATTGGTTGCTGACAATCAAAGACGTCTAGAATTGGCACTCCGGTCTCGTTCCTGTGAAGGATGATCAGGTCGCCGTAGTCCGGTGGCACCGCGCCGCCGCCGCCGCCACCGCCACCACCGCCACCACCGCCACCACCGCCACCACCTCCCTGTGCGAGCGCTGTGCCGCCAAGGGCAAGGGTGCCAGCCGCGAAAGTGCCGAGTAATGCAAGTAGTAATCTAGTCTTCATTGTTTCCTCCTCCTTGCTATAAGTCATCAGTGGCTGATGAAGCGGATTTCCGGCGCTGTAGCAAACGTGCAACAGTCGTGTTTCATACGTATTTCCTTGTCGTGTGAATCTGTTACAAAGTGTTACCTATGAACGCCGGGCGACCCGCGAATCGCGCCAGCGAATCACATCTGCTGGTCGTGGACGACGACTGGGAGACCCGAGAACTGTTGTCCAGCTATCTCGGCAAGCAGGGTTTCGAGGTTTCCACGGTCGAGGACGGCCGAGCCATGGATGCATGGCTGGCCATGCATTCGACGAACCTGGTCATTCTCGATCTCATGCTGCCCGGCGAGGACGGGCTGTCCATCGCCCGGCGCCTGGGCAGCGAACACAAACTGCCGATCGTGATGATCTCTGCCCGGGGAGAAGAACTCGATCGGATCGTCGGCTTGGAGGTCGGTGCCGACGACTACCTGCCGAAGCCATTCAATCCACGCGAACTACTGGCGAGGGTTCGCGCGGTGCTGCGACGCAGCGCGCCAGGCAAGGAACATGAAGCGGATTCGGGCGGCAAATACGAATTCGGCCCGTTTGAATTTGATCCGGAGCAGCGCGTACTCTATCGGGAGTCGGCCGAAGTCGACCTGCACCGAGCCGAGTTCGATCTCCTGGACGTTTTCGTGCGTCATCCCAACCGCGTGCTCAGCCGCGATTTCATCATGGATTGTCTCCGCGGCAGCTATCGTGACCCCCTCGACCGCAGTATCGACGTGCGCGTGACAAGACTCAGACACAAGATCGAGGCAGACCCCGGCGACCCCCACTATATCCGCACCGTCTGGGGCGTCGGCTACCAGTTCACACCAGGGGGTATCGAGGCGTGACGTTCCGGCCCCGATCCCTTCTCGGACGCACGGTTATCACTATCGCGGTGACCCTGCTCGTGTTCATGCTCATTTCTGTCAGCGCCGCCATCTATTTCGTTTACAACCCGATGGCGAAGCGCCATGCGGACGATTTCGCCGCGGTCATAGTGTCCGCCGCGCATTCGTTGCAAAGCCTGCCCGAGGAGATGCACGTCGAACTCAAGCAACAGTTGCTCCAGGACCATGGGTTGATCGTCGCCGAAGAAACGACGGATGTTCCCCAGACCTCGTCCGATCTGCCGTTCTACCCGTTTTTTCATGAAGCTCTGGACCAGCGTACGGGAACCAAGCTGGCAATTATCGAGTCGGCGGACAGCCCGATTATCTGGGTGGATGCTCCCGCGCACGGCAAGCTGTTTCGCCTCGGTTTCGACAAAGAGCGGCTGGGCATCAATCCGCCGGTTGCCCTGATTCTCGCCGTGGGCGGCGGCGCCTTGCTCACGCTGATCGCCAGCCTGTTGGAGGTGCGCAGGGTCGTCCGGCCACTGGGACACGTGTCGTCGGCTGTAAAGATGCTTGGCCGCGGCCATAGTCCCAGCCCGATCCCTGAAGATGGTCCGGAGGAAATTGCCAGCCTGGCGCGCGCGTTCAACAGGATGTCATCGGATCTGCAGCAGTTATCAGAGAATCGCACTGTGATGGTTGCCGGCATCTCGCACGATTTGCGGACGCCGCTGACCCGCCTTGGCCTGGCCGTCGAGATGCTCGACCAGGATTCGAATCCGGAACTCATCGACAGGATTCGCCGCAATCTGGATGCGATGAACAAGCTTATCGGGCAATTCCTGCAGTTCTCGCACGGTGTGCGGGGGGAGACGCCGGTCCAGCTCGATTTGTGGCAAATGATCGAGTCACTGGCTTCCGACATAAAAATCGAAGGATCCGAGCTGCAGCTCCATCGAAAAGACCCACCATGCGTCTACTTCGCCGACGCCGTAGCATTGGAACGGGTGCTGGCAAACCTCCTCAAGAATGCCGCGCAGCATGGTGGCGGCGAGCCGATCGACATCAACCTGAACTGCAGCGAAGACGAGGTGGCGGTCGAGATTTGCGACCGCGGCCCGGGCATCCCTGTCGAAGCAGTCGATGCCGTGTTCAGGCCTTTTCACCGGCTCGAGGTAAACGGGCGCGACCGGGTCGGCGGCAGTGGCCTGGGCCTCGCCATCGCCAAGCAGATCGCAGTAAAGCATGACTGGAAGATCCGTTTACTGCCGCGTGAAGGCGGGGGAACGGTGGCCAAACTGAGCTTGCCCACGGCCCGGCGATTTGGGTTGTGTTAATCATCCCGCCGGTCGTAAAGAGCCCGCTTAACCTGAATTCCACCGCCCCAGTCGACACTACTGTCGGTAAAGCCCGTCATCACGTATACCTGAAGCCGCCAGTTTTCGGAAACCTTGCGCGACAGGAAAGCACTCAGCTCCTGGATCGAGTCGTTGCCGCTGATGGCTGACTCGCGATAGTCGAGAAACAGCCCACCTTTCAGCATCGGCGTAAATTTGTAGGTGCCGCCAGCAGAAGCCGTCAGCACATTGTTGAAGTCGGTGTCTGCCGTATCCCCGCGGAACTTGTAGCCGAGCGCACCGATCAAAGTGAACCGGTCCAAGAATTTGAGAAAATCGGCGCGTACCGAATAGTCGGTCTCCCCGGTACCCAACCCCTTCTCGGCATCAGCCGTCCCGAACTTGACGCGGCCGGTCAGGTCGATGGCGAAATCCCGTTGGCGGCGGTAGACGACGTCATAAACAGTGGCGCTGGCAATGATGTCACCCAAGCCGCTATTAGTGGTCAGGTCACCGGTACCGGGAATGGGTTCACCGCCGGGGCCGATGATCATAGTTCCTTCGGGTGCTCTTACGCTCAAGTAGGGGACAGTCAGGCGAAACGAGAAACGCCGCAAATCCACGGTCCCGGACAGCGGAACATAGATGTCTTCGATATCCGCGTCACCACCGTAGGTGCCTGTCGTATATTCAGTTGCCGCCGATACCGTGAACCTCGCGTAGTCGCTCTCGGCCGCCAGAACGGCGCTGTGGATCATGATCAGGCAGGCGGTCAGCGTAACCAGGTTTACTACCTTCATATCGCCCTCTGTTACAGGGGGGCCGGACCATCTCCGGCCCCAAGGTCGACTTTGCCGAGCGAGCGTGAATCCTATTCGGCCTCCTCGACATCAAGCGCAAGCGCTTTGGCTCTTGCATCCATCCTTTCCCGATGGTGCGCCTGAAACTGCAGACGCTCTTCTTCGGAGTCCGTTCGCCGCAGCTGCTCGCGATATTGATTGCGTTCCTCTACCGACATCAGCTCACCACCATAGATAGGCCCCTGGCCCGGAGGTACGAGGTCTTTGCCCTGTTTCATTGCGCGCTCCTGCATTTGATTTTCATGCTGAATCTGAAACTGCTCGCGGGCTTGCTCGGTTTCCATGTTGGCCAGCTGCTTCCGATACTGATTGAGCTCATCCTCCGCCATGAGTTCGCTACCATAGATATCCCGACTACTCATGCTCATCGGGTCCTGGGTGTGCAGCCGATCCTGGTCCCGGTCGCGATCGCGAACCTGGTCCTGATCCTTTTCATGATCCTTGTCTTGGTCGCGGTCGCGGTCCCTGTCGTAGTCCCTGTCGCGCGTATCGACGCTTATGTGATCGCGGATGCGATCCTGATCGCGATCATAGTCTCGGTCGCGATCCATCTGCTGGTCACGATCACCGGCTCCGCCGCCGCCCCGTCCCTGGTCGGCATGAATCGACATCGACGTCAGAGCCAGCATTGCAGCGATGAAAATGCTGATTACTGTTCTGTGCTTCATTTACCGTTCCTCCTTACCGTCTTACATGCGAGGTAGCGCATGCCTCGGATCGTCGTCCTGAAATTTGAGGACGCTCACGACCCTTGATGATGAGTATCAAACGCAGGTGTTTCCGCTAGATTTCCGGGTGGTTCGATTTGGTTACAGATTGTTTCCAGCATTCTTCGGCGCAGTCGATTGGACAGATTCGCTGCGCTCATCTGCCCGAAGGGCGAGCGAAGCGAGCCAATCAACCACCGACATGCGGATTCGGGAGGCAGGGG
>Ga0055582_1000040_pt1 | contig 14418 bp, 12 predicted proteins | sample COG_11_FD_55052 | JGI IMG/M metagenome (GOLD analysis project Ga0055582, IMG submission 55052) | Pelagic marine sediment microbial communities from the LTER site Helgoland, North Sea, for post-phytoplankton bloom and carbon turnover... | ecosystem: Environmental > Aquatic > Marine > Neritic...
ATGGCTATCGCGACGATGACGACTTCTCGGTTTACATGACCTTGTTGGCCGATGACGAGCAGTGGGAGGAAATGGAACGCCAGTTCGCGGCTTACACGGCAGATGGCGCAACTGACGCGACGCAGTTGTTGCATGCCAAGTTGCTCGCGCGGCGTGGTCGTCATGCAGAAGCACTGGTAATCCTCGACGAGCTTACCGAGGGACGACCTTATAATCCCGACATCGTTTACGAGCGCATGTCGGTCCTCGATGAAATGGGAAACCCGGCCGAAGTCCTGCGGCTCGCCGACGAGCTGATCGACAAAGGTTATCGCTCGCTGCAGAGTTACTACTACAAGGGCGACGCCGAATTCCAGCTGCGGTCTTACAGGAAAGCCCGCGAGTCTTTCGAACAGGCGCTGAGCTATTCGCCGGGGAATTCGAATATCAGGGAATACCTCGAGGCGATCGACAACATGCTGGGCGAGGGCGACACGACGACCATCGCCGCCGAGGTCGATCCTGTGGCTTTGCCCAGGGAGCTCGGGAAGTTCTTCTCGTCGACAAGCCCCGTTGCGAATTTCAATGGCTACGGTGCCGTGTTCCTGAGTCGCATCACGGGTTACGGGTTCGACGGTAGTAACACGCTGCTGCAGACACAGTACCGCAAGATACTCGTCCTCGACGACAACGGTGTTACGCAGTTCAGCACGCTGGAGTTCGATTTCGATCCGAGTTACGAACAGCTTTACGTGAATAGCGTCATCGTTCGCAATGCGGCCGGCGAAAAGCTGGCCGAAGGCGAGCTCAATACCTATTACATCACCAATAGCGATACGGGCTACGAGGCGAGCACCGAAAAGACCGTGCACGTCCCTGTACCGAGCCTGGCGCCCGGTGCGACCATCGAGGCGATCGTCAGCAAACGCACGTCGGTCGACAAGGGCACGTTCCCTCTCGAGACCGTTTATCTCTCGAGCGATCGGCCAATCGAATACAGCGCGGTGTTCGTGGCGGGTGAGCATGAGCGTCTGCGCTTTGAGCAGAATGAAGTTCCGGCGCCGAAGCAACGCGGCAAAGCGCTGGTCTGGGAGCTGCAGCGTCCCGTGGCGTTTCGCTGGGAGCCGCTGCAGCCCTATTTCGATCAGATCCTCCCCTGGGTTCAGCTGGGCACGGTCAGCGAGACCTGGGCCGATGCCGGCAGCGAATACCTGGCCAAGATCGAGGACAAGCTCGAAGTGGAAAAAGTGGCGGACAAGGCGAAGCGTCTCGTCGAGGACGTGGATAGCAAGACCCGGCAGATCGAGATACTGAGCGCGTACGTACAGGACGAGATTCACTATGAGGCCATCGAATTCGGACGGCGCGCCTACATCCCGAAGACGGCGCGCGAGACCGTGCGGGATCGATACGGTGACTGCAAGGACCACTCGGTGTTGCTGTATTCGCTGCTGCGGGCTGTCGGAATAGACGCGACGCTGGCGCTCGTCAACCTTAACCAGCAGGTCACGCCAACGCTGCCGAACACGGACCAGTTCGATCATATGATCGTGTCGATACCATATGAAAATAGACGCCTGTATGTCGATGCGACAGACAAGGACCTGCGGCTTGGCCAATTACCGCCGCGTTCGATGGCGGGTAATTATGCGCTCGAGCTTGGAACCACGCCGGCGCTGCTGCAAATCCCGGAGTATGCGTCGGGCCTGACCGGCCTCAACATCGAGCGCGTTGTAGAGGCGCGCGGCGACGATTACATTGACGTCACCGAGACGGCGCGATTTACGGGCTACCAGGCGGCCGAGTTGCGTGGACAGTTGCGCAGCATAGAAACCTCGGAAATGCAGGCGTCACTGCAGCGCTGGATCGCATCGCGCTACTCGGATGCGGAATTGACCGAGTACTTCGTCGAAAATGTATTCGATGCTGGCTATGACCTGGTCGTCGAGATCAGCTACACCCTGCCGATAGAGACGGACGGCACGTTCGATGTGCCGGGTTTCCTCGAAGCCTACTACCTGGAATTCGATCGTGTGGCCGACCGCCGTTTCCCGTTCGAGCATGGTTTCCCACTGCGCGTCAGCGCCGTGACGTCGGTCAAGGTGGCGTCAGGGCGCCGGCTGGACGAGGCGAGCAGGAAACCGGACGCNGGCGAATCGAAGTTCGGTAACTGGCGCCGCGAGGTCAGCAAGAGCAATGGTTCGCTGGAGATCCGCTTCGANTACGTCGCCTCCGACTCACGTTTCGACGCAGAGGACTATAGCGACTTTGCCGAATTCCAGCGCAAGGCCGTCGATGCGATCGAACAACCGCTCGTCCTGAACTAGATCAAAAAACANTAAAGTAGTGCATTCTAATTTATAGATTTCTAAATTAGAATGCACTATATTGTGTGTAACNCAGGTCGAGGCTCGGTGGCCGTTATGAATGTCCATCAAAAAACCGAAGATAAACAAGAGGTTAACGTTCACCCGGCCAGTGATATGTACGAGCATGCTGCGGATGCCGCGGGACTCATGAAAGCGCTGGGCAACGAGAGCCGGCTGATGATTCTTTGCATGCTGACCGAGGCTGAACGCTCGGTTAGCGATCTCAACGAGATCATCCCGTTGAGCCAGTCTGCCCTGTCGCAACAGCTTGCCCGGCTGCGCCAGCAGGGGCTCGTCAAGACCCGGCGCGAGTCACAAACCATTTTTTACTCACTCACCAGTGGGCCGGCGGACCGTGTGATTCACCTCCTCCACGATATCTACTGCGGTACGCCGGCCTGCGATGCAAAGGAACGAAAGCCATGAGCTCGGACTTCGGATTCGGAAAAACGGTTGAACTGTCTTTCGATGACGCGATCGAAAACGTAACGGCGGAACTCCAGAAGGAAGGTTTCGGAGTACTGTCGGATATTGACGTTGCGGCGAAGATGAAGGAGAAGCTGGATAAGGACATGCCGAGCTACCGGATTCTCGGTGCCTGCAGTCCAATCCATGCTTTCCAGGCGATTTCGGCCGTCGAAGACATCGGCTTGCTGCTGCCCTGCAATGTTGTCGTTCGCGAGGACAAAGAGGGCGCTGTGCATGTCGACTTCATGGATCCGCAAAGCGTCTTCTCGCTCGTCAATGACCCGGGTGTGGAGCCGCTGGCAGCCGAAGTGAAGGGTAGACTCCAGCGAGTGCTTGCCGCACTGTAAGACAACACAGACAACGAGGGCCTCCCCGTGACCAGTCGCAAGCCATTGCTTGCGTTGATGCTCCTCTTTGCGTTCGTTCCGGGCGCGAAGGCTACGGATGCAATTGCAACGCAAGTCGATATCCCCTACGAGATGTTCACGCTCGACAACGGCCTGACCGTCCTCGTGCATTCCGATCACTCCACGCCCACGGTATTCGTGGGCATGTGGTATGCAGTGGGCTCGAAAGACGAGCCTGCAGGCAAGACGGGTTTCGCGCATCTGTTCGAACACCTGATGTTTCAGGGCACCGAAAATCGCGAAGGCGAGTACTTCTCGCCGTTTTCCGACGCCGGGGCGACCGGCATGAATGGCACGACCTCGGAAGACCGCACCAACTACTACGCGACCGTTCCAAGCGGCGCGCTCGACATGGCGTTGTGGATGGAAAGCGATCGCATGACGCATTTGCTCGGCGCCGTATCTCAGGACGCGCTCGACGAACAGCGCGGCGTCGTGCAGAACGAAAAGCGGCAACGCGAGACGCGCCCTTACGCGCAAATGGGCGACAAGATCCGTGCGGGCCTGTACCCGCCGGATCACCCTTACCGGCACTCGATTATCGGCTCGATGGAGGATCTCGATGCCGCGTCCCTCGAGGACGTGCACGAGTGGTTCAACACCTACTACGGCGCGTCGAATGTCGTCCTGGTCCTGGCCGGCGACGTGAGTCTCGAAGACGCGAAGAGCAAGGTGCAGCATTACTTCGGCGGGGCGCCCGCGGGCGAACCGCTGTCGTATCCGCAAAAGTGGGTGCCGGAGCTCGCCGAGAACCGCGAGGAAGTCATGTACGATCGCGTCGGACAGACGCGCATAACCCGCGTGTGGACATTGCCCGGGCTCAATGACAAGGACACGTCGCTCATGTACCTCGTCAACGACTCGCTGGCGGGCAACAAGAATTCCCCGCTGCAAAGAAAACTCGTCGATGAGTTGCAGCTCGCAACGCGTGTCACTGGAAGCGCCTACGGCCGCTTGCTGAGCGGCGAGTACTCGCTGACGATCGACCTGCGGCCGAACGTGACACCTGACGAGGTGCTTGCCGTCGTTGACGAGACGATCGACGAATACCTGCAAAGCGGCCCCGACAGCCAGATCGTCGAAAACGCCAAGTTGCGCATCAACATGATAATGCTCGGAGCACTCGAGACGGGCGCATCGATCGGTCGCCTGCTTGCCGAAGGATTCCTGTACTCCGACGACCCCTTGTTCATCAATACGGAACTCGAATGGCTCAACGCCGCCACTGCCGAAGAGCTTCGTCAGGTCGCCGGGCGCTGGCTCACGCGCGGCTACTACCAGCTGACCGTTGAACCATTCCCGGATTACAAGAGCGTGGATGCTGGCGTCGACCGCTCGACGATTCCCCCAGTGTCGACGAAATCCCGAATCAACTTTCCCGAGATAGAGACTGCCACACTGGACAATGGCATAAAGGTCGTGGTCGCGACGCGTGGCAGCGTGCCGCTCGTCGACGTATCGATCCAGATCGACACGGGCAGCATGGCGGCCCCCGCCGACGCACCCGGGATCGCAGCCTTCGTATTCGGCCTCATGGACAAGGGCACCAGGAAGTACGATGCAAATGAACTGGCCGCGGCACGTGACGAGATCGCCATGCGAGGCGCCTTCCAGGATGGCGTGGAGCGCAGCTCTTTTGGCTATCGCATATTGCATGCTTATCTCGAGCCGTCGCTCGAGCTGGCCGCCGAAATGCTGCGCAACCCGACCTTCCCGGACGAAGAGCTCGGCAAGCTGAAAGCGCGAATCGCGGCCTACCTGAGCAACCTCGAGAACGCACCCGCGGGCGCCGCCCGCAGCCTGTTCGATCGCATGATCTATGGGCCCGACACGGCCATGGGGGCCGTATGGACGCCCGAATTGCTGCAGCAGGTCGACAGCACCAGGTTGCAGGATTTTCACAAGAATGAAATCACGCCCGACAACATGACCGTGTACATGATTGGCGATATCGGACTCGACGAGGCAAAAGCTGCCGTCAACAGGGCGTTCGGCCGATGGAATGCAACAGCCGATTCGGCGCTGCAGCCTGTCGGTGAAGCACAGGAGCCGCGTCGTCGGGTGATCCTGGTTGACTACCCGGGTGCCGCTTCCAGCACGATCGTAGCCGGACACGCCGTCGCTCCCTACGATGCCAGCACCTGGACCGAGATCTCTATCATGAACACAGTCCTCGGTGGCAACTTCGAATCGCGGCTCAACATGAATCTGCGCGAGGATAAGGGCTGGTCGTACGGCTACCGGTCGGGCATCGACCTCAACACGAGCGGCGACATGGCACTGCAGGCAGCCGGGCAGGTGCAGACGGACAAGACGGCTGACAGCATGCGCGAAATACTTCGCGAATTTGAAGAGTTCGTATCTTCGCGCCCGGCCACCCAGGAGGAAGTCGAGCGCATGAAGCTCAACCGGGTACGTTCACTGCCGGGATCGTTTTCAACCAATCGCGGGTTCCTTGGCAGCATCATCACGTCCGACAGTTACGGACTGCCGTTCGACTACGCGCAGTCGGCTGCCGACAGGGTCGAGGCCGTGACCGTAGACGGCGTCGATGCCAGGGCAAGCGCAATGATCGATCCCGCGAAGATNAGCTGGGTTGTCGTAGGCGACCTCGAGAAAATCGAGGACAGCGTTCGCGCCCTCGATTACGGCGAGGTCGAAGTCTGGGACGCATTCGGCAACAAGCNGCGCTAGCGTTTACCAGCAGTCGCCACTGCCGGTGCTGGCGCCACGCGTTCCCGCCTGGTCGAGAGTAACGCTGCCGCACGTAGTGTCACGCAACTGGCCGTGCAGCGGCGCCGCCGTGATCGTATAAGTCGTCGCAGCGACATTGGACAGCGATATCGAGTACACACTCTCCGAGCTGCCGGTGGTCGATGCAGTGCCGTCATCGGCTATTACCCACGGATTGGCTGCGAAACCCAGGTTCGTCAGGTCATTTGCGTAAGTCTTGTTGTCCATGAAGAACTGCTGCTGCCGGTCAGCGATCTGCAGCAACGCGGAAGTCGCGGCCGTGCGCTTCGAGTTCACTACGTAGCGCATGTACGACGGGTAGGCAAAGCCCGCAATAATGGCGAGAATCGCGACGACGATCATGAGTTCGACGAGCGTAATCCCGGTCTGTTTTTTCGTAGTCATGAATAGCCTCGTCAAAGGTCCGCGTCTTCCTGGAGGAACCAGAAGGTTCGCCAGCGAGTGGTCGCGTCAATATTGTCGATCTGCAGGTCGGGGCGCAGGATCTTGTTGGGAGGCACCGAGACGACCTCTGCCGGTATGCCCAGCGATTGCAGTTCGACACTGCGGTCGGAGTCGCTGTTAGGTTCGTCCGGGCTGCCAGGAAGATCGTCACTCGAGTTGTAGTTGATAACAGCCGTCGCGTCCTGGAGTGCCACGGCATACAGCCGACCAGCGCCCTCGGAGGGTGAACAGGCCGTCGCCCCCGTACCCGACTGTGGCAGGTAGGAGGTGAAAAACACCTTTCCGGTGATCGTCAACGGCGTCGCAAGTACCTTCTCTCCGGGCTCGGTCATGCCGAGACGCCAGCCGTCCGTCAAATCGATGGAACAGCCGCTCGTCTGGATACAGTTGCTCGTTACGTCGCCGAAATCATCGTGATCGAGACCCGTATCGACTCCGCTGCCCGCGGCCGTGTGCCGGTCCTTGATCATGTAAGTGAAATTCTCGGCAACCCCGCCCTTGTCCAGGGGATCCGCCCGGTTGCCGGTACCAATCACGACACCGTCGAACAAGCCGTCGCTGTCCTTGCTCGGCACGAGGTCCGGACGATGGAAAAAGCGCCGGTCCGTTGCAACTCCTGACGCGCCAGGAGCGTGCCGCCCCACGGACGCCAGGAGTGTCAGCTCCCAGTTGGACGTGTCGTCGCCTTGGATGTCGGCCCGCCAGATATTGCCGCCCGTATCGCCAGCGAGGATCCTGTCCGTGAAACCGTCACCGTCGGTGTCGGCGACGGACAGGGTTGACGGTATGCTATCGACGAGCGCAGCATGCTTGAAAACGGTCGCGCTACCGCTGCCGCCACCACCCGTGGCCTTCCAGATCAGCGCGCCCGTTTCCGCGTCGACGACGTAAATGGCATTGCCTTCGGAATCGTCGGTGCCGACGGCGCCGCGTGCGTCCTTGTTGGTGTCATAACCGCCGGCGAACATTACGGCAGGCCTTGGTCCGCTGGCCGTGTCGACCAGCCCGACACGAGGATTGGAAAACGTAAAACCCAGTTCGGCGAAATCGCCGCCCTTGGAGATCGTCCACATGAGATCAGGGTTCTCGGGATCCGTAATGTCGAACGCGTAGTAGTTCTTGCCACCACGACGCATGCCGACGTAAAGAAATACGCGATCGCCATCACTCGAAATAATCGAGCCGTCCCGGTTCACGTCGAGCATGAACGCGACGGGTGCCCCGTCGATCGTGTAAGGGTGCTTCGTGCCGACGCCATTGGCACGCAGGATCTGCTGCTTATCCATGGCGACGCGCGGTGCGAATGCCCAGACTTCCTGGCCGCTCTGGGTGCCGCCGCCCGTGGTATTGCGAATCATGCGCAACAGGCCATCGTTGGTAGCGACCGCTAGGTATATTGCCGGGTTATCGGGTTCGGAATACGGGCTTACCGCTCCGTAGTTGAGGGGCAGCGGTCGTGAGTGCAGCGCGTCGCCGAATATCCAGTCGCGCGCCTCGTTGGTTTCCGTGTCGCCATCGAGATCGTCCACGTCGAGGCCACGCATGTACGCTATCAGTTCCTGCGCCTCGACGTTGGTGGCGGCGTTGAGGTCGGCCTGCAGTTCCGCTGCAGTCGCCATGTCGACGTTGAGTGCGGAAAGCGATGTTGTTGTGCGATCGTAGTAGATTGTCCGGCCGCCCAGGCTGTTTGCTTCCTGCGGACTACCCACGAGGAACCCGGGCACACGTTGACCGGCGCCACCGCGACTGACCACGCGGCCGTCACGGCCATTGACTTCTCCTGCATCGAGGTCGGGCGGCGGCAACATGCCCGGAATCGTCCAGTCTGTCAATGCGTCAAATCGAATACGCCCATCGGCAGCGATCGCAGGTACGTCGTTGGCGTCGACGAGTGCTCCGGTGGACGTCGAGTCGTTAGCGCCGGCCAGCCTGAGTTTTTTCACGTTGCCGACCCAGTAGGGTTTGGCTTGTTCGTCCACCTGGAACAGGGCGATGTAAACATTGTCGGTAATCTCGGCGCGGTTGAATACGTTGACCGGCACCGACGCCGCAACAAACGTCGTGCTGACACTCAGGATTTGCTTGAAGATTTCCTGCAGGGTAGCAACGAGTATGTCGGGGTTCTCGCTGAGGGCCAGCGGCAATCCGGTGCCACCAGCACGGGCGTAGCTTTTGGTCGTCGTATTGATCTTCGTTTCGTCGACAATAAAGTACGACACGACATTCTGCGTGTCGTCGAGATCAGTGACCGTGCCGTAGGTGCCGTTGGCGAGATCGGCATCGTTGAGGTACTGGATAACGTCCGGGAACTCGCGTTGTTCAGAGCCAAGGCCGCCGGAAGCTACGGCCTCTTCGATCGCGTCGTCAGAATCGTCTTCCTGGTTGGAAACCTGGAACATCATGTTGACCGTATAGAGCTTCGAGCAAGCCCCGGCCGCGTCCATGGGGCTGACATAGTCGCGCCTGTGCGGAGGACCGACCTCGATAAGCGGATCCCAGGCTATGGCCGGGTGGTCGACGTCCAGGTTGTTGGTATTGCTGGTGCTGTAATCGGTAAAGCCGTTGTGAGCGTTGTAGACGCCCTGGCCCGTCAGGTAGCGGAAAAACTCGAAGAACAGTTCCTTGCCCTGGTAGGAGTGACTCACATTGCCCGCGGGCGTCGGCATGGAATCGAGGATGCCGTGAAAGCGAGCTTTGGCACCGTTGCTGTCGGTGGCATCGAATGTCTCGAAACCCATTGCGATATAGCCACCATTACTGCAACCGCTTCGGCCAAAGCCTTCACAGCTGTTCCTGTTGTCATGGTTCAGCATCAGGCCAATGCGCACGCCTTCGAGCGGGTCGAAGACCTTGCGCAACGCACCGCGCAGTACGTCGAAGAATGTATACGGCCCCGTTGGCGCCATGTACCCCTCGGCGATCAGTGTGTCGCACTCGTTGCCGTTGCATGCGGTCGAGCCGAGGTTCGGACGGTAGTCGAGAGAGAACATCACCATTGGTTCGCTGCCCGCCGGTAACCCGGCCCCGGGATTGATGTAAACGTCGGTATCGTCCGCGCTGGCCGTGCCGATGATGAACAACAGCGAGGCAGTTGCGCTCGCGAGCATAATCTTCAGGATTTGTTTAGGCATGTCGATATCTCAATAGACCTGTTACTGCTTGGGGACGAGCACGAGCACGCCTTCCGTTACCTGCTCGCGACCCAGGCCTTCGCCCATGCGGTCGTAGGTCGTCGTGACGCGAAACGAGGCACTAGTGAACTTGTCGATGCTCGTTTCCACGGCTCGTGGAGGCGGACTGAATTCGGCACCGGTTCGTTCGACCTGCGCGTACAGGTGATTCGCTGCGATTTCGCTCGCAAGAACCGCGTTNGTAATGGGCAGGTCGTTGCGGTTGCAGCCACTGATGCCGGCGGTACAGGCCAGGAATCCGCTTTGGCCAACCACGGGCGTCGATGCCGGGCTGGCTACGATTGAATCGGCGAGCGCCTGTGCGGCCTGTTCAGCGGCGACGCGCGACTCCTCGTTTTGCGCGAGAAACAGGCCTATGTTGCTCGAGCGCATCGACGACAAGGTGTAAAGCGTAATAGCGATGAGGAACATGAGCGCTACTATCAGGATGGCGCCTTGCTGCTCATGTGGGCGGTTTGTAATCGGCTTGATCATTTCACAAACTCATCATGTTAAGACTGCGGATGTTCTGGATTGACACGCTTGTGGAGAACACGCGGCGGTGAAATGAATCACCGGGCACGAAATCTGGCGAGTTACTCAACGAGTAGGTCTTGTTGTTGACGTAGCGCGTATCGATCTCGGTCGTACGCGCCAGCAAGAAAATACGTGCGGCGACGACGTTTTGAATATCGTTGAGAGACGGATTCGTCATGTAGACGTTGGGATGACCGTCGGCAGTCGTGTCGATGCCGTATTCGATCTGCAGGTTTTCGATGCCTGTCGCAATGCACTCGGTCGTCATCGCAGGGCCGGCGCCGCGCAATGACTTGCGGCAGAGCGTGGGGATTCCGTCGCCCGGGGCATTCGCGAACTGGCGTACGTAGTAAATGCTCGGCCGGTATGTCCAGTCCGCACTCGGTGCGTTGACGACGAACGGCGGCGATGGAGGAGTCGGGCCATTGAACAGATAGCCTACGGTACCGTTTGTTCGTAGATAGACGTCGTTGGCGGACAGGGCAGTTGCCTCGGCTCCGGCGACACGCTTTATGGATACGACATCGGTGCCATCCAGTAGCTCCCCGCCAAGGAAACACGAGTGCGCTGCCGTGGCGCCAGAGTTGGTGGCATTGTCAATGGCAGTAATCGAAAGCGAGTTACCCGTACCCGCTTCTACCGTGCGATACATCCAGTTGACCTCGCCGGCCGGCCCGCAATCCGTGCCGATGGCGAGAGCACCGTCAAACGCCACTGCGTCCGGGAGATGCAGGTCGGCATAATGTCCGGCCATACGCAGGTCGAAGGCGATCTCGCGCAGTGCATGGCGAGCATCGTCCTGCATGCGCGCAAGGTTTTCGTCCTGGTCAAAGCTGTAGCTGTTGTTGACGAACACCGTGACGATGGCAAGACCCAATAGCATCGACAGCGTCACCGCGATCATCAGCTCGACGACAGTGAAACCCGTTTGTGGCTTGCGGCTTTGGACTTTCATGGCACTCAAATATTGGGATCGATGAACGTGGGAATCTGGATGATTCGGCGGAACTCGTTTCCGGAGCCGTACTTGCCGCCGGCAGACCCGCAGGCGTTGGCGCTGGCACTGTTCAGTGACGCCGTCCCTCGCCAGGCAATCGTTACCTGGTAGATTCCGGCTCCACTACCGACAGGGCCGTTAATACACAATGTGGGCTGCACGAGCCCTCCTGTGCCGGCACCGGCATTGGTCTCGAGGTTTCCGTCGATCGCCTGCTCCCAGACCCACAGGTCATGCGCGGCCTTCTGTGCCGCGTTGCACGGGTTGGCCATCGTGCAATTCGGCGCTGGCTCGGAACCGATGCTGCCGTCACCCAGTTCGCCGGTGGCCGCATAGATATCGATCGCATCGCCATTCAAACGCATGTCCTCGAGCAGGCCGTATGCGACCTGGGACGCCGTGGTACGTTGCAGGGACTCGTAGTTGGCCTGCTTGGACACGGTTTGTAGCCCGGCGATCGATAGCAGGCCGACGCTGAAAATGACGAGCGTGACGAGTAGCTCGATCAGAGAAAATCCCCGCATTTGATAACTTGAAACTCGCATATCGGTAACCATCGCCTGGCCTCAGGTACAGCTCGGAGCGCTGCCGTCCGCGAGCGTCTTCGAAAGACGGGGGCGACCGGACAGTTCGACGATCATGACCTTGGCGTGGTCGGCGCCGCGCTGGTCGCATACCGTAAATTCACCGGCGCTGCCGTTGATAGCTGCATTCATGACACGACCATTCGGCCGGTACAGAAGGAAACCACCGAACTCGGCAGAGTCGATGGACAGGTTGTTGATACCTGCGGTCTTGCTCGTAATCGTCTCGTTGAGGTCAACGATCTGGTCGCTGTCGAGGTCGGCAAAAACGATCCAGCCACGATTCCAGTCGATGTTTTCACACGTGACGCCGTTAGCGCTTGGGCACAAGGTGACACGCGTATTCGTCGTAATCGCCGTGCTGCGCGCAATGTGTATGGACGAGACGAAGTCGTTGATCGCGCTGGTCTGGCGGGCGTTGGAGACGAAGAGGTCCATCGCGGGCACGGCCATGGACAGCAACATGCCCGTGAGGGCTATCGCAATCATGAGCTCGATGAGCGTGAAACCACTGTGACGTCTCATTCGATCCTTCCCTGCCCGGAACTGTCTTTGAAAAATCCGGCTCGCGACGTCATTTCGTGAGCGTTTTGAAATACTAGTCGTTACAGGAGATTGGCGATGAGACTCATGTCCAGTTTGCGACGCGACGGGCACAGCTCACAGCCGGTTTTGTGAACTGTGCCCGCTGTTATGTCCGCATTTAGGCCACAAGGCACAGAAAAGGCCTCGTTTTGTGACAGCTGTCAAAGGCATCGAAGAGATCCATGCCCATACTTGAGGTCGCACGGGAGCAATCATGAAAAAGTATTTGATCATCGTCCTCTGTGGATTCGTGTTCAGCAATACGGCCACTGCCGATATCTGGAAATGGGTCGATAACGAGGGCAAGACGCACTTCGTCGACACGGAAACGCCGATCTACACCTGGGTGGACGAGGCGGGCGAACAGCACTATAGCGATATGCCGGATCACGAAGATGCCATCTCGATTGAGCTGGTATGGCATTCGACAGGATCGCTGGACGACGTGGCCGACTCGGGTGACGGGGCTGGTTCGGGTCCGGCATACCCGGGCGAGTCGCTCGAGGAGCGCTATGAGCGTGAACAGGCCGAAGCCTATTATTGCAAGCGCGCGACCGAGATTTACGAGTCCTACCTCAACGCGCCACAGCTTTACCGTACAAACGACACCGGGGAACGGGAGTACCTGAGCAAAGAGGACAAGCTCAAGACGCTAGCCGAAACCCGCGCGAAGAGAGACGCGTTGTGCAGCTGAGGCTGCGCACGAATCAGAAATTGTAACGAGGAACGACCATGTGGTTACCAACACCTTTGTATGAGAAAGCGCCCCATTACTGGCTTTTCCTCGGACTTTTCCTGATGGTCGTTGGTACCTACCTGGGGCTGGAAATGGACCGCACCTACCTCTACGTTGGTGTAAGCGCTGGCCTGGCCTGTTGCGGCTGGAGCGTTCGCACTTACTGGCAGCGTTCGTTCAATCGCGAGCAAGCCGCTCAGAGTGCAGAGGCCGAGTCTGCCGAGCAGGCCTGAACGCTCAGCGATCTCTCGTCAGGGCGTAAATCGCAAACGACCCAAGCCAGTGCGAGCCTTCGTAATGCTCGCTCGTAATGTGTGGCAATGATGCGTCCAGGTGCTCATTCGCAAGCTCACGCAAGCCTGCAGCCCTCTCGTCTTCATCCAGCCTGGATGCGATGACGTAGAGGTTCCATGCCCGGCTCAGGTTGAGGCCGTCGAGATGCACAATCTTGGGGTCGGACCGATCGCTGACGTTGGCAGGTTTCATCGACCCGTGTTTGAACAGTGATGGCAGAAAAGCGTCCAGCCAGGGCTCGAACTGATCCGCGGGCATCACACGCACCATCAGTGCGGCCTCCTCGAAGCAGGGTGACAGAAAGTCCTCGCCGCTTGGTTCCCAGGAAATCGGGCAGTCTCTGTCGGCGGCGTAGTAACGCTTTGCCGCGGAGGTAACCGAGTCTCGCAGTGCGGCGTCGTCTGCGGCGTCGGCATAGTCGAAAGCGAACGACAGGCCGAAGGCCGTGTTGGGATGCACGCCCGTTCGTACCGGGTATTCCTGGCGCGGCAGGAACTCGATGTAACGGTCCCGAACAATCTGCGTCAGTGGTTCCAGGTTATCGCTCCATTCCCTGCCGAGCGCGTCGTCCCAGGTCCTGAGTTCGGTGGCGAGCTGNAGCAGCCACGCCCAGCCGTAGGTGCGCTCCCAGCTGGGCGACGCATTTTCGAAATAGGCCACCTCGGCGGCGACGTTCTCCGGGGTCAGCGACCTGCCAAGCGCCGCGACGACATCGTCCCGCCTTGCAAGGTCCGAAAATTCTTTGAGCAGCTTGGTCAGCATCCAGTGCCCGTGCACCGATGAATGCCAGTCGAAGCAGCCATAGAAGGCAGGATGCAGGACGCTGGGCGGCAGCAGGCCGCTTTCGTCCTTAAGGACCTGCCCGAGTTTGTTCGGGTACTCGCGGTGGATGCAGTCGAGCGCGAGGTTCACGAATCGTGCGGCACTTTCGGCGGTCAGCATGGTGTCGTCTTCTCTTGTCGCAGTGGGTTCCTGGGAACAGGCAGCAAAGAGCAGCATTGCCGATAAAAGCAGTCCTCGGGAAGGGTGTGTCATGCGGGCGAATCCTCATCGCGGAAGCCCGGCTATGATAGCGCTTTACGCGTAGGTGTCGA
>Ga0055582_1000044_pt1 | contig 13686 bp, 6 predicted proteins | sample COG_11_FD_55052 | JGI IMG/M metagenome (GOLD analysis project Ga0055582, IMG submission 55052) | Pelagic marine sediment microbial communities from the LTER site Helgoland, North Sea, for post-phytoplankton bloom and carbon turnover... | ecosystem: Environmental > Aquatic > Marine > Neritic...
CGTCGACCGAACATCAGGACCGCTCAGCCTACCCACCCCGCCGCCGGTCCTCGAAGTCGACCTCGAACGTCGTCAGCCGGCGCCCGGCCCGGCGGAACCCGAGCCGGAACCTGACCCCGAACCCAAACCCGGGAACGACCCGGAGTAGTCAAAGCGAGATGTCAAAGCTCTGCACGGCCGACCAAGCGGTCAACCACGTCAATTCGAATCAACGTGTGTTCGTGCACGGGGGTGCTGCCACTCCCACGGCGCTCATAGACGCTCTCGTCCAAGAGGCGAGCCGGCTGCGCGACGTCGAGCTGATCCACCTGCACACCTCTGGCGACGCAGCCTACGCAAAGCCGGAGTATGCGCGCTCGTTTCGGGTAGCGAATCTATTCGTCGGTCACAACATGCGCCATCAGCTTGACGGCGATCGCGTCGACTACCTGCCGTGCTTTCTTTCCGAGATNCCACAGTTGTTCCGTTCGGGACGCCGGGCGCTCGACGCCGCTCTGGTTCAGGTATCGCCACCCGATAGGCGGGGCTACTGCAGCCTCGGCGTTTCCGTAGACGTGGCCAGGGCGGCAGTCGACTCCGCCAAGATCGTCATCGCGCAGGTCAACCGCCACATGCCAAGGGTACATGGCGACGGCTTCGTGCACATCGACCAACTCGATTGGCTGGTCGAGCATGACGAGCCCCTACCCGAATTTCCCGCTACGTCACCAAGCGACGAAGAGCAAGCGATTGGTCACCATGCGGCGGAGCTCGTGGAGGACGGGGCCACGCTTCAGATGGGCATCGGGGCCGTCCCTGACGCCGTCCTGGCGTCCCTCAAGAGTCATCGCCATCTGGGGGTTCACACCGAGATGTGGTCTGACGGATTGCTGCCTCTGCTGGAATGCGGTGCGGTCGACAACAGCCAGAAGGTGGTGCACCCGGGCCGGACGGTTTCGGGTTTTGTCGTTGGAACGCGCCGGGCGTACGACTACATGGACGACAATCCGACCATCACGCAGTACGACATCGGCTACGTCAATCGGGTTTCGGTCATCAATCGGAACCCCAAGGTAACCGCTATCAACTCCGCAGTCGAAATCGACCTCACGGGGCAGGTGTGCGCCGACTCCATCGGCCATCGGGTGATCTCGGGCGTCGGCGGCCAGATGGACTTCATTCGAGGCGCGATGACCTCGGAGCGAGGCAAGCCGATCATCGCGCTGACGAGCCGCACCCGAAAAGGTGCCCCTCGAATCGTGCCAACGCTCCAGCCCGGCGCCGGTGTCGTGACGACCCGGGCACACGTTCAGTTCATCGTCACCGAAAACGGCGCGGTCGACCTCTACGGCAAGACACTGAACGAGCGGGCTCAACTACTCATCTCCATCGCCCACCCTGACGATCAGGAGGCCCTGGAGCGGACTTGGCACGAGACCCGGGCCTAGAGTCCGGGCGCACGGGTTGCGCAATGGCAGCCCACCCACGCAGAAGTTGCGCCGGGTCTAGGGCAAATGTTGACGAGTTGTGACGGAAAGAGGACGCAGATCGGGTCGAGCTTTGGCACAGCTCCTGCTATGGAGGTGCCTTCGACCGAACGCCGATTTGGGCTAAGGGGAGTTTGCTGTGAATTTGCCGAGTTGGTTTCCATCTCGCTCCGACAGTGCGTCGGGGCTGCGTCTGCTCACCAAGGCACCGGGACGCGAAGACGACAGCGATGTCGGGGTGGCCGCCGCCACTACGCCTGACGCGGAGTGGCTTGCGATCAATGCAGGCGGGTCCTTCGCGATGGGGACGATCGATCGTTGCCCCCGCCGTAAGTATCACAGCCTTCTCACCGTCCGCGAGCCGGGTATTGGCGAGCCACTCAACATGGTCGCCGAGCTCGAGGAGTGGTTCACGGTCGGCGAAGAAAAGGTCGCGTTGCACAGCTACAACTGGGGCAACGCGGTCGAGCCAAACGGCGTCGACTACCTCAACCGCTTCGAGCCGCTGCCCCGTTGGACCTATGCGTTTGCCGGACTCACAGTCACTCGTGAGCTTTGGCTCGAAGACGGGGCCGACGCGGTCTGGATCCGATACTCGATCCAAGGGCTGACCGAGCCGGTGGATCTGAGGCTTCGTCCACTGATCCGCTGCCGTCCGATCCATAAACTGACCTTCGCCAATCCGTTCATGAACGGGGAGCTCGACGTCGAGGATGGCGAATCGCTCCGGGTGGCCATGCACCCCTACAAGGACGTCCCGGCGTTGATCGCAAGCCTGCATGGGGCGCCGGGCACGTTCCGAGCGGACGGCCACTGGTACGAAGGTGTTCACTACGAATGGGAACGCGAACGCGGCTACGACGACGCGGAAGACCTCTTCACGCCAGGCGAGTTTCGCCTCAGCCTCGAGCAAGATTGCGCCTTCTGCATACGAATCGGAACGACACCGGCAGCCAGCCACGAGCCCCAGGTGCTCAGCTCGGTGCTCGGGTCACGCCGCTCTTTCGTCCAGGAGCTCGACGACGCGGCCGAGGCGTACCTGGTCGAGCTCACGGGCAAGCGCACGGGCATCATCGCCGGCTATCCCTGGTTCGGCGAATGGGGGCGGGATTCATTGATCGCCCTACCCGGCCTCTGCTTGGCGCGGAATCAAGTCGACAAGGCACTCGCGATCCTCGAATCATTGGCGGATCGCCTCGAAAACGGGCTGGTACCCAACATTCCGCAGAGCGGTGATGTGCCATCAAACGCGGAATCGATCGACGCCTCGCTTCTGTTCATCCGAGCGACAGCGCTCACGTCCAAGCGCACGCGGAGCCGCCGCATCACAGCCTTACAAGAGACCTGCCTCGACCTGATCGACCGGATCGGCGAAGGCGCAGACCCGCGCGTCCACGTCGACGCACAAGGGTTCCTGTTCGTCGATCACGGGCCTTGGGCGCTCACTTGGATGGACGCGCTGGTGGACGGCTGGCCGGTCACGCCCCGTCAGGGCTATGCCATCGACCTCAATGCCCTATGGCTGTCGGGACTCACGAACGCCCTCCGCTGGGCGAAGAAGCTTCGCCCGGAGTTCGTCGAAAAGTGGAGCGAAACCGCGAAGAAACTTTCCGATCACTTCGAGGAAAAGTTCTGGCTTCAAGATCAGGGCTTCTTGACCGACACACACAACGGAGACCACCGTGACGGGCAGCTGCGCCCCAATCAGCTTTGGGCACTCGTGCTACCGGGCGTGCCGATCGACAAAGCCCGTAAAAAGCAGGCTCTTGCAGCGGTGCGCGACAAGCTCCTCACTCCGGTTGGCTTGCGCACGCTCTCGCCTGACGACCCGAGCTATCAGCCATTTTACCGCGGTGGGCAGGCCGAGCGAGACCGAGCCTACCATCAGGGAACGGTCTGGCCATGGCTTCTCGGGCTCTACGCCGATGCGGTCGAAGCCATCGAAGGCCCCAGGGCCGCAACCGAGGAAATGATGCCGGTGCTCGCCTCGCTTTGCGCTCACCTCCGAACCGAGGGCTGCATCGGACAAATCGGTGAAGTCTTCGATGGGGACGCCCCACATCGGCCAGGGGGCGCGCCTGCGCAAGCTTGGAGCGTGGCCGAGGTGCTCAGAGTCGCTAAGATGGCGGGCCCATGAGAGTACTGATGCTCGGCTGGGAGTATCCTCCCCACATAAGCGGCGGCCTAGGAACGGCGTGCGAAGGGCTGACGACTTCGCTTTCGAGCCGTGGCATCGAAATCGATTTCCTCGTGCCCAGGCTGTACGGCGAGGAGGACGCTCCGCACATGCATCTGCTTGGAGCGGCCTCGGCGGAGTCGATTCCGGAGCGCCCGGTTCAGGCTCCAAGTCAGGTCCCCCAACAGGCGCCCGACCCTCTCACAGAGTTGATCACAGCGGAGCCGGCGCTTGCGACGGACTCCATATTCACCGCCGCGGCAGAGGCAGCTCAGATCGAAGCAGCGCAGATGGGCGAGCCTGGAGTGCGAATGATCCGCGTGCCGGCAATGCTGAAACCGTATCTGGACCAGAAGACGTACCGGGAGCTGATCATGTCCGGCGCCCTCCATGAAAGCGCCATTCCCCAGATCCTGGCGTCGAAGATCGCGTATCCGCTGCCCGGTCCGCCCAGTGAAATCACCCATCTCGAACACGTCCACATTCCCGGGGAAGACTTTTCGTTTGCCGAGCAGGCGTCGGCCGGAGCGCACTACGGCGACGACCTCTTTTCCGAAGTCGCCCGATACGCGATGTCAGCCACCCGCCGAGTTGACGGACGGAAGTACGACCTTGTGCACGCGCACGACTGGATGACTTTCCCCGCGGGGATCGAAATTGCCCGCCGCGCAGGAGCGCCGCTGCTGGTCCACGTTCACAGCCTCGAGTACGACCGTGCCGGCCACGGTGCGGATCGAGATATCGTTTCGGTCGAGCATCAAGGGCTGGAAGCCGCCACGCGCGTTATCGCCGTCAGCTACTACACACGCGGCCTCATCAACCGCGTCCACGGCACCTCGCTAGACAAAATTTCGGTCGTGCACAACGGCGTGTACGCGCGCGAGACCGTCGAAGCATATACGGAGCAGCGCAGTTCCACCGGGCCCGTCGTGCTTTTCCTCGGCCGTGTCACCTTCCAAAAAGGACCAGAGTATTTCGTTCAGGCCGCGGCGCGGGTCCTCGAGCAAATCCCCGATGCAGTGTTCGTCATGGCGGGCTCGGGCGACATGCTGCCACGGATGAAGGCCCTGGTAGAAGAGCTCGGCATCACCAAGTCGTTCCGTTTCCCTGGTTTCGTTCGTGGCGCGGAGCTCGAACGGACGTTCTCGACCGCCGATGTATACGTCATGCCGTCGGTCTCCGAACCGTTTGGCATCGCGCCGCTCGAAGCGATGAGCTATGACCGCCCAGTCATCGTCTCGAAGCAATCCGGCGTGTCCGAGGTGCTTCGCAACGCGCTCAAGGTCGACTTCTGGGACGTCGACAAAATCGCAAGCCAAATCGTCGCGCTCTTGGAGCTGCCCGAGCTCAGGCGGGTGATCGTCGAGCGCGCCCGCGAAGAAATCAGGCACATCCATTGGGATGCCGCCGCAGAAACGCTCATTCCCGTTTACGAGTCGGTCCTACGTGGTTGAGGTGAGTCATGCCGTCGGTCTGTTTTTATTTTGAGGTACACCAGCCGTATCGCCTGAAGCCCTATGGCGCACTTCAGGTCGGTCGCGATCACAATTACTTCGACGAGAAGCTCAACGCCGAGGTTCTGCGCAAGGTTGCCAACAAGTGCTACTTGCCGGCCAACGAGTCGATGCTGCGCCTCATCGAACGCACCGACGGGCGCTTTCGAATCTCTTATGCGGTGACGGGCGTGCTGGTTGAACAGATGAAGCACTACGCGCCCGAGGTGCTCGACAGCTTCATTCGGCTCGCCAAGACCGGCGCCGTCGAGTTCGTTGCAGAGACGTACTATCACAGCCTGGCTGCCCTCTACGACAAGGAGGAGTACCGCGAGCAAATCGAGATGGAAATGAGGCTCATCAAGAGGGAGTTCGGGCAGACACCGCGCGTCTTCCGAAATACGGAGCTCATCTACAACGACGAGATCGGGCAATTCATCTCGGACCTCGGGTTCGAGGCGATAATCATCGAAGGCGCAGACGACATCCTCGATTGGCGGAGTCCCAACTTCGTCTACCGCGTGGCGGGGCGTGACACGAAGCTTCTCGCCAAGAACTACAAGCTCTCAGACGACATCGCGTTTCGCTTCTCGAACCGGGCCTGGAAGGAGTACCCCCTAACCGCCGACAAGTTTGCGGGCTGGGTCCATGGACACAGCGGCGCTGGCGACGTGATCAATCTGTTCATGGACTACGAGACGTTCGGTGAGCACCAGTGGAGGGAAACCGGGATTTTCGACTTCCTCGAGCACTTGCCGGACGTCCTCTTCACGCATCCGCACTGGGACATCCTCACGCCGAGCCAGGTGATCGACCGCTACCCGGCGCTCGGAGAGCTTAGATTTCACCGAACCGTGTCCTGGGCCGACGAGGCGCGGGACATCAGTGCGTGGCAAGGCAACGCCATGCAGCACCGCGCGCTGGCCGAGATCTACTCGCTGGGCAGCGCGATCCGGAAACGCAATAATTCTCACCTTCTAGCGCTTTGGCGGCGCTTGCAGACGTCTGACCATTTCTACTACATGGCTACGAAATCCGCTTCCGATGCTGAGGTGCACGACTATTTCAGTCCTTACGAGGGGCCCTACGACGCGTTCATTCATTATATGAATGTGATGAAGGACTTGAACCTCTCGGTGCTAGCCCCGGCGGAGAAGCAGATTCGACTATGAGCAAGGCGGTCTTCTTCGAGATCTCCTGGGAGGTCTGCAACATGGTCGGCGGTATCCACACGGTCCTGGCGAGCCGTGTCCCAGACGTGCAGCAACGCCACGGAGAAGATGGGTACATCGCGATCGGGCCGGACGTTCCAAGGAGCGAAGGAGTTGCACCGGAGTTTCGACCCGACATTTGGGATCGGGAGCTCGCCGACTCGCTTGAAGACCACGAAGTCGGCGTGGTGATGGGGCGCTGGCTGGTGCCTGGAGAGCCGCGCTGCATGCTGATCAACCAATCCCGCTTGTACGAACGCAAGGACGAGATCCTCGGCCGATACTGGGAGGATTACGGGCTCGATTCCCTGTTCGGAGCTTGGGACTACTACGACCCGGTGCTGTTTGCGCACGGCGCCGGCATGATCATCGAGCACATTCGCGATCGCTTCCTGCTGCCAGCCCGGCAGAGCGCCATCGTCCAGGCGCACGAATGGATGTCGGCTGGCGCGATCCTGCACCTTCAAACCGCCGCTCCCGAAATCGGGACGGTGTTTACGACGCACGCCACGATGCTCGGCCGCTCGCTCGCCGGACGGCGTGTGGACCCAAACTTCTACGAGTCGCTTCCGGGCATCGACCCCGAGGTCGCGGCCAAGGAGCTGAACGTTTCGTCGAAGCACTCGATGGAAACGGTGGCCGCCCGTGAAGCGGATGTCTTCACCACGGTCAGTGAGATCACCTCTCTCGAATGCGAGCATCTCCTCGGGAGGAAGCCGGACGTCATCCTACCGAATGGCTTTGGCGCCAGGTCGGTGGAACCCGATCAGCGGGAGCGTGCTCGCGAGGAGCTCTTCAAGCTCGCCGAGCTCACCACGGGCGATCACTACGATCGCCAAAACACGCTGATCTTCGCGCTTGCCGGCCGCTACGAATACGTCAACAAAGGTGTGGACGTGTACCTCGACGCCGCGACCAGTCTCGCCAAAGAGCTCGAGTCGCGCGACGGTAAGCGCGTGCTCGTCTACGCGATGCTACCAGCCGGACACGCGGAGCCGAAACGTCAGCTTTGGGATCGAGCGCACGGCGCCTCAGCCGGCGCTCCATTGCGGTGCACGCACGATCTCGTCGACGAGGCCAACGATCCGATCACGAATCAGTTGAACGCGCTTGGGTGCGAGAACGAACCGGGCGCACCCGTGCACGTGATTCACGTGCCGATCTATCTGGATGGAACCGACCCGTTCATCCGTCATAGGTACTGGGACTTGCTTCCGGGAGCCGACCTCGGCGTCTTCCCATCGTTCTACGAGCCCTGGGGATACACGCCGCTTGAAGCGGTTGCATTCGGGGTTCCAGCGATCACGACGGATCGCGCTGGGTTTGGCCGCTGGGTTGCGGCACAAGGCGATGGAAATCGCACCGGCGTGAAAGTGCTTAAGCGCGAAGGCGTGCCAACCGAAGAGGTAACCGATTCGCTGAGGGCCGCTCTGCTCGAGTTCATCGACATTCCGGCGGATGAACGCACTGCCCTGAGTCAAGCGTGTTTACGAACCGCCGCCCTGACGGATTGGTCCAACTTCATGGAGCACTACGAAGACGCACACCACCGCGCCCTCGCAGCGGGCGCCGCACGGCGCAAAGAGCTGCCGATGGAGCGCTTGAGCGTGACGGCGATGCCCGCCCCATCATCCGACACCTCCGGGGTTTTCGGGCTTTTCGTGAAGCCTCCCGTGAAGGAAGGCGAAGAGGCGGCTCCGTACACGCGGTCCTTCCTCGTGGCCAATGCCCTGCCCGAAGAGCTGAAGCCTCTGAAAGATATCGCGGCCAACCTCTGGTGGCGCTGGCACCCCGACGTCGCCGCGCTGTTCAAGCGAATCGACCCGGCACTCTGGTTCAAGGTCGAAGAGAACCCACACGCCCTCCTCGACCAGGTGAAGCCCGGCCGGCTCATGGCTCTGGCGATCGACGAGGAGTACGTCGCGGACGTCGTGCGGCTCTATCAGGAGATGACCGAGTCGACGGTGTCGCAAGAGCCGCGCATTGCCTATTTCTGCATGGAGTTCGGCCTGGCCGGCTTCCTGAAGCTTTACTCGGGTGGATTGGGAATCCTCGCAGGTGATCATCTCAAGGCAGCAAGCGATCTGAACCTGCCGCTCTGCGGGGTCGGCCTCGCCCACCACGACGGCTACTTCCATCAGATCATCGATCGCGAAGGCCGCCAAGAAGATCTCGGCGATTCGAACGACTTCGAAAACCCGCCGTTCGAGCAGGTCATGGTCGGGCAGTATGCGCCGCTCCGGGTCACGGTGCCGCTTCCAACCGGCCCCGTGCAGGTGCAAGCATGGCAATTGAATGTCGGCAGAGTGCCACTGTTTTTGCTCGACACCAACGTGCCGGAAAACCGCCCCGAAGACCGCACGATCACCAATCGCTTGTACGGCGGAGACAGTACCCATCGTCTCCGGCAGGAGATGATCCTAGGTCTTGGCGGCTATCAACTACTGACCGAGCTCGATATCGACCCCGACGTGTTCCACATGAACGAAGGGCACAGCGCCTTCCTACTCATCGCGAGGGCCGCCCATCTGATTCGAAGGCACGGCCTCCGGTCGCAGGAAGCGTTCGAGTACATCCGAAACACGACTGTTTTCACCACGCATACGCCAGTGCCGGCAGGCCATGATCAGTTCCCCGAGGAGACGGTGCGCCCATACTTGGCACGCTTCGAGCACGTGCTCCGCATGGATTGGCCGCGCTTGATGGCGATGGGCCACACGCCGGATACCGCACAGAACAAGTTCGGAACGACCGCGCTCGCGGTGAGAAACTCAGGACGTATCAACGGCGTTAGCGCCAAGCACGGTGAAGTCGCGCGGGACATGTTTCTGCAGTTTTATCCGGAGTTCGAAAATCCCAACGACGTGCCCTGCACGAGCATCACAAACGGCGTGCACGTTTCGAGCTGGCTCGCGCCACGCTGGCAACGCCTGATGGAACGGCAAATGGGACACGACTGGCGAGATCAGATCGAGGACCCCTATTGCTGGGAATGGATGCGTGAGCACGACCCAGCCGAGATCTGGGCGATTCATCGAGAGCTACGCGCGGACTACATCGACTGGCTCAAGGAACACCTCACCGAGACCTGGACCCGACGGCGCGAAGACCTGTCCTTGCTCCGTGACATCCTCGCCAGGCTCGACGAAGATCGCATGTTCATCGGCTTCGCGCGACGGTTCGCGCCATACAAACGCGCCGACTTGCTCCTGAGTGAACCCAAACGGCTCGCGAAACTGCTCTCCGGGAACCCGGGTGCGACGATCATCTATGCCGGCAAGGCACATCCGGCGGACGGCCACGGTCAGGCGCTGCTGCAACGGGTCTACCAGGCCACCAAACACCCCGACCTCGCGGGACGCGTGATCTTCATGGAGGACTATGCGATCGATTCGGCCCGCCGAATGGTGGCTGGATGCGACGTCTGGCTCAACACACCTACCCGGCCACTCGAAGCAAGCGGCACTTCGGGCATGAAAGCCGCCATGAATGGGTGCTTGAATCTGAGTGTCGATGACGGCTGGTGGCTCGAAGGATACGAAGAGGACAACGGCTGGATCATCGACCTGCCGGCCACCTCGATCCACGACCCGAGCGCCTATGACCGCGCGGTGACGATGGCGTTGCTCGAGGGCGAGATTTTGCCAACTTACCGCGATCGCAACGCCGACGGGATCCCAGTGGCCTGGGTCGACCGGATGAAGGCCAGTATGTCGAGCATCATTCCGAAGTTCTCCGCTCGCCGCATGGTCACCGACTACGCCGACAACTTCTACGAGCCGGCAATGCAAGATGCGGTCGCCCTGCGCGACTCGAACTACCGACCGCTGTTCGCACTGGCAGACCTGGCGGACGCGATCCGCGCTCATTGGAACGAAATTGCAATGGAAAGCGTCCGCTTCGGCGGCTTGAGCGGCGACGAGCTAATCGTCGGCACGACCGTCACCACCGAGCTTTCTCTGCATCACCCAGGCCTCGATGCGAGGGAGCTGGACGTCGAGGCCGTGGTGACCTTCGGCAGCCGCCTGCAGGACCTCTCCTCGAGAATCGTGGTCGCCTTCGAAACAGAGGACACCGAGGAACGAAGCACTTGGAAAGGTGCCTTCACCGTGAACGCGAGTGGCGGCCATGAGCTGCGGTTCAGAGTCCGGCCAAGAGACCGAAGCCCGCTGAGGCCAGCGGCGCTGGGAATGCATATCCAGAAGTGGCTGTGAGCCCGCGCTGACGCTGGCACGGACACCGGCACCGACGCTGGCACCGACGCTGGCACCGACGCTGGCACTGGCAGTCAACCCTGCAACCGGAGAACGGCTAGGGACGGGCGTGCTCGGTCGCGGGGTACCCGCTCGCCTGGCTCTGTACGTCGAACCACGCGGGGGCTCGCCCCCCACTCCCTGTGCTGCCCATCCCGAGCCGTTCTCCTATTGGCGCTGGCACTGCCCTTGCCCCACATTCCCCCCATGACCGACCAAGACATCCGCAACCTCGGCCCTCTCGCCGCCTTCGCTGGCGTCTGGGAGGGGGATAAGGGTAGGGACGAGTCGCCCGATGATGATCGCGTGAGTATCGAGCACAATGCGTTTCGCGAGCGCGTCGTCTTGGAGCCCATCGGCCTCGTCGAAAACCACGAGCAATCGCTCTACGGCCTTCGATACGCGAAGACCGCATGGAGACTCGGCGCCGACGACTCGTTCCACGAGGAAGTTGGCTACTGGCTCTGGGACGCCCAAGCAAAGCAGGTGATGCTCACCTTCATCGTCCCGCGCGGCGTCACCGTGCTCGCTGGCGGCACCGTCGATCCCGATGCCAAGTCGTTCAAGCTCTCCGCCGAAGTGGGCAGCGAAGTGTTCGGCATCTGCTCAGGCCCGTTCCTCGATGAAGAGTTCAAGACAGTACGCTACGACATCGAGCTCACGGTGAACGACGACGGCTCGTTCTCGTACGCGCAGAACACGCAGTTGCAGATCAAGGGGCAGAGCGAAATCTTCGCGCACACGGATGAGAATACGTTGCGGAGACTGAACTAGGGTGCCAGCGTCAGCGTCAGTGTGACGTCGGGAGGTAGCCGGCGGTCATCATTTCGTTGACCCGGTCGAGGGCGGCCTTCCATGACTGCGCGAGCTCCGGCGACCAATCCGAACCCGACACCGTCGCGAGCGCATCGAGCAAGGCCTCCGCGTACGGCGGATACATCTCGATTGGGGTCTCGTACGAGAACTGATGGCGCGAGCCCATCGCGTGGACGTATTCGCCGAGCCAGGGCTCCTGGTCGAGCATGTTGAGGACGGCCGCGAGCGTTTCGCTCATCATCCGCTGCTGGTTTGCGCGGCTGTAGGTGCCGAAGAGCTCTTCGGCATCCGGGCGCTTGGTGAAGAGGCTCTCGTAGACTCTATCGGTGAGCTCCGCTTCGTGCTCGGAGACCTCAGCCAGGTGCTCCTTGAGCAAATCCACGTTGATTTCGGGGCTCGGGTTCACGGTCTGGAGGCGCCGACTGGATTCGAACCAGCGAATGGAGGTTTTGCAAACCTCTGCCTTACCACTTGGCTACGGCGCCGAAGGCTGGAGTCTGTAGCGCTTCTGACCGCGCTTGTCACGCAGCGTTTTCACCTTAGCCAATGACCGGGCTGGCGCGCCAGACCGGCCGTGGTAGGCAATCTTACATGAGCACCATCGACTCTTTTGAGAGCCGGGTCACGACCCACGCCGGAGGCCGACAGGTCGTCATCCACCGCCTGGATGCACTGACTCGAGCGGGCTTTCAGAGCATCGATACGCTCCCGTACTCCATCCGCGTTCTCCTCGAAAACCTGCTCCGTTACGAGGACGGCAAGACCGTCACCCGCGAAGACATCGAAGCCGTTGCCAATTGGGACCCAGCCGCGGCGCCGAGCACCGAGATCGCATTCCGTCCGTCCCGTGTCTTGCTCCAAGACTTTACGGGCGTGCCTGCCGTCGTCGACCTCGCGGCCATGCGCGACCAGTTCGCGAAGATGGGCGGCGACCCCAGCCGCATCAACCCGCTGCAGCCGGCGGACTTGGTGATCGACCACTCGGTGCAGGTCGATTCATACGGCTTGCTGCGCTCGTTCGAAGACAACGTGAAGCGCGAGTTCGAGCGCAACCAGGAGCGCTACCAGTTCCTGAAGTGGGGGCAGAGCGCCTTCGAGAACATGCGCGTGGTGCCGCCAGGCACCGGCATCGTTCATCAGGTCAACCTCGAGTATCTCGCAAGCGTGGTTTTCACGCGCGAGGCCAACGGCCAGTGCATTGCGTACCCGGACAGCCTCGTCGGTACTGATTCACACACGACGATGATCAATGGCCTCGGCGTGCTCGGCTGGGGTGTTGGCGGCATCGAAGCCGAAGCCGCGATGCTCGGGCAGCCGATCAGCATGCTCCTGCCGCAGGTCGTTGGCTTCAAGCTGACCGGCAAGCTTCCTGAAGGCGCCACCGCAACCGACGCGGTTCTCACGGTGACTCAGATGCTCCGTGAAAAGGGCGTCGTCGGGAAATTCGTCGAGTTCTACGGCGAGGGAATGGAGAATCTCGCACTTCCGGACCGCGCGACCATCGCCAACATGGCCCCCGAGTATGGCGCGACGATGGGCTTCTTTCCGGTCGACAATGAAACCCTTGCGTACCTACGCTTCAGCGGCCGTGAGGACGCGCATGTCGACAGGGTGGAGCGTGTCCTCAAGGAACAGGGCCTGTTCCACACCGCAAGCGCGCCAGAGCCGCGATTCACCGATACGCTCGGGCTCGACCTCGGTGACGTGGTGCCTTCGATTGCGGGCCCGAAGCGTCCGCAGGACCGCATTCCGCTCACCGAGTCGAAGCGCTCTTTCCAAAGCGTGCTTCGGGGCTTCGAAGCGTCCGCGGACAAGGGGGCCGAAGTCACGCGTGGCGATGAAACCTTCACGGTTCAAAACGGTGCCGTCGTCATTGCGGCGATCACCAGCTGCACGAATACCTCGAATCCGTCGGTCATGCTGGCTGCGGGTCTGGTGGCCAAGAAGGCGGTCGAGAAGGGGCTTCGCACCAAGCCCTGGGTGAAAACGAGCCTGGCGCCAGGGTCGCAAGTGGTTACCGAGTACCTCAAGGAATCGGGCTTGATCGACGAGCTCGACATCCTGCGCTTCAATCTGGTTGGCTACGGCTGCACGACCTGCATCGGGAACTCGGGGCCCCTCGATCCGGAAATCGCCGAAGCGGTCAAGGCCAACGACCTGGTCGTCACCTCTGCGCTGAGCGGCAACCGAAACTTCGAAGGCCGAGTCAATCCGCTGACCCGCGCCAACTACCTGGCATCCCCGCCACTGGTCGTTGCCTATGCGCTCGCC
>Ga0055582_1000047_pt1 | contig 13478 bp, 9 predicted proteins | sample COG_11_FD_55052 | JGI IMG/M metagenome (GOLD analysis project Ga0055582, IMG submission 55052) | Pelagic marine sediment microbial communities from the LTER site Helgoland, North Sea, for post-phytoplankton bloom and carbon turnover... | ecosystem: Environmental > Aquatic > Marine > Neritic...
CGATCCGTCGCCCGAAGCGCATTCCCAACCTGGGCGCCGAGCGCGACACGACGGGCCGTACCCGCGCCAGTCACTCAATCGAACGATTCGACGCCCCGGCGGGACCACGCGTGTGTCGGGAACTCTACGCGGGCGCCTCTCGAAGCGCGCCCCCTGAGCTTGACGGAAGCCCGGCGCGGCACAAGGGTGGCTAGCGGCCATGACTGATAAGCCGAGCGACGAAGAAGCCGAGGCATGCGTCCGGAAGCTCCTCGCCTACATGGGCGACGACCCCGAGCGCGAAGGTTTGCTGGACACGCCGAAACGCGTGCTCGGTGCAATTGAGGAGCAGTTCCGCGGGTACCGCGAAGACCCCGTCGCGCATCTTTCACGAACGTTTACCGAGGTCGAAGGTTACGACGAGCTCGTGCTGGTGAGCGACATCGAGATCTACAGCCATTGCGAGCATCACGTCGTGCCGTTCGTCGGCAAAGCGCATGTGGCCTACATTCCGGACGGCAAGGTCGTGGGGCTGTCGAAAATCGCCCGCGTCGTGGACACCTTTGCCAAACGGCTGCAGGTCCAGGAGAAGCTCACCGCCCAAATCGCGAAGGCGATGGACGAGACCCTCACCCCGCAGGGCACGGCGGTCATTCTTCAGTGCCAGCACTTTTGTATGTGCTACCGGGGGGTGCGCAAACCAGGGTCCTGGACGACGACCAGCCGCCTGACGGGCTGTTTCCTGAAAGACGAGGCCGCGCGCATGGAGCTCCTGACCCTGGTCGGCATGCATCGCTCGATCGGCGGCGCCGGCGCCTGAGCCGCCTCGATCTTCGCTCGTTCGCAGCGTAGAGTAGCCGCATGCGCGAGCAGCATTACGACTGGGTCATCATCGGTTCGGGTTTTGGCGGGAGCGTCTCGGCGCACCGCCTCACGCAAAAAGGCTACAAGGTCCTCGTCATCGAGAAGGGACGCCGGTTCAAACCGGAAGACTTCCCGAAGACCAACTGGAACTTGAAGCGGTGGATGTGGAACCCGGCGATCGGGCTGAAGGGCTTCTTCCAGATGTCTTTCTTGAAGCACATGACCGTGCTTCACGGCGTGGGCGTTGGTGGCGGCTCGTTGGTTTATGCCAACACTTTGCCCACGCCGAAGTCGGCTTTCTTCCAGGCCAAGTCGTGGGGACACCTGGCCGACTGGGAAGCCGAGCTCGCACCTCACTACGAGACCGCAAAGCGGATGCTTGGAGCGACGCCCAACCCCGTCATGACCAGGGGTGACCATGTGATGAAGGAGATTGCAAAGGACATCGGACGCGAGGACCACTTTCACCCCACCGAGGTTGCTGTCTTCTTTGGCGAGCCCAATAAGAAGGTGCCTGACCCTTTCTTCGAGGGCGAAGGTCCGGACCGCGTTGGGTGCACCTTCTGTGGCGCCTGCATGACGGGTTGCCGCGTTGGAGCGAAGAACACGCTCGACAGGAACTACCTGTACCTCGCCGAAAGGAACGGCGCAGAGGTCGTTCCCGAGACGGAAGTCACCGCGATCAGGCCTCTCGACGGCGGCGGCTATCGGCTCGAAACCAAACCCTCGTTGGGCAAGGGACACAGCGGTGAGGTCACCGCCGACCGCGTCGTTCTCTCCGGCGGCGTGATGGGCACGATGCCCCTTCTCCTTCGGATGAAAGAAGACCCGGCGGGTCTGCCGAAGCTCTCAGGCCGGGTGGGCGACTTCGTTCGCTCGAACAGCGAAGCGCTGTTTGGCGTCATCTCACCGGACAAGAACGAGAACTTCTCGAAGGGTGTCGCGATCACGTCCATCCTTCATACCGATGACCATAGCCACATCGAGCCCGTCCGCTACGGCGAAGGCTCGGGTTTCTTCCGCACGCTGCTCTCCATACACGCGCCGGGACCTACGATTATCTCCCGGGTCTGGGGCGGGCTCTTGGCGTTCATGCGCCGACCGGGTCGTTGGCTGAGAGCGCTCTTCGTCAAAGACTTGGCGAAGCAATCCCAGGTCCTGCTCTACATGCGCACCATCGAAGGCACGCTCCGGATGAAGCTCGGACGGGAGTGGAGAACTGGATATCGGTGTGGTCTCGTAACCGAAGTAGACGATCCGAGCCAGGCCCCGTCTGCGTTCATGGATGAAGCCACCGATCTGGCCGAGAGGTTCGCAGACAAGGTGAACGGGGTGCCGACCACCCTGCTCACCGAAACCCTGCTCGGGGTACCCTCGACTGCACACATCCTCGGCGGCGCCTGCATGGGCGACTCCGCCGAGACGGGCGTCATCAACGAACGGCACGAGGTGTTCAACTACCCGGGCCTCTACGTCATCGATGGCTCGGCGATTTCCGCCAACCCCGGCGTCAATCCCTCGCTGACCATCACGACCCTCGCCGAACGCGCCATGAGCCTCATCGAGCCCAAACACCGCACCAAACAAATTAACCCTTCGGAAAAGGGGACTGTCCCCTTTACGGAGGGGTTAAGAGTTGGGTGAGGGTGGTGTCGGGATCGGTGGGCTCGGGGGGCTCTAGTTTGAAGGTGTCGACGACTTCGCTGCCGCGTTCGTCGCAGTAGTAGGCCCATTCGCCCCATTGCGGGTCGTCTAGCTTGATGAAGAGCGCGACGCAGGCGTAGTAGGCGCGCGCCGAGAGCTCTGCGAACGGGGTGAGGTGCTCGGTGAGCGCGCCGGTGTAGATCTCGAGCAGCTCTTTGTCTTTGGCGATGTCTTCGGGAACGGGGGCGCCGCGAATGCTTCCCGCCATGTCTTCGTACATGTAACCAAAGAGCGCGGTCCCGATTCCACGCTCGAACAAGGGGTGGCTGCGGAGCGCGTGCGTTGCGGCAAGCGCGCGGTCGGTCGCGGCTTGGCGCTGCAGAATCCAGTCCCGGAACACGCCTTCGGCCCAGGTTTCGATGATTTCCTGGGTGGCGCCGTCCGGCGGCTCGGGCGGACGGACCGCCACCGCTTCTTCGACCCGTTTCCAGAGCTCCTGCAAGTCGTTGCTGAGCTCCTCGCGCGGGTAGACGGGCTGCGGAACCGGAATCGGGCTCACGACCAGTTCTTCTGACCCATCGGGGGTCTGACGGCCGGCGCAGCCGATACCCAAGGCCAACACAAACAGGAGCCAACGCGACATGCGGCGAGATTAACAGGCGCCGATCGGCGGGGCGAGTTTTGGGCGCAAAGCCGGTTGACTTGGCCGCCAAGATCGCATTTCCATCGTCTGATGGCTGCCTCTCTCGTCGAGCTGACCGATGCCAACAGCGTGGACCGCGCCGCGCGCGCCTTGTTCGGCAGCGCGCTCGACACGAGGCCGGCGATCTCGCACAGCTTTGCCGCTTGGCGCGTCGCCAAGGACGAGCCTCTCAGGACGATTCTCATCAACGAGCACGGTCCGAAGAGCGACCTCGATTTCCTCGCGCTGCACATCGCGCGCGCGCGAGCAGACGCGATCATCATCACCGGGAAGATCCTCCGCGACGAGCCGGCGCTCCGGTTCGACCTTCAGGCTGACCCACGCTGGGGTGACGCCTTGCTGAGTTGGCGCGAGCGTCACTGGGGCATCTGCAATCCGCCGTGGGTGCTGATCCTGACCGGTACGGGCGAGCTCGACTTCGAGCATCCGGTCTTTCACGGATGGGTGCGGCCACTCATCTTCACGACCGACCGCACCGCGGCGCGTAAGCTCGCGGCGGCCCCCTGCCCCGTTGTCGCGGACCAGGCTCCCGACCTTCGGCGCGCGATTCGGCATCTGCAAAGTGCCCGGGGGTGCGACTGCGTGTCAATCGAGGCGGGCCCTTCGACCGCCCGCTCGCTCTATGAACGCCCGATGGCGGTCAAGGAGCTCTTGCTTTCGGTCTATCTCGAACCTTCGCTCGACGAACGTGCGCAAGGAGCGCCGCTCATCACCCTTTCCGAAGTTCGCGCGATGTTCCGAAGCGAGACTTCCGCCACACATCGCGAGCAAGGGAAACATTGGAGCTTTCACAGGCTCCGTCGCTAGCGGCCGCGCGTTTCTCGCTGTAGCCTTGCACCCATTCAAGATGTCGACGTTCATCCACCGCATTCCTCGCAACGCAGCGCTCCTCGTCACTCTCTTGATCCTGATCGTCTTGAGTCCGTCGATTGGGGAGAACCTGTCGGGGTACTTGGTCGAGCTGGTATTCGACGCGATCCTGTTGGCCGGCGTCTATTCGGTTGGTCCGGGCAAACATCGATGGCCATTCTTGATCCTGACCGTGGTGACGCTCGCTGTTCGTTGGGGAGAACACCTGTCCGGCGTTTCAGCGCTCGACGTGGGCGCCCTATCGATCACGGTGCTTTGGCTCGCCTACGCCGTCTCGATCATCATCGGCAATCTGTTTCAGCGCCGCGACGTGACCCTTGCTACGATCCTCGGCGCCGTCGTGGCTTACCTATTGGTGGCGGTCGCCTTCACATTGGTGTTCGAGATTATCGAGATCCAGAACCCAGGTTCGTTTTCGGGCCTTGCCGATGGCGGCGCCGGAGACCGAGCGGAGCTCGGCAGCTCGATGATGTACTTCAGCCTGGTGTGCATCACGACGATGGGCTTCGGCGACGTCGTGCCGATCTCGAACATCGCACGGCCGCTCGCGGTGCTCGAAGGCGTGTTCGGGCAGCTCTACCTGGCCGTCATGATCGCCAGGCTCGTCGGCTTGCACATCGCCCGTGCAGGCGACGAGACAAGGTCAGGCAAGGATCTCTAACCGGGCCCAATTATCGAGCGAGTGCTTTTCGTGAACGACGACTTCCAGGCAGGACAGAGCTATCCACTCGGGGCAACGCCCTATCCGAGTGGCGTCAACTTCAGTGTTTACTCGAAGCACGGCGATGGCATCGAGCTCTTGCTTTTCGACAGGCCGGACGACGCTCGGCCGGCGCGCGTCATCAACCTCGACCCCTCCCGCCACCATCGCACCTTTCACTACTGGCATGCATTCGTTCCCGACATTGGACCGGGCCAAGTTTACGCGTACCGAGCCTATGGGCCGCGCGAACCCGCGCAGGGGCACCGCTACGACTGCAACAAGGTCTTGCTCGATCCATACGGTCGCGCCGTCGCCGTGCCCCGAGGCTACGATCGTGAAGCTGCGTGCCGCCCCGGAGACAATACCGAGACAGCGATGAAGAGCGTGGTAGTCGACCTGAGCCGTTACGACTGGGAACACGATGCTCCGCCGAATCACTCGTCGGCCAAGTCGGTGATCTACGAAATGCACGTTGGCGGCTTTACGCGGCATCCCAGCTCCGGCCTCACCCGCGAAACGCGCGGCACGTACGCCGGCCTGATCGAGAAGATCCCGTACCTTCAAGACCTCGGTGTAACCGCAGTCGAGCTTCTACCGGTGTTCCAGTTCGACCCGCAAGAAGCACCGCCAGGTCTGACCAATTACTGGGGCTACAACCCGGTTTCCTTTTTTTCGCCTCACGGCGGCTATGCCTCGTGCGCCGATCCCCAAGGAGTCCTCGACGAGTTCCGAGACATGGTCAGAGCGCTGCACCGGGCGGGGATCGAGGTGATCTTGGATGTCGTCTACAACCACACTGCCGAGGCTGGAGACTTCGGGGCGACGTTTTGCTTCAAGGGCTTGGACAACAGGGGATACTACATTCTCGACAAGGACGATGAGGCTCTCTACGCCAACTACAGTGGCACTGGCAATACGCTGAACGCCAACCATGCCGTCGTTCGACGCCTCATCCTCGACAGCTTGCGTTACTGGGCCCAAGAGATGCACGTTGACGGCTTTCGGTTCGACTTGGCTTCGATTCTGTCCCGTGACATCGAGGGTCACGTCGTTGCAAACCCACCCGTTCTCTGGGACATCGAGACAGACCCAGTCCTGAGCGGCACGAAGCTCATCGCGGAGGCCTGGGATGCGTCCGGCCTCTATCAGGTGGGGAGCTTTTTTGGTGACCATTGGAAGGAGTGGAACGGCCGATTTCGCGACGATGTGCGTGCTTTCTTCAAAGGCGAAAGTGGGTACGCCGAGGACCTGGCGGTGCGCTTGCTCGCGAGCCCAGACATCTATGGCCATCAGGAGCGTGAGCCCGAGCAAAGCATCAACTTCGTCACCTGTCACGATGGCTTCACGCTGAATGATCTCGTCTCCTATGACGAAAAGCACAACTTGGCGAACGAAGAAGAGAATCGGGACGGGGCCGACGACAACCGCAGTTGGAACTGTGGCGTAGAAGGAGAGACCGACGATCCTGCCGTGCAGGAGCTGCGAGACCGTCAGATCAAGAACTTTTTCACGACGAACCTCTTGGCCCTCGGCGTGCCGATGATCCTTATGGGAGACGAGGTGCGTCGCACGCAGCAGGGCAACAACAATCCGTACTGCCACGACAGCGAGCTCAGCTGGCTCGACTGGGGCTTGCTGCAAACGCATGCAGGCCTCCATCGTTTCGTGAAGAAGCTCGTTCATTTCCGATTGAGCCTGCCCGTCGATGAGCAAGGCCTGAGCCTAAACGAGCTGCTTCTCCAGACGCCGGCTCACTGGCACGGCGTCAAGCGCGACGACCCGGAGACGGCTGGCCATTCCCACAGCTTGGCCTTCAGCATCGAGGGAACTCGCTACACGTGGCACCTGATGTTCAGCGCGTACTCTAAGCCGTTGACGTTTGACCTTCCCGCTGTACCTGCCAAGAAGGCGACGCCCTGGAGAAGATTGATCGACACCCACATGGATTCACCCGACGATTTCTGCGATCCTGCAGACGCACCGATCGTCGATGGCCTGAAGTACTTGGTCGAACCGCACTCGGTCGTCGTGCTCTTGGCCGACCGCACGGAGGAGTGAAGCTCTTGGGACTGCCGCGGCGTAGCGGAATTCTTCTGCACATCACCTCCCTTCCAGGGGGGCCGTTCACCGGAGACCTGGGCCCATCGGCGTATGCGTTCGCCGACTTCCTCGCGGACGCAGGGCAGGCATGGTGGCAAACACTGCCGCTCAATCCCATCGGCGACGGAAGCTCACCCTATTCGAGCATAGCGTCTTTCGCCACCGAGCCACTGATGATCTCCCCCGAGCTACTCGTCGAAGACGAGCTACTGGATCATGATTCGCTCCGGGGCGTGCCCAGAGCCTCGACCGACTGGAAGGCGAACGTTGCCGAGTCGCAGCGATTACGCGGACGGCTGCTGAGGCGCGCCTACGAATCCTTCTTGGAGCGTCCTCAACCGATCTCACGCGCATTCGCCGATTTCCGGGCTCGCGAGGCGGGATGGCTCGAGGACTACTGTCTCTTTGCGGCCTGCGGCGACCGCTTCGGGACGTGCAACTGGACGCGCTGGCCCGGCGAGATCGCAAAGCATGACAAGACGGCCCTTCAAGCTGCGGGCGCCGACCTAGAAGAAGAGACCAACTACCTGGCCTTCCAGCAGTTCTTGTTCGACCGTCAATGGCGCGCCCTCAGGCGCTACTGTCACGAAAGAGGCGTGGGTATCATCGGCGACATTCCGATGTTCGTCGCGCATGAGAGCGCGGATGTTTGGGCTCATCAGCAGGCCTTTCTGCTCGAGGACAACGGCCTTCCGGAGTTCGTGGCCGGCGCTCCGCCCGATGCGTTTGCTGCGGATGGACAGCGCTGGGGAAACGCGCTCTACGATTGGGCGCATCACGAGAAGACGGGGTTTGGTTGGTGGAAAGAGCGAATCACGCGGCAGCTGGAGTGGTTCGATCTGGTCCGGCTCGATCACTTCATTGGTTTCAAGCGCTACTGGCGGATTTCGAGGACGGCCGAAACCGCGATGGATGGCTGCTGGGTGCCCGCGCCCGGTGAGCAGCTATTCGACGAGCTGGTGAGGGTGCACGGCGAGCTTCCGTTTATCGCCGAAGACCTCGGCTCGGTCACGCAAGAGGTTTGGGACCTCCGCGATCAGTACCACCTGCCCGGCATGAAAGTGCTCCAGTTCGCATTCAACGGCGGCGGCGCTATCCACCGACCGGACAACTATCCCCCAGCCAGCGTGGCCTATACGGGAACCCATGACAGCGACACGACTTTGGGTTGGTACAAGGCACTGAAGCATAGGGCGCATTGCGGGGACCCAAGCGCGGGAGCGGAGCTACGGAATGTTCACGAGCGCCTCGGCACCGAGAACGAAGCCGAAATCGCCGCCGCCGCGATCCGGGCACTGAGCAAATCGCGCGCCAACACCGTGATCATCCCCATGCAGGACGTGCTGAACCTCGATGGAAGCCATCGGATGAACGCTCCGGGAACGGCCCATGGCAACTGGACTTGGAGGTTGAGAGACGGAGAGCTCGGCACTGCGGTGGCAGAGCGGCTGCGAGAGCTGGCAGAAGCCACGGACAGGTGCCGCTGAAGGCGCCGGGTGGTGGAAACGCGGTTTTTGATTCACGCGGGTGCTGGAGGCGCAGTAGTGACCCCGCCACCGTCCGCCGGCGCGGGAGTCGTGTTCCGGTCGTCGTCCTTCTTCGCCTTGAAGAAGATCGCGTACAGCACGGGAACGACGATCATGGTCAACACCGTCGCAACCGCCAAGCCGCCGACGATGGTGACCGCCATGGCGATGTAGAACGCGTCCGTAAACAGCGGGATCATCCCCAGGATTGTCGTCGCCGCAGCCATTGCCACGGGGCGCAACCGACTCGAACCACTGTCGAGAATCGCATCATACGTCGACTTTCCTCCGCCGACCTGCAAGTCGATTTCGTCGACGAGTACGATGGCGTTCTTGATCAGCATCCCCGACAAGCTGAGGAAGCCGAGCAACGCCATGAAACCAAAAGGCTGGTTGGTGAGCAGCAGCCCGGCGGTTACGCCGATGATCGCCAGCGGCACCGTGAGCCAAATGACCAATGGCTGGCGAATCGCGTTGAACAGCCCGATCACGATCAACACCATGATGCCCACGAAGATCGGGATCGGCGCGGACAACGCCGTCTGCGCATCGACGGTGCTTTCGTACTCGCCCCCCCATTCGACGTAGTAACCCGGGGGGAAGGGAAGCGCCTCGATTTGAGGCCGTAGTCGGTCAAGAAGCGCTGGGGCCGAGCCATGGTCTGGGTCGGTCACGACGGTGAGCGTGCGTTTGCGCTGGCGCCGCTCGACGACCTGGTCCGCCCAGGTCGTGTCTAGACCCGTCACCACGTTGGCAAGCGGAATGTAACCCTGGGCGACCGGGCTCCAGATCGGGATCTGGCTCAAGCTGTCGACGGTCAGCCGCTCGGGCGGGGGCGCTCGGAACAGCACGGGGATCACCTCATCTTCCTCTCGATACACGCCAGCCGGCTTGCCCTCGAACCCCGCTTGCATCGCCTCCGCGACCATTCGAGTGGTGATGCCGTGAGCATCCGCCTGCTCTTCCGAAAGCCGCGGACGAACCACCTTGACCCGTTCGAACCATCGGCTGCGGCAACCCTTGGAGTCGTAGGTCGCTTTGCAAATCGCCAACGCCTGTTGCTCGAGGTCGCGGAGCACGTTGGGGTCCGGGCCGACGAGCCGAGCCTCGATCTTACCGGGCTTGCTGGGTCCCAGGTCGAAGGTCCGGCCAAACGCAATCGCGTCAGGAGCCGTCTCACGAACGTACTTTTCGGCCCTCTCGATATCGCGGGCGAGAGTGTTGTAGTCCTCGATATCTACGAGAAACTGGGCGAACCCGCTGTGGCTCTTCTCTGGCGTAAACGTCAAGATGAAACGAAGCGGCCCCTGGCCGATGGCGGACGCGACATGCGTGACGCCCTCCAGCTCGGCGAGACCTTTCTCCAAGACCGCCACCCGCTTTTCCGTCGTGTCGATGTCCGTGCCGAGCGGCCAGAACACGTCCACGCGGAGCTTGGGCGTTGTGGACGCGGGAAAGAACGTCCTTCCGGTAAACTGGAACCCGTAAAGCGAAACCGCAAAGACGGCCACAACGACCGCGACCGTGACCCAACGAAATCGAATGCAAACGGCGAGGAGTCCCTTGTACCCTCTGTAGAACGCGTTGTCGTAGGGGTCTTTCTCTTCTTTTGCCTGGCTCGGCTTGGGAGGCTTGAGGAACCAAATCCCGAGTAACGGCGTGATCGTCATCGCTGTCACCCAGCTGAGAGATAGCGAAATGCCGATCACGGTGAAGAGCGATCGGCAGAACTCCCCGGTGCTGTCGGGCGATAGGCCGATCGCGGCGAAGGCGATGATGGCGACCGCCGTCGCGCCGAGCAGTGGCGTCGATGTCTGGCTGGTGACCTGACGCGCTGCCTCCTCGGCGTCCATTCCGCCATTGATCCGCACCAACATGCCATCGATGATGACGATCGCGTTATCAACCAGCATGCCGAGCGCAATGATCAGCGCGCCTAGCGAGATGCGCTCGAGCGCGACCCCCGCGGGCCCCATGAAGATGAACGTTCCGCAAATCGTCAATACGAGCACGAAGCCGATGATCAAGCCGCTTCGAAGCCCCATGAAGAGCAACAGAACCACGATCACGATGGCAATGGCCTCGAGCAGATTGATGAGGAACGCGTTGATCGCCGTCGTGACCATGTCGGACTGCATGTAGATGATGCCGAACTCCATGCCGAGAGGCGTTTGCACTTCGAGCTCCGCCAGCCGGGTCTTGATCCCCTCTCCCATCGTGACGACGTTACCGCCCGATTCCGTTGACACCCCGATGCCAATCGCTCGGTGACCGTCGAAGTGGAGCTTGTTCGTTGCGGGATCCTGATAACCGCGCTTGATTTCGGCGATGTCACGCAAGCGGACCTGCGACTGGTCGCCCTTACTGATGAGGATGTCCCCGAGCTCCTGTGACGAATGGATCAGGGAATCGGGCTGGAGCGTGATGTACTCGGTGCCGACGTTGACGCGACCTGCATTGACGACGATGCCCTCGGCGACGAGCTGCTTGCCGATATCATCGCTCGAAATTCCAATTTGAGATACGCGCTCCCGGTCGAACTCGACGTAGACGACCTCGGGCAAGACCCCAAAGAGCTCGACCTTCGCGACGTCTTTCACGAGAACCAGCTCGCGACGAAGGAGCTTGGCGAAGTCGTAAAGCTCGCGNTAGCTGTACTCGTCTCCGTGGAGCGCCAAGAACACGCCGTACACGTCGGCGTAGTCGTCATTGACCAACGAAGGGCCTGCGCCCGGGGGCAGGTTCGACTGCGCGTCACCCACCTTGCGGCGGAGTTCATCCCAAACCTGAGGTAGCGCCTCGCTCGGCACGGTCGACCTCATCTCCACCGTGATCGTGGACAGTCCGGGGAGGTTGCGCGATTCGATCCTCTTGATCTTGCCGAGCTTCTGGATGGCGAGCTCGAGCTCGTCGCTCACTTCTTCTTCGACTTCATACGCCGTCGCGCCGGGATACTGCGTGATGACGAGCGCTTCCTTGATGGTGAACTCGGGATCTTCGAGGCGCGGCAAGCCGTCGAACGACTTCATCCCCGCATACACCGTCACCAGGGTGAGGACGATGATGAGCGTCCTGTTTCGCAGCGAAAAGTCGGTGAGATTCATTGCCGGATCTCGTCCGATTTCTCCATCTCGGTCACGACGCGCCCCTCGGTCAGCAAGTGCACGCCAGTCATGGCCATGGCCTCACCGCCTTCGAGTCCTTCGGTGACGACGATGCGGTCCCCGGTGATTTTTCCGACGGTGACCGGCCGCTTCGATACGCTCATCGACTCCTCGTCGACCAGCCAAACGAACGGTTCGTCCTGGGAATCGGCGATTACAGCCTGGGCAGGCACCAGGAAATCATCCGGCGCCGTGGTGAGGAGGCCGGTGAGGACCAGCTTCGTGGTCATCCCAGAGAGCACGCCGACTCCCTCGGGCTTCTCCATGGTGAACGTCGCTCGAAAAGTGCGGGTGTTTGGGTCCGCGGCGGTGGCAAGCTCCGAGAGCATGACTGGGAACTGCCGCCCCGGAACGGAGGATAGCTCGACCATCGGCTTGGCCTGTGCGTTCCACCGTGCGAGGTCGAAATCACGACTTCTACCTGCCTTGTCCCCAGCCAAGTCCCGTTCTGGCACGTCGACGACCACCTCCATCATCGACTCATCCTGCAGAAGCAGCACGGGCTCACGCGCGGCGACGTTCCGGAAATCGGTGACGAGCTTGCGCGCAATGGTTCCGTCGAAAGTCGCCCGTAGCTTGGTGTCTTCCAAAGCCTTCTGCGTGATGCGCAGCTCCGCACGGCTCACGTCGCGTGACCGAGTCGCTACGTCGAGATCCCGCTGCGTGCCCGAGCCTGATGCAAATAGCTTGCTCTCTCGCCGGTACTCCGCGTCGGCGAGTCGAAGGCGCGCGCGCGCCGCCTCAGCCTCAGCCTGATAGTCGCGCGGATCGACTCGTGAGAGGATCTGACCCTTTCTGACTTGTTGGCCTTCTTCCACGTTCCAGTCGATGATCAGGCCGTCGACATCGAAAGCCAGCTCGACGACCTTCTTGGACTTGATCCGCCCTGGGTAGTCGGGCCGTGTGCTCCCGAGCTGGCCCGAGAGTCGGTAGATCTTGATCGGCCTCGGCGGCGACTCGACCGCGACAACTTCTTCCTTCTTGCAGGAGCTGAGTGTCGCTAGCGAGAGCAGCAAGGGCGCCAATAGGAGGCCACAGGCAAGGATTCTTCGGGGCATAGAGAACTCTGTCTTCAAGGCTTTTCTTGGGTTGCGTCGCGGAGCCGGCAGCATAGGAAGGTCGATCGACATTGCCAAGGTCAAAGTACCGTTGCTGAAGGCATCGAAGGACGGAGAATTCCGCAGGATGGCCTAGGGAATCGTTCCCTGGTCGACTATGCTCCGCTGCCTATGCGGCTCCTTTGCCTTTCCCTCATCTCCCTTCTGATCACCCCAGCGCCTCTCGGCGCCCAGGCCGAGAAGCCGCAAGTCAAAGTGACCGCAGTGTACGACGGCCCCTCGCCGGTCTTCGACGCTGTAACAGAGGACTTGGGGCGTGAGATCCGGACGCAGCTCTCCGATCGATTCGATGTCGTGCTGGTGCCGCTGAGCTTCGAAGGCGATTGGACGGCCGAAGGCGTCGAACGTCAGCTCGATGAAGCGTATGCCGATCCGGAAATCGCTGCCGTCTTTGGCTTCGGTCACCTTGCAGTCCTTGCCGTTGCAGCGCGCAAGGACCTGCCCAAGCCGACGATTCTGCCCTTCGTCTTCGGGGCGCGGCAACAAGGGCTGCCTCGCAGAGGGGACGTCAGCGGAAAACGAAACCTCTGCTACATCAGCGAAGAGCTCGATATTCGCGACGAGGCTGCGCGGCTGGAGCAGGTCGCCGGCTCCAAACGGATCGTCCTTCTTGCGGAGGAATCGCAGCGATCGATGGTCTCCTCGGTAACGGGCGTCCAAGGAGTGACCGTGGCGGTTGCCGAGCCGACGGTCGAGGCCTTGCTAGAGGCGATTCCCAAGGCTGCCGACGGCCTGATCCTCTCCCCGATGCGACAGCTCAGCCTCGAAGATCGGGCTAGGCTCCTCGACCAGATCACCAAGCGCCGC
>Ga0055582_1000049_pt1 | contig 13448 bp, 15 predicted proteins | sample COG_11_FD_55052 | JGI IMG/M metagenome (GOLD analysis project Ga0055582, IMG submission 55052) | Pelagic marine sediment microbial communities from the LTER site Helgoland, North Sea, for post-phytoplankton bloom and carbon turnover... | ecosystem: Environmental > Aquatic > Marine > Neritic...
GGTCATTGCTGGCACAGACGCTTTACGCGCGCAGCCTGTTTGCGTCACGCAATTATCGAACCGCCACCATCCACGCGGAAGCAGCCGCGCGTATCGCTCCTGAAGACATCGACGTGCTCGTGCTGCAGGCCGATATCGCCAATCAACAGGGTAAAACCGGCTCGGCAATCGAGATCCTGAAAACAGCGATTAGTCTCGATGCGGCATCGGCTGACCTGCAATATCGCATTGGTCGTGTCTACCAGAACGCCAATCTGTTCGACGAATCGCAGGAACATCTCGAAAAGGCGGCCGCGATAAGTCCATCCTGGGCTGATCCGCATATCGCGCTGGGTAAGCTTTATAGCAAACGTCGCTCATTCGACGATGCGGTAGCGGCGTTTGAAAAAGCGGTCGAACTCGATCCCTCGGACGAAAACCGTGCCATCCTGAACGTCGCTTTTGCCGAACGTAAGAAATCACTGGAGTTCGCCAACAATGCGCCCCAGCTGCTGCTTTCCGATTTGAATCTGCAGCGGGTTTTTTCGGCCGCTTACAAAAAGTACCAGGATCAGTCGATTGGCAGCGTAAAGCTGCAAAATGTCAGTACTACCGAATATGGCAATTTGAAGCTCTCGTTTCAGATCAAGGAATTCATGGATTTTCCCACCTCGATTGATATTGCGTCGATCAAGGGTAGTGAAATCCAGGAAATTCCTATCAAGGCTACCTTCAATAACAAGATTCTCGAGGTGGACGAGGATACGGGGGTGCAGGTGGAAGTGAAACTGACTTATCTGCGCGATGGTCAGAAAGACAGTATCTCGCTGACCCAGCCGATGACGATATACGGCAAGAATGCGATCATCTGGGGTGATTCGGCCATGGTCGGATCCTTCGTCACGCCGAAGGATGACACTCTAAGAGATTACGTGCGCCAGGTCGTCAATACCTACCAGCCAGATCCGGGCCCGTTAAACGATAAACTGGTTTCGGCAATGGTCTATTTTAGCGGCCTGACGGCGGCTGGCACCAGCTACATCATCGACCCCAATACTCCGTTTACCGACCTGCGCGATGATCAAATCGACTATGTGCAATTCCCNCGCGAAACATTGCGCCTGAAAAGCGGGGATTGTGATGATTTATCGGTGCTGATCAGCGCTGGTCTCGAAAATCTCGGTATTAACACCGCTTTCATCGAAGTACCCGGACATCTGTTCCTGATGTTCGATACGGGTATTTCTGCAGTCGACGCAGGGTTGATCAGTCAGGACTCCAGTCTGGTCATAATCAGGAATGGGCAAGTCTGGATTCCGCTCGAGGCGACCATGGTCAACACCAGTTTTATCGAGGCCTGGGCCGAGGGCGCGAGTAAATACCAGACCGCGCTGGCCGCTGGTGAACTTGAAATCATCGATTTGCAGCAGGCCTGGAAGGTGTATAAACCGGTAACCCTGCGCAAGGCCGGTTATTCGATTGGTCTGCCCGACAGGAAACGTACCGAAAGCCTGGTGAAACAGGCGTTAAATGTATTATTGGTGAAAAGTATCGATCGTCTGATACTGCCGTACCAGACCATGGTGGCGAATGACCCCGGGAATATTAGCGCCCGCTTACAAATTGCGATCCTGTACGCACGTTTCGGACTATATCAGGACGCTGAAATCGCATTTGAAGCGCTGGAAGAGCTTGCGCCAGAAAATAGTGCGGTAAAATCCAATCAGGGTAACCTATTCTTTCTCCAAAAGGAGTATAATAGGGCGATTTACTACTACACTCAGGCTGCCAGACTGGATAGCGAAGACGGTGGCATCTGGATAAACCTGTCAATGGCGCAATACAAGGCCGGCGATTTAAAGCAGGCGAGATCCAGTTACCAGAAGGCGGTTCAGTTGAACGCAAGCTTAAAGAAAGAGTACGAGGCATACGGCAAGTTGTTGAGCCAATAAGGGTTTAAAGTATGAAGAGATTACTGATTATCGTGTTCTGCGTTGGCAGTATTACAGCCAACGCACCGGTTCTGGCGCTAAATGAGACTACGATTACCGAATCCAGTTCGCATAGCGTATTCACGGGATTATTCAAATCTGTCTGGGCACATCTGAAATCACTTAATCCGACGCAATGGCAATCAGCCAAATCAACCCAGACTTATGTCGCGGGAATAAGAGGTGCCGAATCAACTGACACCTTGCTGAAACCGTACTGGAAAGCTGATTTAACCCAGGATAAGGATTTCCAGGCGGAACTGGTGAAATTCAGTCAGGCGCAGCATGAAATGGATAGAGGTGATCTACAGGCAGCAGTGGAACTATTTGATGGCTTTCTCAGTGAGTATGAAAACAGCAATATGCGTCCCAATGCCTTGTTCGGTAAGAGCGTCAGCCTGGCGAGTATCGGTCAAAGCAAACAATCCATGGCTGTGATGCGGCAATTTATCAATGAAAATCCAAATCATCCTCTGGTCGCCGATGCGAAGCAGGTTATCGCAGCACTGAAATAGCATCACGTCCTAACGGCATGAATGTCCTTGCCATAGACACCTCTACCGAAGCCTGTTCCGTTGCACTATTGCGCGAAGATGGCGTCATATTCAGCGAGTTTGAAATCGCACCGAGGCAGCATGTACAGCTTCTTCCGGTGATGATGGACGCGGTGTTGGCAGCATCTGAAATCCCCAGGCAATCGATATCCCATTGCGCCTTTACTAATGGTCCGGGCGCTTTCACCGGTATCCGTATAGCGGCAGCGCAGGCGCAGGGTATAGGTATCGCACTGGATATCCCGTTGTTACCAGTCTCAACCCTGGCGGTGCTGGCGCAGGCCTGTTTGGATCACTTCGAATGCGATAACGCGTTGGTTGCTCTTGATGCGCGGATGCAGGAAATTTACTGGGCCAGCTACCACCGCGACGCAACTGGCCGTGCCCGGCTTACAGACAGCGAACGTCTCAGTAGCGTCAACGAAATAGAAATTGCAGCAAATATCGAATGCGGTGGCGGGCATGGCTGGCTTGATGAACTGCGCACCAGGGCCAGCTTTCCGATAGATGCGGGCCTGTTACCGAATGCCAAAGCCTTGCTCAAGCTTGCCACGGCAGCGATCGAGCAGAACCTGGGTGTGGTTGCCAGTAATGTCAGTATCAATTACCTGCGTAACCAGGTTGCCAGGAAAGCAACTTCCTGATGCTGCAGATGCCGGTTTACCCCTACGGTTCGCCGGCCATTGGCGGGGTTCTTAAAGCCACGCCGGCAGATTTCCAGGTCAACGAGGAACTTGGTTTCGAACCCGATGGGGAAGGCGAACATTATTTCCTGCTGGTTGAAAAAACCGGGCTTAGCACCCCGGAACTCATCACCCGGATCGCGCACGACTATTCACTGCATCCCAGGCTTGTCGGTCACAGTGGACTCAAAGACAAGCATGCACGCACAAGTCAATGGCTGAGTTTGCATCTGCCCGGCAAGCCTTTACCGGCGGGTAAGTCAGCAGGAGATGGATATCGAATTTTGCGACAGGCCCGACACAACCGTAAGTTACGACCGGGAACGCATAAATATAACGCCTTTCAGTTGTGCTTGCGGGAGGTGAATGAGTTGCCTGATCAAACCATTGCGCAGATTAATAATATAACCAGGCAAGGTTTCGCTAATTATTTTGGTGCACAGCGATTTGGTCGCAGGCAGGACAACGTCAAACAGGCCATGGCACAGCTGGCAAATCGCAGGCTGCAACGATCGCGGAAAAGTATATTGTTGTCATCGTTGCGCAGTTACCTGTTTAATCAGATTCTGGCCCGGCGCATCAGCCTGGGGCACTGGGAAAAGCCGTTAAGCGGAGATATTTTCATGCTGCGCGGGAGTCACTCAATTTTCAGGGATGAGATAAATGACGACCTGATTTTGCGCTATCAGCAACTGGATATCGCGAGTAGCGCAAGCCTTTATGGCTCAGGTAGCAATCAGATTAGCGATGAGGCGAAGGCTATCGAGGAACAGGTTTTTGCCCAGCACGAAGATATCACCGATTGCCTGGATCGGCAGGGATCGAAACTGCAGATGCGAGCCTTGCGTGCCGTGGTCGATAACTTCAGTTATGACTACGATGCTGAAAAGCGGAACCTGTGGTTAAAATTAACCTTACCAGCGGGTAGCTACGTGACGACTATGCTCGAACATTTCATTGATCTAAAGGACGCCAGCTAAGCATTTTTCTGATAAACGCAAAACCAGCCTTCAGCAGGTCCGGTTTTGTAGTAGCTATCCAGTTTCAAGCTTTTGCGAGTTGCAATACCCTGTTCGACCAGCGTAGCGAATTTTTTTTCGAATCCCATTGATTCCCAGAGATCCTCATGCACCGTACAGGCCAGGATGCCGCCCGGCTTCAGAATTCGAAAAATTTCATCCATCGGTTCCGGCCCGACATGGCCATGGGTGAAAGTCCCCGAGGAAATGACGGCGTCGTAACTTTGGCTATCCCGATCCAGGGCCTGGTTGACATCACCCACCAGCAGTTCCCGATAAATCCCGCGTTCAGCGGCGACTCGCACCATTTCGGGTGAGAGATCGATTCCATCCAGGTTGGTATAGCCTTTTGCGGCCAGAAATACGCAGGTTAAACCGGTGCCACAGCCGACATCAAATACTGTCGATCCGGTATCCGGCAGGTGCTCACCGAGTTGTTGTGCAATTTTTGTCGGCGACGTATAGCCGAGTTTATCAAGCATCTGGTGATCATAATCCGCGGCCCATTTACGATAAAAATCGACCATGCTGGCCTCGTCTTCGAGGTGGTAGGCCGCGTCGACGAATTCACTGGGTCCTTTGGGGGTGTTAATGGTAGCGCTCTGTTAGAGNCTGGCGAGTATGGTTTCAGCATCGCTGACTTCGAATGCTCGTGGTGCTTCGACGTTGAGCAACTCGACCACACCATCATTGACTACCATTGCATAGCGCTGTGAGCGTATGCCCATACCGGCAGCATCGAGATCGACTTCGAGTCCAATTGCCCTGGTGAAATGGGCACTACCGTCGGCGATCATCATGACTCTGTCATCGACATTGTGCTGCTTGCCCCAGGCTTCCATGACGAAGGCATCGTTAACCGAAAGGCAGACGATGCGATCTACGCCCTTGTCGAACAACTGATCGGAATGAACCACATAGCCGGGCAGATGCGATGCCGAGCAGGTCGGTGTAAAGGCGCCGGGCAGGGCGAATAACACAACTTTTTTACCGCTGAACAGGTCATCACTGCTTAGCGTCTCCACTTGAGCATCTATCTTGTGTTGTAAGCTAATCGAAGGTAGCGTATCACCAACCTTTATTGTCATCTTTATCCCCTGTTGCTAAATTTCAAAACGCTGATCTTACAATGAAACCACCAAATTCCCTACAATATCGAACAACCTATGCATGAACCCAATTTACTTAAACATCGTGGTCACTGGATATTTGACCTCGATGGCACACTAACGGTCAGTGCACATGATTTTGAACATATGCGCCGTGAACTCGGTCTTGAGCCGCAGGTACCGATTCTCGAAGCCTTGCACGCTATGCCTGATGACCAGGCAGCTCCGCTATGGGAAGCACTTAATGAACTTGAGTTTTACTATGCAGGCAAGGCTTCGATAATGCAGGGTGCCAATGACTTGTTACAAAGACTGCATGACAAGGGCCGGCAGCTGGCGATACTGACGCGTAATACCATGCCGGTAGTTCAACATACGCTAGAAGCCTGCTCGATTGAGCACTTTTTCCCGCTGGATCACATTCTCGATCGCGACTCATGCATACCCAAGCCATCACCCGATGGAATTCAGCGCCTGCTAAAGTTTTGGCAGGCCGATGCCGATGATACGGTCATGGTAGGAGATTTCCTCTACGATCTCGAAGCGGGCAAGGGCGCCGGTGTGGCGACGATACACCTGGATACCCGTGGTGATGTCGACTGGGCGGAATTCACCGATATCCGGGTCGAAGGCCTGGGTGAAATAATCGAGTACTTGTAGGCAAAACTGATGCGTTTAATACTGATCGGAATAATGATGTTGCTACTGTCCGGGTGTTCGGAAAAGGACATGCGACAGACCTATGATCTAATTAACGCAAGCGTGGCTGAAGTTCCTTTAACCCGTCAGGAAATAGTCGCCGCGCTGAAAGAGTCGTTATCGAAGGGTATTACGCGGGGTGCGGCGTTGGCGTCACGCAAGGGCGGCTATTTGGGCAATCCGCAACTTAAAATAGAATTTCCGCCAGACGTCATCAAGGTGGAAAAAACACTGCGTGGAATCGGCTTCGGCGGGGAAATTGATCGTTTTGTCAAACAGCTCAATCGCAGTGCCGAAAAGGCCGCGGCCAGGGCCCGGCCGATTTTTGTCAGCGCGATAACTGCGTTGACGATTAACGACGCGGTGGAAATACTCAACGGTGCACCTGATGCGGCGACCCGCTATCTGAAGCGCACCACCGGGGATGAATTGCGCAAGCAGTTCCTGCCGATCGTCAGAGAGACACTCAACGAGACCAGTGCGACCCGGTATTACGGTGATATTGTAAAACAATATAATGCTTTGCCGCTGGTGGCTGATGTCAATCCCGATCTTGACCAGTATGCAACCGATAAGGCGATAGACGGGCTGTTTGTGCTTATCGCCGAAGAAGAGGCCAATATTCGCGCCAATCCGGTCGCACGCACGACCGCTTTAATGCGTCGTGTGTTTGGTAGTCTGGATTAGCGCTCGATTCGTAGTGGTGAAACTGCAACAGTTCGCTTGCCGCGTTAGCTAGCGCGATTATTCCTTGATCGCTATCTTGCCGACAACCGGCTGCTCCAGTTTCATATAATCGCCGCAATCCATGCGCAGTATTTGTTCGTGGGAACCGGCGTTAAAACAGAGGTCATCAATCTCGGTTATCATCTCATCGACGAAAACCCGCATATCGTAGAGCGATCCAACCGGCGGCATAGCGCCGGGCTCGCAGTCTGGAAACGAGGCTTTGAATTCATCCTCGCTCACCAGGCGAGCCTCGTTTGCACCTGCCAGACTCCTTAACCCCGCCAAATCCACGTGGCGCGATGCGGACACTACCGCCATAACTTTCTCGCCATCCAGATCCACGATGATTGTTTTAGCAAATTCGCGTCTCGGCACGAAGGTTGAAGCTGCAGTTTCTCGTGCTGTATACGTCGGGGAATGGTTAATGCTGATATATTCGACACTTCGTTGGTCCAGCATTTGTTTCAGTTTTTGCGCAGGCATCTGACTAGATCTAACTCGAAATCGACACTTAGAGCATTACAGAAAAACCATCCGCGCAACCTGATCGATATCAACAGTTATGCCGATTCATGATTCCGCGTCTACCAATAATCGCTCTGGCCCGGGATTTCAGTGACGCGATTTTAAAGCAGCGGTTTTTGCATTGCTTGTCGCGATTTGAACTTTTCAGCTTGCCGGTGATAGTTATCTTGCATCGTATTTATCCCAGTAAGCATCCACGCGTGCCTGTATTTCATCGATGGCCTGCTCGTCACGATGCGGTTCAAACAGGTGTTTGAAGCGACCCTGCAGCTGCAGGTACTCATCGACGGGTTTACGTTGCTTCGGAACCTTGGTATGCCGTACTTCTCCGTCGATATATTCCTTTAACGGCCAGACGCCGGTTTGCACCGCAAGTCGTCCAATTTCCACACTAAGTTCAGGATCATAGTCCCAGCCGGTCGGGCAGGGCGCCAGTGAAATCAACATTCGGGGTCCCGACATGGCTTGCAGTTTCTCGATCTTTTTTGCCAGATCGAGTGGTTCGGCGGCGATCACGGTGGCAACGTAGGCGGGATTGTGGGCCGCCCATATCGAGAACAGGTCTTTCTTGTAACCGGGGTATCCATGCGATCCCTTGCTGGTCGAGGTAAGGGCGGCATGCGGGGTGGCGGCGGAATATTGCTGACCGGTGTTGCCGTAACCCTCATTGTCGTAACACAGATAGATAAAATCGAGATTGCGATCCATGGCGCCTGAGGTGGCTGACATTCCCATGCCGTAAGCGGTTCCGTCACCGGTGACGACGACTACTTCGACGTCTTCTTGCGCAGGCAGTTTTTTCTTTTGCAGCAGGATATCGACGGCGTCGCGTACGCCTTGTGCGCCGGCAGGTGCCGACGCCATCGAGGTGTATAACCAGCCGCCGTGAAACGGGGTAAATGGGTAAACCGAAAGGAGTGTCATGCAACCGGCAGCGTTCACAAATACCGTCTTGCGGCCGAGGATATCGTACATCGTATGCAGGGTTTCGAGACCGCCGCAACCCGCGCACATCGGGGTACCGGTGCCGAGCAGATGAGTGGAAGGCATGTCTTTCATGCGGTGGAAGTGCACGGGTGATTGCTTGATCATAACGACTGCCTCAGGCCTGGTGAATTTCGGCGTGTTCCGCCTGCGCAATCGCCTGCAGTTTGCGCATTTCGGTTAATTCATTCTGGGTGTAAAGCAGGCGAGGGGGTAGTGATTCGCCACTGTCGTAAGCCTGTTTCAGCTCATCCGCGATGGCAAAGAATTCTCGCTGGTTGATATCGCGACCTCCCAGGCCGCCAATGTAGCTTCCCAGCAGCGGAGCATCCTTGAGGCCGTAAAGTGCAGTCGCAAATTCACTGTGCAGAACACCCCCCATACCCATCGAAATGTTTTGATCAATGATACCCACCGCACGGCGTCCCTGTAATAATTGCCTGATGCGTTGCTGCGGGAAGGGGCGGAATAATCGCGGTCGTAACAGGCCTGCTTTCCAGCCCGCGGCACGCAGGCTATCGACCGCATCGCGCGCCTTGGTAGAGAAGGACCCCAGCAAAACAAATACATACTCGGCATCATCCATTTGGTAGCAATCGATCATCTCGTAACGTCGCCCGAAGATATCCTCGAACTCGTCGGTAATCTCCTCGTAGACGGACAGAGCCTGTTGTACAGCCAGATGTGCTTCATAGCGAAAATAGGAATAAGGGCCGCCACCGAGCACGGCCATCGCCTGGCTCAGGGGTGAATTGCCCCTGAACTGGAGGTTTTCAGGATCATAATCGCCGATAAATGCCTGCGCCTTCGATGCGTTAGCTAAATCAACCGGTTCGCGTGTAAAAGAAAGGTAAAAACCGTCGAGGTTGACGATCGCGGGCATGCGCACATCCGCATGTTCAGCCAGGCGGTAAGCGATCAGAATGCTGTCGGCAATTTCCTGGCAGGTGGCACAATGGATTTGTAGAAAACCGCTGTCGCGTGCGGCCATGATGTCATTGTGGTCTGATTCAAGCGTAATCGGAGAAGCCAGGCCGCGGGAAACATTGACCATGACAAATGGCGTGCGCCAGCCAGCGACGGTATAGACCATTTCCATGCCGTAGAGCAGTCCCTGGCTCGAGGTTGCTGTAAATGCGCGCACCCCGGACGAGGCAGCAGCGCCGGCNGCAGTNATCATCGAATGCTCGGATTCGAGCGTTACCAGTCGTGCATCCATCTCTCCCCGGTCTATCCAGGCAGCGAGGTCTTCGATGATCTCGGTTTGCGGGGTGATCGGGAAAGCCGGGATATAGTCAACCCGGGCGAGTCGCGCTCCCCAGGCTGCGGCGCTATTGCCGGTTAGCAGTTTACGCGTCATGCCGTTTCTCCTGCTTCCTGAGCACGGGCGATTTGTTCTGGTATCGACTCGATTGCATGGGGCGGACATTGAGCCACGCAGATCAGGCAACCCTTACAATGGTCGTAATCGATCTCCGGGTAACCATCCGTGCGTACATTGATCGCACCATCGGGGCAGTAGGTACTGCAAATCCACGCGCAGCCGCTGCAGTTGTCGTAATTAATAACCGGTCGCATGGTGCGCCATAAGCCGGTGCGGACCTCGACGCTGGTAACGCCAGCGTGAATTGCGAGGTTGGAGATCCCCGCATTTTCAAAAGGCAACTCAATCCAGTCCGGTTTGACGTATTCGCTGGCCGATGGAAGTCCACTTTGCTTGACCAGGCCCACGTGTCTGGTCATGTCATCGAATTCGCCGAGTGCGATGTCACGGTTCTGGTTGATGATATCTTCGTCCAGATGGCCGAGCTCCTCGTATAAGGCTGCTACGAAAACGTCGCGAGATATAACGTCTGTTAGCGCGGCTGCGGCGGCCGCACAACGACTACCGATAAAAGGCAGGGTGGCGCGATCCGCTGCATCTTCCCGCGCCGCGAGTGCCAGAATGACTGCGTCGATATTCAACCTTTGACGCCAGGTCGAGCTGCTTTCGTGACTATTGATCAACAGCACGGTATGCGCATCCACACCCAGGGTAACCCCTGCCGCGGGCATACCGACCAGGGTGTCGTCAGCGATGACCACCAGGTCAGGGTGGCTGATAATTCCGCGCTCGTTGATGGTGGACTTGTCGGCACGAACATAGGCGAAAATGGGGGCGCCGCGTCTTTCTGCACCGTAGCGCGGTGCATCCTGCACTTCGTAACCAGCCTTGAAAAATGCCGTGCCGAGAATCCGACTGGCGGTTTTCATCCCCTGACCGCCGCGACCATGAAAACGAATACGAAACATGATCCCGGCCTCGCCTAAAAAATATGCCAGCGGCGATGGCTCATCGCTTGTTCAACTCGTCGGCGTGCCATCGCCAGCGCGGCATCGCGCGGCAGAATCTGTTCCCGCCGTGCAGTTTCGAGTACTTCGCGCGTATTGCGACACAGTTTTTCTTCGATAGAAGCGAATACTGCCGCTTCACCGCTCCCCTGGTACTCGATCGCGGCACAGATGACACCGCCAGCGTTAGCAATGAAATCGGGAATATTGAGAATTCCCTTTTCATGCAGAATCTTTTCCGCTGCGTAGGTAATTGGAATGTTCGCACCCTGCACTATCATTTTGGTATTGAGTCGATGTACATTGGCCTCGTGAATCACGTCCGGTCGGGCTGCCGGGATCCAGATATCGCACTCGATATCGATGATTGCGTCGCCATCGCGTTTTTCACCTTCTTCATACTCGATAACGCTCTTGCCGGCAGTTTTTAGCGCTATCAAGGCATCGATATCGAGCCCATCAGGGTTGTAGATGGTGCCTGCGCTATCCGAAACGGCAACCGGTATTGCCCCCGCCTCGCATAAAAACCTCGCGGCGTGCTTACCGACGGCACCGAATCCCTGTATGACGAAACGGGCGTCACTGATGCGGAACTGACAGAAATCCTGGGCGACGACGATCGCATGGCTTAAGCCAAAGCCAGTTGCACCGATTTCATCGAGCGGGATTCCGCCAAACTCACGCGGCACCCCGACCACTCGACCTATTTCATCCTTGATCGAGGCCATGTACTCCTCGTTGGTGCCCATATCGGGAGCGAAAATGTATTGCTCCTCATCGCGAAGCGCACAGCAGAAGCCCCGAATCAGGTTATCTTTCTGTGCTCGCGGCATTTTCGGATCACCCACCAGAACAGCCTTGCCGCCCCCGTGCGGCAGGCCTGCAGCGGCGTTTTTGAAAGTCATCGCACGCGCGAGTCGGGCACATTCCTCGGTAGTAACATCGGCAGCCATGCGCAGCCCGCCCAGCGAAGGTCCCCTGGCAACGTTGTCGATCACCAGAACGCCTCTCAAACCGATATTGGGTTCGTGAACATGGATCACCTTTAGTGGGCCCAGTTCATCTGCAAGTGCGAAAACATCATTCATGCATAGTCTTCCATGGTGGCCGGTTAAGGTTTCATTTTCTACGTTATATATTTATGAATGTTGACCTTGATCAATGTTGCAAGCTTCTACATGGCTAATAGTGACGATTAGATTTCGTTGCCAGGCAGGGGGAAATACCATGAGCAGTGATCCGCAAGCACTTGCTAACGAGGTGGTCGAGTCATTTAAGGAATTGCTGGATAGTGACCTGCGAGAAGCAATCGGCGAGCCTGGTTTTCATGCGCTGCACGGCATGGTCACGGAAGCGATCGCGAAGCAATCAGAAGTGATACTTGAGTTGCTGGAGCAAAATCTCGAGCAACTAAAGTCTCAGATGATAGAAAGACGCCCGCTCGAACTTTAAGATTGAAAACACAGCGATCGAATATAAATCTATTCACATGCGGATAAAACCAGGAATTTCCCCTCTTCGTCTTTGAGGTAAAGGCTCGAGTCCCTGAAACTTGCCTGGAAGTTTCTGGGTTCGCCTTTAGACCGCTCGAGAACCATCTTATCCAGTCCCTTGATCCGCCATTTGCCGTGATTCTCATATAGCCAGCCTGAAACTGATACCTGCCACGTTCCGTCTTGTCTGAAACTCCAGAATAACGGCGATATATTTGCCAGACCACTATGCCCGGCATCCCTGTTGGCTTTTCCTGTGAGTTCCCTGTCGGTGCACCATTTGCCGACCATGTATTCCTCCTTTAACTGGTCTCCAGGTAATGTATCTGGCGCCTCGAGGATTTTCTGTCCCGCACAGGCGGTAAGCAGCAGGGTGAATATCAGTCCGGCAAGCACAAAGCAGTTGTTTTTATTCATGGGAACCTGGTTAAAGTAGATTGGCGATTTTTAGTTGCTGTTTGCTTACAGCGGCGTAGGGTTCGTCGCGGGTTTTGTCATGCACCTGCATTCGATAATGGATAAATGACTCGCTGTCCTCGTAGTGCATGAATGGATTGCCATCGATCTGTTCGCCGAGTGTACTGGTCGACTTGACCGCATAATTGTGTCCCGGATGAATCAGCATATCCTGTGGTAGTCGCTGCTTCATGTTTTTCAGGGTCACGAACATGTCTTCCGGGCTACCGCCNTGCAAATCACAACGCCCACAGCCGTAAACAAACAGTGTATCCCCGGTAATGATCTCATTGCCGAGCTGATAACAGGCTGAACCGGGAGTGTGGCCGGGGGTATGCAGGATCTTGATCGCCGTTGTACCCAGCTCGAGCTCATCGCCGCCATGATGCAAGCTGGGTTTGTCCAGTTCGTGCTGCCAGAACTCGTACTCTGGCTTGAGTAAATGCACCTCGGCATTGGCGTGATTGAGTAGTTCCTCGATGCCATTGATGTGATCATGATGGCTGTGCGTTAACAATATGTCGGTGATATTCAGCTCATACTGATTAGCCGTGGCCAGGATCTGATCGACTTGCCAGGCCGGGTCAACTACTGCGCAGCGACGACTGGTGATATCCTCGATCAGGTAAACGAAATTTTCCATCGGGCCTAATTCAAGGGCGTGCACCCTGAATGCAGATTCTGACATGATTTCCCCCACGTTTTGGTGCAGTCATTATACGCTTATGCTGGATTTTTGTGCCATTTCTAATGACAATAGCCAGCCTTTTTCAGACTCGGAGTCTCCGGGTACATTGCGGCAGGAAAAAAATGAGTAAGACATCGGTAAACAAAGTGGTGCTGGCCTATTCAGGAGGTCTCGATACCTCGGTAATACTTAAATGGCTGGAAGATGA
>Ga0055582_1000055_pt1 | contig 13242 bp, 13 predicted proteins | sample COG_11_FD_55052 | JGI IMG/M metagenome (GOLD analysis project Ga0055582, IMG submission 55052) | Pelagic marine sediment microbial communities from the LTER site Helgoland, North Sea, for post-phytoplankton bloom and carbon turnover... | ecosystem: Environmental > Aquatic > Marine > Neritic...
GTATTGCGACCTGTTCCGCGAAGGGCAGGGCGTCGTGGCACATGGTCGTCTCGGCGATGACGGTGTGTTCGTCGCCGACAAGATTCTCGCCAAGCACGATGAAAACTACATGGCGCCAGAGGTGGCGGATTCCCTCGCCAAGCACGTCGAAGGCAAGACGGCGTCGGTGCGTGAGGGCGGCAACCGGTGTAACCCGAAATGATCCCCGAAATTGGACAATTTGCACTGATACTGGCGCTTTCACTGGCTATCTGCCAGGGCGTGTTGCCACTGATCGGTGCGCATCGAAACGATGCCGCGATGATGGGTGTCGCGCGCACCGCCGCGACCGGGCAGTTCCTGTTCGTCGCCGTCGCTTTTGCGTGTCTGACCTGGGCATTCGTCACCGACGATTTCTCGGTCCTTTACGTGGCCAACCATTCGCAGCTGTCGTTGCCGACGGTTTATAAGGTATCGGCCGTCTGGGGCGCGCACGAAGGCTCGCTGCTGATGTGGATCCTGATCCTGGCTGCCTGGACGCTGGCCGTCGCACGCTTCAGCTCGGGTCTTCCCGAGACGTTCGCCGCACGTGTCATCGGCGTCCTCGGGCTGCTGTCCATCGGCTTCCTGCTGTTTGCGATCCTGACCTCGAACCCCTTCGATCGACTCGTACCGCCGGCGACGGACGGCGCCGACCTGAACCCCTTGCTGCAGGACCCCGGGCTGGCCATACACCCGCCGCTCCTCTACATCGGCTACGTCGGTTTCTCGGTCGCTTTTGCTTTCGCCATTGCCGCCATGTTGAGCGGTGACCTCGATCGCCGCTGGGCCAAGTGGACGCGACCCTGGACAACGCTGGCCTGGCTGTTCCTGACACTGGGAATCGCGCTCGGCAGCTGGTGGGCCTACTACGAGCTCGGCTGGGGCGGCTGGTGGTTCTGGGACCCGGTGGAGAACGCGTCGTTCATGCCCTGGCTTATTGGCACCGCACTGATTCACTCGCTGGCGGTNACCGAGCGTCGCGGCCTGTTCAAGAGCTGGACACTGCTGCTCGCGATCACGGCGTTCTCGCTGAGCCTGCTGGGCACTTTCCTGGTTCGTTCCGGCATCATCGTCTCCGTGCACGCGTTTGCAACGGACCCGACGCGCGGTTTCTTCATACTGGGTTTCCTGGCCGTGGTCGTGCTGGGGGCACTCGTGCTGTATGCCTGGCGCGCACCGTCGCTCGACTCGGAAGTCGGATTCGGGTTGTTGTCGCGCGAGACGTTTCTGCTGCTGAACAACGTACTGCTTGTCGTAGCGACGGCGCTGGTCCTGATGGGCACGCTCGCGCCGCTGGTTATCGAACTGCTCGATGGCGGCAAGATATCGATCGGGCCGCCATGGTTCGAAGTGGCATTCCTGGTGCCGACGCTGCCGCTTGTCCTGCTGCTGGGACTCGGCATGCACACAGCATGGCGCACTCAGAACGCCAGGTCATGGGTTGCCGTGCTGCGAATTCCGGCGATCATAGCGCTGGTCATAGGTGTCGTCGTGCCCATCCTGTTCTACGGCCGCATCAGCCTGTTGCTCGTTGTCGGTTGCGTGGCCGCTTTCTGGATCATTGCGACGTCGCTGGTGTTGCCCCTGCGTTCATGGCGACGTGAGAAGGGCAGCGCCGGGATTTCGCGCTCCCACCTTGGCATGTCGATTGCCCACCTGGGTATGGGCCTGTTCGTGCTCGGCGTCACGGTCGTTTCGGCTTTCAGTGTCGAGACCGACCGTGCCATGCGGCCCGGACAGACGCTCGAGGTTGCGGGTTACGAGTTCGAGATGCGCGAGCTGCGTGACGTGCAGGGCGCCAACTATTCGGCCATCGAGGCCGTGATCGAGATTCGCGACGGTGATGAGGTCGTTGCCGAGGTGCGGCCGCAAAAACGTCAGTACCTCGTACAAAAGAACTGGATGACCGAAGCCGGGATTCACGCGTCCTGGAACAAGGACCTGTTCGTCGCGCTGGGTGATCAAATTGGCAGCGGTTCCTGGAGCGTGCGCATCCAATACAAGCCACTCATTCGATTTATCTGGCTGGGCACCCTGGTCATGGCGATAGGCGGTCTCGTTTCGGTCAGCGATCGGCGCTATCGACTCCAGGCCAGCAAGGCCAGCGAGAGCGCCCCGGCCGTGGCGGAGTCAGTCTGATGTTCCGCTATATCGCACCGCTGATTGCGGTCGTCCTCCTGATCGGCTTTCTCGTGATTGGCCTCACGCGCGGCGATCCGCGCGCGCTGCCATCGCCGTTCATCGGTAAGCCCGCACCGCAGTTCGAGCTGCCGACCCTGAAAGACCCGGAAGTCACGATCGGCAGCAAGGACCTCGCGGGAAAGTTCTCGCTCGTCAACGTCTGGGCCACCTGGTGCGCGGGCTGTCGCGCCGAGCATGGTTTTCTGCTGGACCTGGCTGCCCAGGGCAGCATCCCGATCTACGGCATCAACTGGCGCGATACACGTCCAAAGGCCCTGCAATGGATCGCTCAACTCGGCGACCCGTACGTCGCCTCCGCTTATGACGAGACAGGGCGAGTCGGTATCGACTGGGGCGTATACGGTGCGCCCGAGTCGTTTCTTGTGAGCGCTGATGGCGTCGTGCTGCACAAACACCTGGGCCCGCTTAGCCGGGAGGCGTGGGAGCAGGATTTCCTGCCCCTTATTGAAGCAGGAGGGGCGTCACGATGAAACGCTGGCTGATCATGCTTGTTGCGGCGCTCAGTGTTTCGCCAGTCGCGGCGATCGACACGGGCAAGGCGTTCGACGACCCGGAATTGCAGGCTCGTTACGAGAAGCTCATTTCGGAGGTTCGTTGCCTCAAGTGCCAGAACCAGAGTATCAAGGACTCGAACGTCTTCCTCGCGGCGGACTTGCGCCGCGAAATTCGACGTTTGATTGCCGAGGGCAAGACGGACGCGGAGATCGTTGATTTCCTCGTCACGCGTTATGGCGAGTTTGCACTCTATCGACCCAGGACCTCGGGCAAGACCCTGGTCCTCTGGATTGCGCCGTTCCTGCTTGTATTGTTGGGCGGTTTCGCCTTGTACCGGGTCGTTCGCCACCGCATGTCGCTGCCGATCGATGAAGCGCCCAGCGAAGGAGGCACCGAGTGACCTTCTGGATTATTGTCAGCCTGCTGTGCCTCGTCGCGATGCTGTTCGCGACCTGGCCGATATACCGCGACGCGAAACGCCTGACGCCAATGCTCGCCGGGGTCATCGTATTTACCGCGGCGATTTCGGTGGGTCTTTACAACCACGTCGGCAGCCCGGACGTGTCTTCAGGACGCGGCGGCCAGTCTCTCGAGGATATGGAGCAGGTGATGGCGGCGCTCGAGGCGCGCCTCGCCGAGAATCCCGAGGACCTCAAGGGATGGCAGATGCTCGCGCGCTCGAACATGAGTCTGCAGCGTTTTGGCGCAGCCGTTACGGCCTACGAGCGAGCCATGCAACTCGAAGATGGCCGCAACTCGCAGACGCTGGTCGACCTGGCACTGGCGATACTCGCCAGGGACGGTACGCCGATCGAGGGACGGCCTGCGGCGCTCATTGATGGCGCGCTCGCACTCGACCCTAACAACCCGGCGGCCTTGTTCTACTCGGGAGTGGCGGCGGCCAACAATGGCAACACGGACCTGGCGGCCGAGCGCTGGGAGATCCTGCTGGGTCTCAATCCGCCGCCCGAAATACGCGCAGTACTGGCACAACGCATCGCAGAGTGGCGAGGCGAGCCCGTGGCCGCCATCGATCCCGATGCCCCATTGCCTGCGGATCATCCGCCCATCGAGCCATCGGCCGAACGAACGGCAGAGCCGCCGACCCAGCAGGCACCTGAAGCGGACCCGGATGCCGTCGTTACGGCGCGGGTTGCGTTGTCGCAGGGCGCCATTGAGTCGATCGGCGTGGATGCCAACGTATTCGTGATTGCCCGGGATCCCACTCAGCCTTCGCCTCCGATCGCGGTATCGCGGGTACGTGTCTCGGAGTTGCCGGCTGTGATTTCTCTCGGTGATTCGCAGTCCATGGTGGCGGGCCGCGACCTGTCGGGGTTCGAGGAATTTGAACTGCTGGCACGCGTTTCCCTGTCAGGCAGTCCCGCGGCCAGGAGTGGCGATTGGTTCGGCAGCCTGATTGTTCGCCCGGCGGACAGCAGCTCGGTCTATCTCTCGATTGACCAACAGGTCCCCTGAAGCATTTCAAATATCCCCTGGAGCGTTAATGGCACTAGCGAAAAGCCTTGAGGGCAAGCTGCGCATACCCCTGATCGGCGCGCCGATGTTTATCGTTTCCGGGCCGGACCTCGTTATCGCGCAATGCCAGGCGGGAATCGTGGGCTCGTTTCCCGCATTGAATGCCCGGCCGCAACCTGTCCTGAGCGAGTGGATCCAGCGTATCCAGGACGAACTCGATGTTTACAAGGAGGAGCATCCCGGCGAGCCGGTGGCGCCGTTCGCCGTCAACCAGATTGCGCATGCCAGCAATTCCCGGCTCTTGGAGGACATGGAAACCTGTGCGCGACACGAGGTGCCGATCATTATCACGAGCCTGCGTCCCCCCGAGGAGATCGTCGCGGCCGTCCACAGCTACGGCGGGCTGGTGTTTCACGACGTGATTAGCCTGCGGCATGCCCGCAAGGCCATTGAGCAGGGCGTCGACGGTATCATCGCCGTGTGCTCAGGCGCCGGTGGTCATGCAGGGCCACTCAATCCGTTCGCGCTCATCAAGGAAATCCGGAGTGAGTTCGACGGCACGCTGATACTGTCCGGCTGCATAACGAGCGGCAGCGACGTACTGGCCGCCCAGGCGCTGGGTGCCGATCTTGCCTATAGCGGCACGCGCTTCATCGCGACGGAGGAGGCGAACGCGCAACAGGGCTACAAGCAGATGATCGTCGACAGTGCGGCAGCGGACATCGTTTACTCCTCGCTCTTCACAGGGATTCACGGCAACTACCTGAAGGGCAGCATCCGCAATGTGGGCATGGACCCGGACAAGCTGCCTCAGGGCCGCAAGGAAGACATGGACTTCGGCAAGTCCAGCGACATCGACGCAAAGGCCTGGAAGGATATCTGGGGCGCGGGGCAGGGCGTCGGCAACATCCACGATATCCTGCCGGCGCGTGATGTCGTGATGAACATGGAAAAGGAATACCTCGAGACGCTGAATCGCCTGGGCGCGGCCTGAGTATGCACACTGTTCTCTACTCCTACCTGTTCGTTGCCCTGGGTGGCGCGTTCGGTGCAATGGCACGATTTGCGCTGAACGTATTCCTGCAGCGGGATGTCGAGTTTCCATGGGGCACGCTCAGCGCGAACCTGATCGGTTGTCTCGTGATGGGGATACTGGCGCAGCTGATTGCCAACACGGCGTGGTTCAACGACGCGGGCATCATCCCCGACCAGTATCGCCTGTTATTCGCGGTCGGATTCTGCGGCAGCTTTACGACGCTTTCGACGCTGGTACTCGAGCTCAATACGATGATTCAGAAGAACGAGCTTTTCTACTCGTTCTCGTATCTCTTCACAACGCTGGTCGGCGGATTCGCCTGTTTCTACCTGGGCATTGTTGTCATGCGAGCATTTCTGCCACAAAACTAGATGTGATAGTCGGCATTCGCTCGANTGAGAAGGGACCCTCTCTGAACGGCCAGAAGTTACTGTTCGACAGTCCGTTGTACCCCCGATAGTCGCTCCACCGCTTGGAATGTGGCGCTGATCAGATGACGAGTGTTGCTATCCAGCCGACGACGATGAAGAGGCAGGTGGCGTAGCCGAGGGCCAGGATGACTACTTCGGAATCGAGTTTCTGTTTGAGGTAGTTCATTGCTTAATACTCAGAATCAGGGGCACGACAATCCTCCTTGAATTCGCTTTGCTTCCCTTTTAAACAAACACGAATTTGTCGGGGTTTTGGTTCCCTGCCAGGTCGAAAATCGAACAGCTTATGTTCATTCCAAGGCCTGCTAATGGCTGCCTTCAGGCGATAACGTGTAACATCGACTTGGCAAGCTGGCATGTATGCATTCGCGGAGGCAGTAGCCCCTGGTGGAAGAAAAGGAACCCGAAACGCATCTTAGGGCTGAGTCCGAGGCAATGGATCGGCTGCGCGATCGAACGGACGAGCTCGAGCTGATCATCTCTGGCCTGACGATCTTCGCATTGTTCTCGATCCCCGGCTGGCTGTTCGACAAGATTGCCGACATCTACACGCATTTGTCGACGAGCCTCGCCATCGCCAGCATCGTGGGCACCACGCTGCTGGCAGGTATCAGCTACGGATTGGCCGCGTGTTTCGTCGTGCATCTGATGGCGCGCGCATACTGGGTCGGGCTCATTGGTCTGCGTACGGTTTTCCCTGATGGCATCAACTGGGGCAAGACACCGGGTCTTGGACCGCTGAGCCGGCAGTACTATCGGGACACGCTCCCCGATCTCGATACCGTCATCCAGAACACGGATCGATTGGCATCGTCTCTATTCGCGGTGATCAGCATGCTGACGCTGAGCCTGCTCTGGTTCGGCACTATTCTGGTAGTTATCCTGGTCGTGTCCGGCGCGGTCGGCGCCCGTTTCGGCCTCACCAACGCCGGGATGGGCATCGGCACGGCGGTGCTCCTGGCGGTGTTTCTCGGCATACCGATACTTGTGTACTTACTGGATCGGCAACTCGCGTCGCGGGTACCTCGCCTTCGCGACAGCCGTCTCTTTGCGGGCCTCGTCCGGGTCCTGAGGCGCATCGCCGGGCTCGCCTACCCGCAGCGTCTCGTACTGCCGGTACAGCTGACTCTGCAGAGCAATACACGTCCGGTAGCCTTCTTCGTCGCGCTAACCCTCAGCATTATCGTCATAGTAGCCGTCGGCAATTTCCGAGCTGCCGCATGGCGTAACTTCACGCTCTCCGGAGAGTTCGCCTATCTCGACACAACTCAGGTCCAGGAAGGATTCCGCAGCACGTACTACGAGGACATGCCCAGTCGGGTGGATCGTTTGCGCGGCTGGCCCCGGGTCGACAGCTTCAATCAAAGTGGCAGCTTCGTTCGCTTATTCTTGCCGTATCAGCCGCTGCGCGACAATCTTGTGCTCGATCAACTCTGCGGCAGCGCAGAGGAGGCACCGGACCGGGTCGCCTGCTTGCGCCAGCTATGGACAGTGGGCATTGACGGCAAGCCGGTATCGATGGCGAATTTTGAGCCTGCCGAGCGCGCAGACCTCGGAATGCGAGGGCTGATCGGTGTCGTGCCTCTCACCGGGCTAAAACCGGGCCTGCGTCGAATCGAGGTAGTCTGGAATCCGAGTGCGACCGAGGAAGCTGCTCCGCTGGACGATCGCTACGTGCAGGTCAATAGCAGGTATGTCATTCCGATCGCGTTCTCGCCGGATTTCGAGATGTCCCTGGATTGACGCGTCGAGTCCATACGCTTCCATGGCTGCAAAGATCTAAACAACAATAAGAGGAGACGACATGCCGATCCAAGCGTTCAACAGTGTTACCGATGGTCTCGAACCAGGCACCCGAGATCGCGGCCATTTCATTGCGAATCTCGATATCGATGACGAGCAACTTTGGGTGCCATATGCGGACGGCGTATGGTTTCAGCCATGTTGCTTCAACGTGACTTCAGGCGGGTTCAGCGTCCTCTTGAAGGGACTGCCCGGTGCACAACTCGGTGTTCATTATCACGTTGGTACCGTGCGCGGTTATACATTACGCGGCCACTGGCGCTACCTGGAGCACGACTGGGTAGCAAAGCCGGGAACGTTTATCTACGAACCTGCGGGTGAAGCGCACACGCTGGTAGTAACGGACGATTCGCCCGAACCGGCTCTCATCATGTTCATGGTCGAGGGTGGATTGATCTATCTCGACAACCCGGTCGACGGTGGATTCGCTGCTTACGAGGACGGATTTTCTATACTCGAGGTTTGCCGTAACTACTATCGCGATGCAGGTCTCGATGTGCAGCAGCTCGATGCGCTAATTCGGTAGAGAAATAGCAATTTGACGAGGAGTTTTACTGGCGCACCGACGGTGCCGCTGTTGGACGGTAGCAGTCGGCCAGAGTTCCTGAGGTAGGATGAGGGAACCACCAATAGGGGTAATGACCAATGGCTATTGCTACACCACAATGGACTTCACGATTTGCTTTCCTGATGGCCGCGATTGGTTCTGCAGTCGGTCTTGGCAACCTCTGGCGCTTCCCGTTTCATACGGGGCAGAATGGCGGGGCGGCTTTCGTCATCGTCTATCTTGTGTGCGTCGTCCTGGTCGCCTATCCCATACTGATGGGCGAACTCTCCATCGGGCGCCACAAGGGACTGTCCGCTGTTGGATCAACTCGTCAGCTCGCTCTGGATGCCGGCAAGTCGGGAAACTGGTCCATTGTCGGCTGGGTCGGAGTTCTGGCGGGATTCATCATACTCACGACCTACAGCATCATCGCCGGTCAGGTCATTGCCTATTCCGTGATGACCTTTATGGGCGAATTCGCCGGGCGCGCTGCGAGTGACGCCGCCCAAGCCACTTCGCTGTATGCGGGTACGATGCACGCGTTGTCGTGGCATACGCTGTTCATGGGCATCACCGTGATGGTCGTTTCCGCCGGTCTTCATGGCGGCATCGAGCGGGTCGTCACTATCCTGATGCCAATGTTCTTCGTCATGCTTGTGGGATTATCAGTTTACGCGCTGGTAACTGGTGCTACGGGCAATGCCCTCGCATACCTTTTCGCCCCCGACTTCTCACAGATAACACCGACGATTGTTCTCGCTGCTCTGGGCCAGGCGTTTTTCTCCGTAGGCGTCGGTTCCGCAATGATGATCACCTACGGCTCGTTCTTGTCGGAGAATGAGAATATCGGCAATAGCGCGGCGATCATTGCGGGTTCGGATACTCTTGTCGCCATCGTCGCCGGATTGATGATTTTCCCGATCATATTTGCCTATGGCCTCGATCCCGCTGCGGGGACGGGTCTTATATTCGATGCTCTGCCGGCGGTCTTCTCGGGTATGCCCGGTGGCGTGATTGTTGGTGGACTGTTTTTCCTGCTCGCATTTATCGCGGCACTCACCTCATCGATATCAATTCTGATTACCGTGTCGGCTGTCGGAGTAGAGCAGTTCGGCCTCGGAAGGCAGCTCTCGGCGGCGATCGCCGGGACCATCGTCTGGGCCATTGGCGTCGCAGTCATAATGATCTCCGGGCTCGGCAGCTGGGTTGATTTCTTCAGCGGTAGTGTCTTGCTACCGATGGGCGGGCTGCTTGTCGCGGTTTTCGTGGGCTGGGTGGCGCCACGCAAGATCATGCGCAACGAACTACGTAACACCAACAGCAGGCTGTTCCGTGCCTGGCATTTCTTGTGTCGCTATCTAGTGCCTGTTGCTGTTGGCTTGATCTTGCTGCTTGGCGTCGATGCGAAATTCAATTTCGGATTGAACGCGATCGTTGCCGGCCTGGCGGGCGGTTAGCCTGAATCGTGGGGAGTGCAGACGATCACCTTGAGCCTCTCAAGACCAGGTGGAAAAGGCGTTGGCCACTGGTCGCAGGCGCGCTGTTCCTGGTTCTGGCAGTTGCGTACACGTTCAAATCGTTCACCATGCCTATCTTTGCCCAAGGCTCGATTGCCGATCTATTCGAGCTGGACGTCAATGGTGACGCCCAATATCTCCTTGTCAGGGGTGTCGACCGAAAGCAACCGGTCATGCTCTTCGTGCATGGCGGGCCTGGGATGCCGGCGATGTTTCTCGCCCACGATTTCCAGCGAGACCTCGAAAAGGAGTTCGTCGTCGTTCACTGGGACCAGCGGGCGTCCGGGAAGTCGTTCAAGCCCACCACAGATCAGGCGCAACTGAGCACCAGCTTGCTNCTGAGCGACATGGACGTGGTCGTAGACTATTTGCGCGGCAGCCTGGGCGCACATCGGTTGTGGATCGTTGGACACTCCCATGGTTCGTACGTGGGGGCGTTGTACGCTCGCCGCTATCCCGAAAAGGTTTGTGCGTTCGTGGGGACCGCCCAGGTAGTCGACGAGAGTCGCGTTGGACGAACACGAGCAATTCAGGAGGAGTTTCTTCAGAGCCAGCTGGAGGGCCTTGGTCTCGACGCGGGCACGGCCATCAACGACTCAAACTTGGAGGAACTGCTGTTCCTGACCGGCAGTGAACTGTATGGCGAGACATCTTTCAGTCCGCTCCTGAAGTCAGGGCTGATGGCGCCGGAGTACAGCCTGTTCAATGCGCTGAACATCGCCCGTGGCTCGTCATTTTCGTCACGGTTCATGGTCTACGACATGCCGCGTGATCTACTGACAAGCGAATGGCAGTTCGAAGTACCTGTTGCGGTGATCATGGGCCGCCATGACATGGTGACGCCGACACAACTGTCGAGGGAATACTACGATCGCATTGAGGCGCCAACCAAGGCCTGGTACGTGTTCGAAGAGGCGTCGCACTTCCCGCATTTCGAGCAGCCACGCAAATTCGCAGAGACTTTGGAGGAGCTCAAGAGTAGGTGGCGTGACTGCGGTGACTAGATCAGGAAACTCGGATTTCCACGTGAATTATCCGGCTTCTCGCAGGCGTTGCGCACTACGATCAGGCGCTGTTGTGTTACGGACTGAACCTGAGAACTATTGGGTATCGAGCAATTTCGGCAAGGATCGATCCAGGAGCCGGCTGAGCTCGAGGCCAGCGTCTCCGACCCCGTGTTCGTCCGGATCGGCGCCGGGGACGGATGCACGCGCGAAAAGGGTGAACTCTCGTCCGCTGCCGCCGACGCCCGGCAGGCAAACATGGGCGAGAATCACGAGTTCTGACGTGCCGCGAGTCTCGCTCGGACCCCAGCCGACTTTCTGATAAACGCGCCAGCGACCGTCCGTCATTGTGTCGAGCGTACGCTTGGCGTCGCCTGTCGATTCTGGTGCGAGCGCTCGAGCCAGCGCTTCCGGCAGAAACACGGAGATTCCCGCGAGCATACCGCCAACCTCGCCGTTGTCCTCGTGGCGTCCGCCAAAGAACAGGGTCTCGACGTCGCTTGCCTCAAGCTGGGGGTGCCGCGTCGCAGGTTCGCGGCTGTGGCTGGCAAGCCGCTTGAGCCACTCGGTTTGTGCGAGGGCCGTCATTGCCTTGTTGCCGTCCTTGTCACAGTCTTCACATCGATAGGCCAAATAACCGGGATCGTCGCTCGCCGTGCCGTAAACAGAGGGTGCGTAGCGAGTCTCTCCGTCGCTGGATACAAATTCGTTCGACGAGGGTAGATAGGCCGTTGGACCGTAGGCGCCTCGAAATCGCACGTTGTCATTCGCGAGCTTGAGCCATGAATCGTGGAACAGTGCTGTGGCGTAATCCCGACCGGCAATATTGAGCAGAAAGGTCGCAATCGCATTGGAGTTGTCGTCGGCGTTGCCGGAAGGGGCGTAGCTGTTAATGCTCGTAATAAGGTCGCTTAAGGAAACCCCGCCGACTGATGCGTTGGCACCAATGCCGTGCTGTCTAAGCGTGGAAATCGCCGCTGTAAACGCCTGAATTTTCGATGAGCTCCATGGCTCGTAGAGCCGGTCATGGCTCTCTTCATTGGCCAGATAGCGGTAGGCCAGGCGGTTGTTTTCGCGCCGGAAATCGATGACCGTGAGCCAACCGTCGCTGGCGGGCGCGTCGAAGAACGTCCAGTCCGCTGCAATGCGCGTCTCCCATCCCGGTTGGGAGTAGTCGACTTCCGCCTGCGACCGATAGCTTTCGCTGTCGGCCTGATTTTCCAGCGGACATTCTATACTGAGATCACTGAGATCATCAGGCAACAAGGGGGGCGGCAGCAGTGCGCTTTCGAGATACCGTTGCCCGGGGCTCTCGCCGCTGCAGGCCACGAGACCGAAGAGCAAGACACAGCACACTATGTGACGGTGACGCATCGGGATCTCCCAAGAGTCTTCAACCGGCGAGCGCTTGCTACGCACGGGGAGGAGCGTGGGATTATAGGGCGGTCCATTTCAGAGTTGAAGCCAGGCCAACGGACACTCAATCCAACGATATTCGGCATTTCACCAGATCGGCGCGACCGTCCACAGATGCCCGGAAGCAACCGGCCAGGAATTTCGAGGTAGAATGACTGCTGCGGACCCAAAGTGGTCGCGCACCCAACTAGACAATCGGAGGCCAAGCCGTGAGCGATGACAACAAGAATGAAACTACAGAAACGCCTGCAAGTAATGATCGAGAGGACGATGCAGGATCGGAGCCGAATTCGCAGGACTCGGCCCCTGGCGGCCCGAACTTCACAAAAGCACCTGACGACCCACTCGCCGGTGTCAAGAAAGGCGCCTCCAATGTGATGGCAAGTATGGAAGGAAAAACCGTATCTATGAGGCTATACGTCGGTACGATAATAGGCGTCGTCGTATTGATGCTGTTAGCGCGCTGCGGCGGATAGCGGAAGGCGCTGCGGTTGAAACTTGTGACTTATAAAGACGCGGAGCACTTCCTGAGCCGCTGTAAGGGTTGGCTGCTCGAACGAAGCGACATCCATAACATAATGTATTCTTCCGCGATTCTTATCGCCCGCGAAAGTCCTGTATTCACAGGTCCTTACTGGTTTGCGGCTATTGAAGACGACGACGGCAACATTGTTGCCTGCGGTAACCACAATTTGCCCAACGGTTTGTGCCTCTCCGAGACACCCGAGAACATGCTTGAAGCCGTCTGCCGGAGTTTTGTCGATGCAGTCGGCGTGCCACATCGCATCACGGCCCCGCAAATCACGGCCAACTGGCTGGCAGAGCGATTCTCCGATACGAGTAAGGTTGGCAGACCATTCCAGGTACGTTGGCACACGTATCGGTTGGACAATGTAGTCTGGCCAGTTAAGGATGTTCCAGGGCAGTTGCGGAAGGGCCGTATGGACGAAGTGGATCTGGTTGCCGAGTGGGGTCGTGCATTTGGAGAGGAAGACCCAGCGCCGGTCGATGTCTCCGATTTCATGCGGCAAAAGCTTTCCGACGGCGATCTGTTTGTCTGGGACAACATTGGCGCCAAGACATTACTTACCTTGTCTGGACGCACGGGAAAAGGCATACGAATATCCGGTGTGTACACGCCGCCTGAGTTCCGAGGCCGCGGATACGCATCCGCGGCTGTCGCTGCGTTGAGCCACGCTGAACTCAGCAACGGCAGGGAGTTCGTGGTTCTCAACGTGGCTGACGGAAACCCGGCGGCCCGGCTGTATCAGCGACTAGGTTTTCGACTCATAGG
>Ga0055582_1000059_pt1 | contig 13046 bp, 11 predicted proteins | sample COG_11_FD_55052 | JGI IMG/M metagenome (GOLD analysis project Ga0055582, IMG submission 55052) | Pelagic marine sediment microbial communities from the LTER site Helgoland, North Sea, for post-phytoplankton bloom and carbon turnover... | ecosystem: Environmental > Aquatic > Marine > Neritic...
GGAGGCCCTTGTAAAGGAATTGCCGGGCGCCGTCCGTGGCATTGAGTTCTTCATAGCAATGTATGACTAGGCGACGATTGATAATTCACCCTCTCGCAGCCGACGACATCCGGTGGATGGGCGTTGCGGCAGAAAGCCTGTTCGATGTTTGGGAGAGGTCATGACGAATAAGCCGAAATTCCCTTTGTGGGTCATCTTTCTGGATATTGCAGGTACCTTGTTGGTCGCCGGCGGGCTTTTCGGTCTGTTTGCCGAAGGCAACCAGACGCTCGCGGGCGTCGTTGCTCTGAAACTGCTGGCAGTTCCATTGATCATGCTGGGCGTGTTACTGATGGCGCCGCTCGTAATCTACGCAGTGAAGCGGGTGCGATGAAGATCGCGTCCGCTGAATAGAATGCGATACGCGGCCTACGGATCTAACCTTCACCCGGTTCGGCTGGCTCGCCGGATTGCCTCGGCGCAATTGATCGGCACGACATACTTGCCAGACTGGTCACTTCGTTTTCACAAGCGCAGCGTCGATGCGTCCGGCAAGTGCAGCATTCAGCAAGGTAGCACTGGCGTGCACTTTGCCGTTTATGACATCAGCGAAGCGGACAAGCGGGTTCTCGACGAGATCGAGGGCGCCGGTTTAGGGTACGCAGAGATCAGCCTCGTCATGCCGACCTATGGGCGGTGTTTTTCATACACGGCCAGCGAGACGCATATAGACGAGGCGCTCGAACCCTATGACTGGTACAGGGAGCTGGTACTCGCGGGAGCGCGCTTGCTGGATTTCCCGAAAGACTACGTGAGTACGATTGCCGGAGTTTCCGCGTGCCGGGATCCGGAACCGCCAAGGCACGAGGAAATGTGGGACCTCGTCAACCTAATCCAGGTGCAGGGCCTTCATCTTCCGGGCGAGAGTATTACGCCCCCAGCCGAGTAATTTCGCCGCTTCCTGGCGGTGGCCGTTCGTTTGCGACATCGCGATCTCGATCAATGTCTTCTCGAACTCGGGCAACGCCGTATCGAGCAGCGGCGTGTCGCTATTGTGAAGTTGTCGTTCCGCCCACGAGGCCAGCACGCGCGTCCACTCTCTCGACGCTCGTTTCGGCGATTCGTTTCCGCCGAGATCGCCCGGAATATCCTCGGCCGTGATTACGGTGCCCGGTGCCGTAACGGTCAGACGGCGCGTTGCGTTGACCAGCTGGCGCACATTGCCGGGCCACGAGAACGCCTGCAAAGCGTCGAGCGCGTCAGCGTCCACGGTTTTTGCAGCGGCGCCCAGCTCTTTTGCGGCTTCAGTGAGGTAATGATTCAGCAATAGAGGAATATCATCGCGTCGCTGTCGCAGCGGCGGCGTGTTGATGCGTATGACATTCAGACGGTGATACAGGTCCTCGCGAAAACGGGATTCCTTGACGGCCCTCGCGAGATCCTGGTTGGTTGCAGCAATGACACGAACATCGACCTTGATCGGCGTTTGTCCGCCTACGCGATAGAACTCGCTCTCGGCGAGCACGCGCAGCAAGCGCGTCTGCAGTGCGGGCGACATGTCGCCGATCTCATCGAGAAACAAGGTGCCGCCGTCGGCCTGTTCAAAACGACCGATGCGCCTCGCGTCTGCGCCTGTGAATGCGCCCTTCTCATGCCCGAACAGTTCGGACTCGAGCAGCTCCGAGGCAATGGCCGAGGTATTCAGCGCGACGAACGTCTTGTTCGCCCTTGGGCTGTGGTCGTGCAATGCTCGTGCGACGAGTTCCTTGCCGGTGCCTGACTCTCCCGTGATCAGTACGGTCATGCTCGAACCGGCGAGCCGGCCGATGGAGCGAAACACTTCCTGCATCGCGGGCGCCTGGCCTATCATCGAAGCAATTGCATCGGGTTTGCTGGCTTTTTCGTCGCTGCCCCTGCCATTCGCGCGCGCGGCCTTGCGAACCAGTTCCACAGCCTCGTCAATGTCGAAGGGCTTGGGCAGGTACTCGAATGCGCCGCCCTTGTAGGCGGCTACGGCATTTTCCAGATCCGAGTGTGCCGTGATAACGATTATCGGCAGATCGGGCCGGGTATTTCGCAGGCGTTCGAGCAGGGCGATACCGCTCATGCCGGGCATACGAACATCGGTTATGAGTACGTCGGGTTCCGCCTCATCGATTGCCTCGAGCAGGTGTTCGGCGCGCTCAAAACTACGCGTCTGCATATCGGCCTGCTTGAGCGATTTTTCGAGGACCCAACGTACCGATTGGTCGTCGTCAACGATCCAGACGTCGAGGAGATCGTTAGCCATTGGCGTCGGGCTCCCGTTGTTCGAGCGGAATACGTACATAGAAAACCGTGCGTCCCGGGCGGCTCTCGAATTCGATCAGGCCACCGTGACGGCTCAACAGTTCCTGCGCGGCCGGCAGGCCGAGCCCCGTTCCATCAGGCCGGTTCGTGACGAGCGGATAGAACACCGTGTCCTGCAATTCGAGGGGGATACCAGGACCATCGTCTTCGATCTCGATTGACGCTATGACGCGGTGGCGTAGATCGCCGATTGTAAAGTTCGTAACAGCACGACTGCGCAAAGTGACCTTCCCGTGACCGTCGAGGGCCGCGGCAGCATTTCGGAGCAGATTGAGAAACGCCTGGATCATCTGCGCCCGATCGAGATCGATCAGCGGCAGGCCCGGATCGTAATCTCTCTGCACGGTGAGCTTCTTTTCGTCTTCGGTCTCGACGAGGCGCACCACGTATTCGAGCAGCTCGTGGATGTTCACTGGCTGCTTCTTGGGCGGGCCACCAGGACCCAGTAGCGTGTCAACCAGGCCCGCCAGGCGGTCAGTCTCGCTGATAACTACGTCGGTATACTCGTGCAGTTCTTCGTTTTCGAGCTGTCGTTCCAGGAGCTGCGCGGCCCCGCGAATACCGCCGAGCGGATTCTTGATCTCGTGGGCGAGCTGTCGAATCATCTGCCGCCCTGCACCATGCTGTATGAGCAGCGCGTTCTCTCGCGTGATTTGCGATCGGCGGGTGACGTCGTTCATTTCGATGAGCAGCACCGCCGTGTCAGTCCGGATGGGCGAGACTCGACAGTCGACAACGCGTTCATCACCATGTACCTCGGTAGGCGCGAGATGAATCTCGTTCGCGTAATGATCGCCTGTCTGAACGACGCGGGTCAGTATGTCGCGCATCTCGGGTTCGTCGTCCACCAGTCGCAGCAACGACCTGCCGCAAGCGCGTTGTTGGCTGATGCCTAGAATATTCTCGGCTGCCGGATTCAGGGCGACGATCAGGAGATGCTCGTCGAGCAGGATGATGCCTGTACTGAGGCTGTCGAGCACGTAACGCGAATCCTGGCGCAACAGGTCGCCGCCGCTGGAATCATGGCTGGAGGTCTTGCCGGGTGTAGACCGGCCTACCGGCCGCGAGGGCCGCGGACCGTGTTCTGCTGCACGTAAAACCGGTTCGGGAGGCTGCGAATCATGAGCTTGCCCGTCTCGTCCAGAACCTCGGCCTGAATGTTGTGCACGCCACGGTAAACCTCTTCGATCTGGAAGCTCGTGCCCGTCACCGTCCGCGGGGTACCGTCGAAGTACACCCGTACCTGGTGGCCGGACTGCAGGCCCGGTCGCAGGGCCAACGAAACGTTTAGGACGCCCTCGATATTCCATAGCGTTTCTTCGGGGGCCGGGCCGGCAACTTCGAGCGATTCATAGCGGAACGGGCCGGCGTCTTCCTCAGCGGCGTCTTCCCCGGCTGTTGCCGAAGCGCTTTGCGCGCGTGCCACGGGCCTGGTGCGAATCGTGTTCGACTCGGGGAGCACGATCTGCTTCGCGCCCGGTTCCGGGCGGTCCGAGTAGTGCACGACGCCGTCTTCGTCGGTCCACGTGTACGCGTCAGCCAGCACGCCGGTTGCGGCGAGCAGCCCAAACAGGATGAAAATCGGTCTTGTTTCCATGCAGTTAGCATAACAGTGCTAGTGTGATCCGGGCTAGTGACCGGGCGGCAAAATGCCGCCCGGTTCACACTTTTGCCCTTTTACAGGCTGTAATACATGTCGAATTCGACCGGATGGGTCGTCATTCTGAGGCGCGTGACGTTTTCCATCTTGAGATCGATGTAAGCGTCGATCAGGTCGTCACTGAATACACCGCCGGCCTTGAGGAATTCGCGGTCCTCGTCGAGCGCGCCGAGCGCCTCATCCAGGGAAAATGCGACAAGCTTCAGCTCCTTCTCTTCCTCGGGCGGCAGGTCGTAGAGGTCCTTGTCCATCGCGTCGCCAGGGTGGATCTTGTTCTGAATGCCGTCGACGCCCGCCATCATCATTGCCGCAAAGGCGAGATAAGGATTGGCCATCGAGTCGGGGAAGCGCACTTCGATACGACGCCCCTTCGGGTTGGCAATGTACGGGATACGAATTGACGCCGAGCGATTGCGAGCGGAGTAGGCAAGTATCGTCGGTGCCTCGAAGCCGGGCACGAGTCGTTTGTAACTATTGGTCGACGGGTTCGTGAACGCGTTGATTGCCTTGGCGTGCTTGATGACGCCACCAATGTAGAACAACGCCGTTTCGGACAGACCACCATAGCCGTCGCCCGAGAACAGGTTTTCGTCACCCTTGAACAGCGACTGGTGCACGTGCATACCGTTGCCGTTGTCGTTCACGAGCGGCTTGGGCATGAAGGTTGCCGTCTTGCCATAGGCATGAGCGACGTTGTGCACAGCGTATTTCATGATCTGCACTTCATCGGCCTTGGTCACTAAGGTATTGAATTTAGTGCCGATTTCGCACTGACCAGCGGTTGCGACCTCGTGATGGTGAACCTCGGTCTCGATACCGAGCTCCTCGATTGCGAGACACATCGACGAACGAACGTCGTGCAGCGAGTCAACGGGCGGTACCGGGAAGTAACCGCCTTTGATGGTTGGCCGGTGGCCGGTGTTTCCCTCTTCGATGCTGCGGTCCGTATTCCACGCGCCCTCGTCGGAGTCAACCTTGTAAAAAGCGCCCTGCATGGTGTCATCCCAGGCGACATGATCGAAGACGAAGAACTCGTTCTCGGGCCCGAAGTATGCGGCGTCGGCGACGCCCGAAGACTTGAGATATGCCTCCGCGCGCTCGGCGAGCGATCGCGGGCAGCGATCGTAGCCCTGCATTGTCGATGGTTCGACGACGTTGCAGCGCAGGTTCAGCGTGGGCTCGTCCGGAAAGATGTCGACTACGGCTGAGTCCGGGTCGGGCATCAGTATCATGTCCGACTCGTTAATGCCCTTCCAACCCGAAATCGACGAGCCGTCAAACATCTTGCCGTCTTCGAACAAATCTTCATCCACCACGCGCGCTGGCACCGTTACGTGTTGTTCCTTGCCAATCGTGTCGGTGAACCGAAAATCGACAAACTTGACCTCTGCCTCTTTGATAAGGGCAATTACCTCTGCGGCCGTCATGAGTTTTTCCTCCAGGTTGTATGTGCAATAAGTCGCCGCTCGACGCGGCCCGATGGAAGTCTTTATTGCACGATGCGTGCCAAATTGGTGCCTTTCTTAACCTATTGTTTAATAACAGGTTTTTGATATGCCCTCGCTCGGGATTGCACCAAGGTGGTGCGCCGTCCGCCGGGGCCGCACCATTATAGTGCAAATTGTTTGCGCGCGCACCCGTTTGGGGCGTAGCGCCGGCGCCCGGGCTCGATTCTGATCGCCCCCAAAGCGCTGAAAGCCGTTATACTTCGCGCCTTTGGCCCACCGTGACACTCAAGAATGAGCACCGAACTATCGCCTGAGAGCCTGAGCTTCCAGGACCTTATCCTGACGCTGCAGCAATACTGGGCCGAGCGCGGCTGCGTGATCATGCAGCCCTATGACATGGAGATGGGCGCCGGCACCTTCCACCCGGCGACATTTTTGCGCGCCGTGGGTCCGGAGCCATGGTCTGCCGCCTACGTGCAGCCCAGCCGCCGGCCGACAGACGGCCGCTACGGAGACAACCCGTTTCGGCTGCAGCATTACTACCAGTACCAGGTCGTCATCAAGCCGTCGCCCGACGACATACAGGAAATGTACCTGGGCTCGCTCGAGGCCATCGGCATCGACTCGTCGATACACGATATCCGTTTTGTCGAGGACAACTGGGAGTCGCCGACGCTTGGAGCATGGGGGCTGGGCTGGGAGGTCTGGCTGAACGGCATGGAGGTCACGCAGTTCACGTACTTCCAGCAGGTCGGCGGGCTGGAGTGCCGGCCCGTTACGGGCGAGATTACCTATGGCCTCGAGCGACTCGCCATGTACCTGCAAAACGTCGAGAGCATTTTCGATCTCGTGTGGACCGATGGTCCCCTGGGGCGCATCACCTACGGCGACGTTTATCACCAGAATGAATTCGAGCAGTCGAAATTCAACTTCGAAGAGGCCGATGTCGACGAGCTGTTTCATGCCTTCGATCACGCCGAGCAGGAAAGCCAGCGGCTCATCGACCTGAACCTCGCGCTGCCGGCTTACGAGCAGATGCTTACGGCATCCCATACCTTCAATCTTCTCGACGCGCGCCAGGCCATCTCGGTAACCGAACGACAGCGCTTCATTTTGCGCGTGCGCACAATGTCGCGCGCCATTTGCGAAGCTTATTACGCAAGCCGCGAAGCCCTCGGCTTCCCGATGCTCGCCGGCGTTGACCAGAGGGCGGCTGCGAAATGAGCGTCGACAAGCTGCTCGTGGAAATCGGCACCGAGGAGCTGCCGCCCAAGGCGTTGCGCTCGCTCATGGAGGCGTTCGGCGAGGGCCTCGAGGCAGCAATCGATGAAGTGCGGCTCGAGCATGGGAACCTGCACGTTTACGCGAGTCCCCGGCGACTGGCCGTTATCGTGGAGTCGCTGGCGTCTCAACAGGATGATCGCAGGGTCGAGCGCAAGGGCCCGCCCGTCAAGATCGCGTTTGATGCCGATGGCAAGCCTACTCCGGCTGCATCGGCGTTCGCGAAGAAATGCGGCGTTGAAGTCGATGATCTCGATCGCAGCAAGACGGACAAGGGCGAGTGGCTGTCTTTCAGCGATGTCGAGAAAGGCAAGACCGCCGCGGAATTGCTGCCCGGCCTTGTCGAGCACGCCTTGTCCGGGCTGCCCATACCGCGGCGCATGCGCTGGGGCGCGGGCGAGGCCGAGTTCGTGCGTCCCGTGCATTGGGTCGTGTTAGTGCACGGTAGCAACGTGATCGATGCCTCGATCATGGGTATCGAGGCCTCCAACCAAAGTCGCGGGCATCGCGTTCATTGCGGCGCGCCCGTGCTTATCAGGGATGCGGATTCCTATCTCGAGACGCTCGAACGGGATGGTCACGTCATTGCCGATTTCGAGCGGCGGCGAGAACTCGTGCGCAAGGGTGTCGCTGCCGCCGCTGCAGAAGCAGGTGGCGTTGTCGTCGGAGACGAATCGCTGTACGACGAGGTGGCGGCGCTGGTCGAATGGCCCGTGCCTTTGCTCGGTAAATTCGACGAGGAATACCTCGATTTGCCGCGCGAAGTCGTCACCTCGACTCTGACAGGTCATCAACGCTATTTCCCGGTGGCCGACAAGGATGGCGGCTTGGTGCCGCGCTTCGTCACGGTAGCCAACATTGAGAGCCAGGATCCGGACCAGGTTCGCGACGGCAACGAACGCGTCATTCGCCCGCGCCTCGCCGACGCGGCGTTTTTCTGGGACAGCGACCGGCGCAGGACGCTCGCCAGCCGCGAAGATGCTTTGCGCGAAGTCGTCTATCAGCGCGGCCTTGGCAGCCTGCACGACAAGAGTCGGCGCATCGGCAGGCTCGCGCACTGGATCGCGTCGGCCCTCAGTGTTGACGGCGCAACAGCGGAGCGTGCGGCAACACTCGCCAAGTGCGATCTCCTGACGGGCATGGTCGGCGAATTTCCCGAGTTGCAGGGCACCATGGGTCGTTACTACGCCTTGTCGGACGGCGAGCCCGCAGAGGTCGCCGACGCCATTGCCGAGCACTACCAGCCACGCTTTGCCGGCGACTCGCTGCCCGCGAGCATCGCCGGCCAGATCCTCAGCGCCGCCGACAGGATGGACACCCTGGCCGGCGTTTTCTCGATCGGCAAGAAACCCAGCGGCAACCGGGACCCGTTCGGTTTACGACGAGCGGCGCTCGGCATCGTGCGTATTTGTATCGAGAGCGGGCTCGACGTCGATCTCAGGAAGCTGATCGCCAAAGCCATCAAGCTGCAGCCGAAGGGCAAGGCCGACGGCGACGAGCTGGCGGACGAACTGTATGCCTTCATTACAGATCGTCTGCGCCGTTACTTCCTGGATCGGGACGCGGGCCTCGCGACAGAGACCTTCGACGCCGTCATGGCGCGAAAGCCGACTTCCTTGGTCGACTTCGATCGGCGGCTCGCCGCCGTCCAGACATTTGCGCGGCTGGAACAGGCCGAGAGCCTGGCGGCGGCCAACAAGCGCATTGCCAACATCCTGAGGAAGGCCGACGACTCGGGCGCCAGGAGCGTCAGGAAGAANCTCTTTGAGCACGATGCCGAAACGGCGCTCGCAAACGCACTGGCTGGTGCCCGTGACAAGGTCCTGCCGATGATCGAGACGCGCAGCTACGCCGAGGCCCTCAACGAACTCGCTGACCTCAGGGAGCCCGTTGATCGCTATTTCGACGATGTCATGGTAATGGTTGACGACGAGGCCGTGCGTCAGAACCGTTTGGCGCTTTTGGCTGAACTTCGCGCCCTTTTTCTCGACGTTGCCGACATTTCGCGTCTTTCGTTGGGATCATGACGGGATCTCCGCCGACTGACAGGGGACTCGTGATCCTCGACCGCGACGGTGTGATCAATCGCGACTCGCCAGCTTTCGTGAAGTCGGTCGATGAGTGGATCCCTCTCCCGGGCAGTATTCGCGCCATCGCCGACCTGGATCGCGCCGGATTCACGGTCGCGGTTGCCAGCAATCAATCGGGAATCGCGCGCGGTTATTTCGACCGCAACGCACTGCGGTCGATGCACAGGAAGCTCAGGCGGCTCGTTGCGACGGAAGGCGGTCGAATCGACCGTATCGTGGTTTGCCCGCACGGTCCCGATGACGGCTGCGATTGCCGCAAGCCGAAACCCGGCCTGCTGCGGCGCCTCAGTCGTCATTACAAGACCAGCCTCGACGGCGTACCCGTAATCGGCGACTCCCTGCGCGACCTGATAGCCGCCGCTGAGACGGGCGCACGGCCCATTCTCGTGCGCAGCGGCAATGGCAGGAAGACCGAGGCGGCCCTGCCCGAGGAGCTGGGCGCTACCGAAATCTACGACGATCTGGCGGCCGCCGCGGCCGCGCTGCTCAAGGAACGCAATAAATGATTCGCTGGTTACGCTCCGCTGTGTTCGTGTCGTTCGGGTTTGCCTCGGCCTTTGGCGTATCCGTTGTGTTGATACTCATGTTCTGGGCACCGCGGGACTGGCGTCAGCGCGTACTCGTCGCGTTCTGCAGCATGTTGTTGCGGGCCGGCGATCTCATGTGCGGGCTCAAGGTTGTCATCGAGGGCAAGGAGAATCTCCCTGACACCCCCAGCGTCCTCATGATCAAGCACACCTCGACGCTGGAAACATACGGTCACGTACCGATGTTTCCGCGCACCGCCTGGGTCGTGAAGCGCGAGCTGATCTGGACGCCCGTCGTGGGCTGGGCGATCGCCCTCGTCCTCAATCCGATCGCAATAAATCGCGGGCGGGGTCGATCGGCCGTGAGACAGGTCATCGAGCAGGGCAAGGAGCGGCTCGCGAGCGGCACCTGGGTGACAATCTTTCCCGAGGGCACGCGAGTGCAGCCCGGCGAGTCGCGCAAGTACGGCGTCAGCGGCGCCGCCCTCGCCCACGAGGCCGGCGCGCCGATCGTACCGGTTGCCCATAACGCGGGCGATTTCTGGCGACGTCGCGAGTTCGTCAAGCGACCCGGGACCGTGCGCTTCGTCATCGGCCCGCCGATAGATGCTTCGACCCAGTCCCCCAAAGAGACCAACCAGATCGTGCAGGACTGGATCGAAAGCAAAATGCGCGAGATCAGCAGCGCCTACCAGTAAGGGCTACCAGATCTTGACGCGTTCTTCGGGCGGCAGGTAAAGGGCGTCACCTTCCGCCACACCGAAAGCCTCGTAAAACTCGGGCACGTTCCTTACCGCACCGTTGGCGCGGTAGCGCCCCGGTGAATGCGGGTCCGTCGCAATCTGCACGCGCAACGCCTCGTCGCGGTACTTGCCTCGCCATACCTGGCTGTAGCCGAGGAACACGCGCTGCACGCCCGTAAAGCCGTCGATCACCGGGGCCTCTTCGCCATTGAGAGACATCTGGTACGCCAACAGGCCGATGCTGATGCCGCCGAGGTCACCGATGTTCTCGCCCAGCGTGAACTCGCCGTTAACGCTCAGGTCTTCGAAGGGCTTGTACGCCGAGTACTGATCGATCAGCCTGGCGGTGCGCTTCTCGAATTCCGCCCGATCTTCATCGGTCCACCAGTTGCGCAGCACGCCATCGCCATCGAAGGTGCTGCCGGAGTCGTCGAAACCATGCCCGATTTCGTGCCCGATGACTGCGCCGATCGCGCCATAGTTCACGGCCTCGTCGGCATCGAAGTTAAAGAACGGCGGCTGCAGTATGGCTGCCGGGAACACGATCTCGTTGAGCGGTGGGTTGTAGTAGGCATTGACCGTCTGCGGCGTCATGCCCCACTCGTTGCGGTTGACCGGCCCTCCCTGCCTGTCCATCTCGCGCTGATAATTAGCGAGCGCAGCACGCTCGAGGTTGCCGTACAGGTCATCGCCCTCGATATCGAGCGCCGAATAGTCCCGCCACTCGTCGGGATAACCGATCTTCGGCGTAAACTTGGAAAGCTTGTCCAGCGCCTCGGCCTTGGTCTCTTCTGTCATCCAGTCGAGTTCCGTGATGCTCTTTTCGTACGCGTTGATCAGGTTGCCGACCAGCGTCAGCATGCGGTCCTTGGCCTCGGGCGGAAAATGCTGCTTGACGTAAACCTTGCCGACGACTTCGCCGAGGGTACCGTTGACGATGGTCACGCCGCGGCGCCACATGGGCCGCTGTTCAGGCGTTCCCTGCAGTGTGTTGCCGTAGAACTCGAAGTTCTGCAGGTCGAGCTCCTGCGTAAGACGACTGGCCGTATTGTTGAGCGCAGACCAGGTGAAGTAGGTTTTCCAGGTCTCGAGATCGGTGCTGACGATGATGTCGTCGAGCGCGGCCATGTATTCGGGCATCGCGACGACGAGTCCGTCCAGCTCCGTCAGTCCCGCTTCCTCGAGATGGCCATCCCAGTTGAAGTTGGGCATGAGCCCGGGGAGCTCGTCGAGCGGATACTTGTTGTAAAGCGCAACCATGTCACGCGTGTCCTCTTTGAGCTTGTGCTCTTTCGCGATTCGCGTTTCGAGGGCCATGATCGTCTTGCTGGCCTCGGCTCCGCTCTCCAGGCCCGCAAGGTCGAACATCTTTTCTATGTGCGCGACATACTGTTCTCGCAGCGACACAGACTTTTCGTCTTCAAGCGTGTAGTACTCGCGATCGGGCAGTCCAATGCCGCCCTGCCACGCGTAAATCATGTACGTGTTCGGATCCTTGAAGTCCGCATACTGGCCGATGTCGAACGGCGCGCTGAGTCCGCGCTTGCTGGTCTCCGCGAAGTACACGGCGAGATCGTCGTAGTCGGCGATACTGTTGATGCGATCGAGCTCTGCCTGCAGGGGCTCCATGCCGCGGGCGTTTCTCGTGTCCCAGTCAAGGTAGGACTTGTACAGATCGCCGACCTTCTGTTCGTCGCTGCCTTTGGCAAAGTCGCCGTTCGCCGATTCCTCGATGATCGCCTTGACGTTGGACTGGGCCTCGTCGCGCAGCACGGCAAACGTGCCGTACCGCGAGCGGTCGGCGGGAATTTCGGTCTTCTCGAGCCAGCCGCCGTTGACGTAGGCAAAAAAGTCATCGCCCGGCCTGACCGACGTATCGATGTACTCGACATCGATCCCCGAGACGAGCGCCGCCTGTGTTGGCGCGGTGTCTTCCGTTGCGCCGCCGCAAGCGGCAACAAATAGCAGCGCCGTGGCGCCTACCAGTAGTTTCTTCACGATTGTTTCCTTTACGTTGAGTCCTTGCTCGTTTCGTCCGGCTATTAGCCGTTGTTGTTATTGCTGCCGTGTTCGACTAGCGGCGACAGCGAAAGTTTGCCCTTATTCGGCCTGGATATCTCGCTCCTCGGCATAGAGTCGCTCGATAAATTCGACGGTGCGCGGACAGGTTTCCTTCCAGCGCTCTATGTCGCGTCGCATGTCCGCAGGCGCATCGCCTTCATCGATGCGCACGCCGTCGGCACGTCCCGCTCCATAAGCGCGGGGCATGGACCACAGGCCGCTGATCGCTGCAAATGCGATATCTGTGTAGTTCAATTCGTCGCCACCCAGGAGCGAGGTCCGACCGTCGGCCAACATACCCTCGATGTCACCCAGCAGGCCTTCAATTCGTTCGACGGCCGTCGCAACACTGGTGTCGTTAATGCGAAACGACCGCCGGATAAGCCGCGCCTGGATCGGGTACAGGATGCGCAGCACGATGCGCTGCCAATAGGGCGTGGCCGGATCGTCGACGCCCCACGCATGCAGCGTAAGCGCTTTGTGATCGAGAAAATGGTAGTAGGTCCAGACCTGCAGGTCGGCGCCGCACTTGTCGATTCGTGACTCGAGTTCCACGCGCTCGCGCGTGGGCCTCAGGAATGCGGCGCGCTCACCCAGCTCGTACTCGTAGCGACCCCAGAGGTAACGGAGAATTTCGGCCGAGTTGCCGATGGTCGATTGCACGGCGCCCGTGCGCGCTTTCAGCTGCGGAACCGTTCGTCCGAGGAAGAAAGCGCCCAGCGCGCCACCGGCTGGCTTTTCGACGTAGTCGAGGCCGAGTCGGTCCATGCTCCAGCGAACCTTTTCGACGAAGTGGCTGATCGCGATGGTGCTGAGTACGAGTTCCGGTGTTTTCGCCGGCAACACCCAGCCACTCAGGACGACCGCCCAGCGCCACAACAGCAGCAGCAGGACCAGTAGAACGGCGG
>Ga0055582_1000060_pt1 | contig 12893 bp, 8 predicted proteins | sample COG_11_FD_55052 | JGI IMG/M metagenome (GOLD analysis project Ga0055582, IMG submission 55052) | Pelagic marine sediment microbial communities from the LTER site Helgoland, North Sea, for post-phytoplankton bloom and carbon turnover... | ecosystem: Environmental > Aquatic > Marine > Neritic...
CACGGTCGTATGATCACGTCCACCGAAAGCGCTGCCAATTTCCGGTAGACTGTGCCGAGTCAGTAATTTCGATAATGCCATAGCAATCTGGCGAGGTCGCGTGATCGACCGGGTGCGGCGGCTGGACAATAAATCAGCTACCCTGATCTTGAAATATTCGGCTACCAGTTTCTGGATGTTATCAATTGTTATCGGTTTATCCTGTACGGCGAGTAACTCTTTCAGCGCCTGGCGCGCAAACTCCTGGGTGATCGCTTGTCCGGTGAAGCGCGCATGGGCTACTACGCGTTTCAATGCGCCTTCCAGTTCTCGAATATTCGACTTGAAGCGCTCGGCTATAAAAAATGCCACATCATCAGGGACGTCGGCATCAGCCTGCTCTGCTTTACTTTTTAATATCGCAACCCGGGTTTCCAGATCAGCCGGTTTGATATCGACCGCCAGACCCCACCCCAGGCGGGAACGGATACGATCTTCGAGCCCTTCGATTTCCTTGGGGAAACGATCGCAGGTAATGACCATTTGCGCGCGCGCTTCATACAGCGAATTAAAGGTATGGAAAAATTCTTCCTGGGAGCGGTTTTTATCCGCCAGAAACTGGATATCGTCGATCAAAAGCGCATCCAGGCTTCGATAAGAATTCTTGAAGTCGTTCATCCGGCTATGTTGCAAGGCTTTAACCATATCCGAAACAAAACGCTCACAGTTGACATAGAGGATGTTAGCCTCGGGGTTGTTTTCGCGGATTTGATTGCCGATGGCGTGCATCAGGTGCGTTTTACCGAGACCTACGCCGCCATATATATACAAAGGGTTGTATTCGGAACCCGGGTTACTACTGATTTGAATCGACGCGGCACGTGCTAGCTGATTCGATTTGCCTTCGACGAAATTCCTGAAATTCTGCGAATCGCTGAGTCCCGAAGAGCGATAGGCGCGCGGGGGCGGGCCGTCAGCTGCCGCAGCAGATGGTATTGTCGCGGCGTGGGAGCCTATCGACAGACTAACCGAAATCGATTTACTGTCATCAAGGCTGGATATTAACTCACGGATTCGATCGAGGAAGTTTTTGCGCACCCAATCCATGACGAATCGGTTTGGCGCCAGCAGTTTCAGTGTGTTTAGCTCTTGTTCGACCTGTAAAGGCAGAATCCAGGTGTTGAGCTGCTGTTCACTGATTTCGCCTTCAAGGCTGGAAATGCACTGTTGCCAGATGGAATTCAAAGTTTTCCCGCTCGTTTGCCCAACCGCGCACAAATTGCACGGAATAAATAGCCGCCCCAGAACCGGCGTGACGCACGCTGCCCGGGAAATATTGCTGCCTGGCTAGATTTTCGGTCGTATCACCCGCTATTTCTGGTAATTATCGAACCTCGACCGATAGAACTCAATACTATACTTATCCACAGCCCGAGCAAAGAGGCGATGGTCAAAAATAGCAATGTTTGCGTTCTATTTACGCTGTAACGGTGCCAGCCGGGTTAAATAATTAAAATATCTCTAACAGCTTCAATTAAATATTGACGTGGGGCTACTCTACCAGTACATTGTCGCGCCTTGTTGAAATCGACAAATAGTGAGCCGAGGCGTTTGACATGAAACGTACATTCCAACCCAGTAATTTAAAACGTGCGCGAACGCACGGGTTCCGTGCGCGCATGCAAACTCGCGGTGGTCGTAGTGTAATTCGAGCCCGCCGAGCCAAGGGTAGAGCGCGTCTCACGCCATAAATGTGGATGCTCGTATCAGCGAGTCTTTCCCCAGACGGCTGAGATTAACGCGATCGATCGATTTTCAGCAGGTTTTTAAGAATAATATTCGCCGTAGCGACGCGTGCATTACAATCCTGGTTGGAAAAAATTGTGGCGAATGCCCTCGTCTTGGATTTGCAGTGGCACGAAAGCAAATTCCTACCGCGGTAAAGCGAAATGCGCTGAAAAGGTTGTTTCGGGAAAGCTTCCGTAAAAATCAGCATCGATTACCGGCGCGGGACTTTGTGATTATGGTAAGACGCGAAATACTACTAACCGGGCCAGCAAAGTTACGAGCCACGCTGGATCAACATTGGAATAGCATCATCAAACAATGCGTAAACTCCTGATTATACTGATTCAAGCATATCGCTATTTGTTGAGCTCGTTNCTGGGCAACAATTGCCGGTANACCCCCACCTGCTCGCAATACGCCCTTGAGGCGATAGAGACCCATGGCAGTATCAAAGGATTATGGCTTGCGTTGAAACGTGTCAGCAGTTGCCACCCCTGGCATACCGGCGGCTACGATCCGGTGCCTGGCTCCAGGACCGAACATAAGCATGGATAATTCGAGACTTTTTCTGTTCGCCGCACTGATATTCGTAGGCATGTTGCTGTGGCAGCAGTGGCAAGCTGACTATGGTCCACAGCCGGTTGTCAGCAGTGAAGCGGAAATAAGCCCCGATGGCGGTGTTGCTACCTCGCAAATACCGACCGATGATCTGCCCGATCAGGCGGACGAACTGGCTGTCGGTAGCGGACAGGTCACCAGCCAGGCGGGAGACGCCGGCGGTGAGCAATCTGCAGCCCAGTCGCAGGTACAACAACTGGTGCAGGTTGACACCGATGTTATCCGGGNAATGATCGATACTCGTGGTGGCGTAATACGTTCGCTCAAGCTTAAAAAATANCCAACATCGCTGGAGCAACCTGACGACTGGCTTGAGCTAATCCACAGTGACAGCGATTCGGTATATATCGTGCAAAGCGGGTTACGCAATAAGGAAGAAAAGGCTCCTACTCACCACAGTATTTATCGCAGCGAGCAGACCACCTACCAACTTGCCGATGGGGACGACGAGCTTGTGGTACCAATGTACTGGAACCAGGATGGTGTCGAAGTGGTAAAGACNTATCGCTTCANGCGTGGCGATTATCTTATCGANCTNCANCATCGCATCGNTAACCAGTCAGCTCAAGACTGGCAGGGTAGCGAATACCGCCAGATTCAGCGCTCGCGTCCGCTGGAAACNTCGCGCCTGCTCTATACCTATACGGGCTCGGTNTATTACAACGAAGAGACCAAGTACGAAAAAGTCGATTTCGACGACATGGAAGAAGATCAGCTTAAACTGCAATCCAAAGGGGGCTGGATCGCCATGATCCACCACTATTTCCTCTCGGCATGGGTGCCAGGGCAGGAAGAAACAAATCTGGTTTACACCATTGCCAACACCAGGCGTAATCCGTCTACCTATACCATCGGCCTGCGTTCCGAAAACCGGATTGTACCGACCGGTGGCAGCGCAGAATTTACCAGCCAGTTGTTTGCTGGCCCCAAGATTGTCAAGCGCCTGGAAGAAATTTCACCGGGACTGGATNTGACCGTCGACTACGGTGTTTTGACCTTCCTCTCCAAGCCCCTGTACTGGTTACTATCCTGGTATCACAGTTTCGTCGGTAACTGGGGTCTTGCGATCATTCTGTTAACCCTTACCGTTAAGGCNGTGTTCTACAAGCTCTCCGAAACCAGTTATCGGTCGATGGCAAAAATGCGCAAGGTGAGCCCACGCCTGAAAACNCTGAAAGAGCGTTACGGGGATGATCGACAGAAGATGAACCAGGCGATGATGGAGCTTTACAAAACCGAAAAGATAAATCCGATGGGAGGTTGTTTGCCTATATTGGTGCAGATTCCGGTTTTTATCGCGCTCTACTGGGCATTGCTCGAAAGTGTCGATCTGCGCCAGGCGCCCTTCATCTTCTGGATCAAGGACCTGTCGGTTATGGATCCCTACTTTGTGTTACCGGTATTGATGGGAATCAGCATGGTCATCCAGCAACGGCTGAATCCCCCGCCGCCGGACCCGATTCAGGCCAAGATCATGATGGCATTGCCATTCGTGTTTACCATTTTCTTCGCCTTCTTTCCGTCGGGGCTGGTGCTGTACTGGGTTGTCAACAACGTGTTGTCGATTACCCAGCAGTGGATCATTACCAAGCGTATCGAATCCGGGACAGGAACAGCAGGGGCCAAGTAAGCCTGGTCCCGGCTCAGCCAATGCGCCATTATCACCATGCCATCGCATGAGACCATCGCCGCAATAGCAACGCCTCCGGGAACCGGCGGCATCGGCATTTTGCGCCTCTCCGGAACAAAAGCACTGGCTATCGGCGAGATGCTTTGTCACAGCAAAATAAAATCGGGCCTAATTCAGTTTCGGCGATTTTTCGATTCTGCCGACCAGCTACTTGATCATGGCATATGCCTGTACTTCAAGGCACCGCACAGTTTCAGTGGTGAAGACTGCGTCGAAATCCAGGCCCATGGTGGACCGATAGTACTCGATATGTTGCTCGAGCGACTGTGCGAACTCGGTGCTCGACTGGCACGTCCCGGTGAATTTTCCGAACGCGCATTTCTGAATGGCAAGCTGGATCTGACCCAGGCAGAGGCAATAGCGGATTTGATAGAGTCGGGCAGCCGTGCTGCTTCGCGAGCAGCAATACGGTCTTTGGAAGGGCGCTTCTCGCAGCAGGTGCATAGCCTGGTGGATGAAATTATCAATCTGCGCGCATTTATCGAAGCAGCGCTCGACTTCGCCGAAGAAGAAATCGACTTTCTCGATAACCCGGATATTAGCCAACGTCTGAATGACTGCAACCAGCACTTACAAACCTTGCTTGCCCAGGCGGAGCAGGGCAGAACCCTTCAGGAAGGCTTGAGCGTTTCGCTTGCAGGGTTGCCCAATGCGGGAAAATCGAGCTTGCTAAATTACCTCGCCGGGTATGAAGCCGCGATAGTTACCGAGATCGCAGGTACTACCCGCGATGTGCTGCGGGAACACATATCGCTCAAGGGTATACCGGTTAAAGTCAATGACACGGCTGGTTTGCGTGAGTCGCAGCACCCCGTTGAAAGGGAGGGAATCAGGCGCGCCTGGGAAACCATCGCGCAATCGGATGTCATCCTATACCTGGTTGACTCGAGTAAAGGAATAACCTCTGCGGATCGGGAAATTATCGATCAATTAGCGGGAGCCAGTTTGCAAATAGTGTTCAGCAAAAGTGATCTAGCGCAGGCAAATCAGCATCGCGATCCTGAAAGCCTGACTATTTCCACCTTAAACGGTGATGGAATGGAAATCTTGATTCAACGCATAACCGGCCAGGTTTCTGACTATAATCAGGATAATCAGGCATTTATGGCAAGACGACGTCATGTTGATGCGCTCCTGCGAGCGCAGGAATCGTTGCAGCAGGCGATGCACATATTTAACACAACACGGTCGGGAGAGCTCATGGCGGAAGACTTGCGTGGCGCCCAGGGATACCTGAACGAAATAACCGGCGAATTTACCAACGAAGATTTGTTGGGTAAGATTTTCTCAACTTTCTGTATTGGTAAATAACAGCCAGCTACACGCCCAGGGACAGATCGTGAAGGATAAGCCATTAACGTGAACGACGAATCCACCGAACCCGGCTCAAGTCAGTCATCGATACACGAGCGACTTGGTGAACTGTGTATTAAGTTTCATCAGCTCCAGGACGAACTACTGAGCGAAGCGGACGCNGCAAAGGGCGCCAGGCTGCAGCAAATCGCAAGCGCCCTGATCGTTCTGAGCCAGGAGCAGAACGATCAGCTACTGGGNGAACTTTTTTTGTCGGAGCATTCAAATTACAACTTTACCAAACCACTTTATATTGGCGTGTCGTTGGTAGAATTGATCCGGCGCTATAANCTGTTCGCGGCGGACTCGGCAATCGATGACAGCAAGNTNGAACAAATGGTGGTGGCAGCACTGGGNCATAATCTCGGANTNCTCGCCTATGAAAAGCGGGTTTACGAAAGCCAGGAAGAATATTCTGTCGAAGACAAGCGCCAACTGCGCGAACATTACCCGCAACAAAGCGCCGATATCCTCAAAGCAGCGGGACTCGATCAGGCATTGATTCAGGACGTGGTGCGCAACCATAACGTGGCCAGCGACAACCCCTCGAAACAGGCCCTGTTGATGCGCACCCCGTTTATCTATGCCGGCATCGCAATGCCACAAAACNTGTCGGTCGAACAACGATCTATCGATAACCCCAGCAAAGAGTTTGCGCGCATGTTTACCAGGCAGGAGCTGGATCCGGTCTACGGTGGCCTGTATCTGAAAATTAACGGTTTAGCACCAATAGGGTCGATTCTGAAACTTGAATCGAATGAACGAGCCGTCGTTGTGCGGGGTCCGGAAGATGAGAGTATTACTTCATCGACAGTGCGTATGTTGACTAATCGCAACGGGGTGCAACTGCTTCGACCAGGCGAACACTACCGGATGGACAAAACCCCGACTCGCCATCGCGGGTTGGCCGATCATCATCGATTTGCGTGGACTAATTTCTCACCGCATATGATGTGGGAGCAATAGTTCATAGACCGCTTTAGTTTGCGCACTGCGTAACAGGTGCATTTGGCGAAACATGTCGGGGCGTTTTATGAAGGTCAACTCACCGCTTAACGGGAAATGTTTGTCGTAGAGCCGGGATAACCAGAAGCGCAAGGCACCGAGGCGCAACATTAAGGGCAGGGCGTCCAATTCCATGGTTTCGAGACGACGCTGCTGTTGATAGGCATCTATAATTGAATTTACCCGGGCCGCAACCAGTTGTCCCTCGCTGTCGATGCACCAGTCGTTTAACAGCACCGCAATATCAAATACGAAATTATCGTTACAGGCGTAATCAAAATCGACGATGCCGCCTAGCTCGCCGTTTACGAACAGTGCATTGTCGTGGAACAGATCGGCATGAATGGCGCCACGCGGTAGTCGATCCAGATCAAACTCGCGGCAACTATCCAGGGTTGCCCTGATACTATTTAAATCATCACTTTCGAGGTTGGGCTTGAGCGTCTCGAGCACTGTCAGTATCCATTCCATTCCACGTGGGTTGTTGCGCCAACCTGTATAATCACGACCAGCTAGATGGAAGCGGGCCAGTTCCGTACCGATCGATGCGCAGTTAGCAGGGCCCGGAATGGTTTCTACTTCACCCGGTAAACGATGAATGATTGCCGCAGGGCGTTCATTCAGGCTTGAGTAGTATAGATCGTAGCGATCTTTTACGGGCTCTGCACAGCGCACAGACTGGTTTGCCAGATGCTGTTGCAGGCCCAGCATGTAGTCGAGCTCAGAATCGGCGTGCTGTTCGTATAGAGTGAGTACGAAACGACCCCGCTCGGTGTCGAGATAATAATTGGTGTTGGTTATACCGGCGGTGATGGGCTGGAAATCGCGCAGTTTTCCGAGCTCGTAGCGCAGCAGAAATTGCTCGAGCTGTCTAATTTCAACAGTGGTGTAAACAGACATTAATTTAGTGAATAGAAAGGCGCAAACTGGCGAAGTCAGCGTTGCGGCTATGATATGATCCGGATTCAGGGTCGGGCATTCTAGCGCATCTATATGAATCAAGAGAAACAAAAAAAACTAGTTCTGGTAGACGGTAGTTCCTACCTGTTTCGCGCTTATCACGTTCCCGGGCCGGATCTAACCAGCCCGTCGGGGAAACCGACCAAGGTGATCTACTTCGTCCTCAACATGCTGAATAAATTAATCAAGGACGAGCAACCTGACCGGATCGCGGTGGTGTTCGATGCCAAGGGAAAGACTTTTCGTAACGATATATATCCAGAGTACAAGGCAACCCGACCGCCCATGCCGGACGATCTGCGTGAGCAAATCGAACCGCTGCATAAAATTATTAAAGCGCGCGGCCTGCCTTTAGTCTGTATCGAAGGGGTTGAGGCCGATGACGTAATCGGCACCATGAGCCGCCAGGCGACTGAGCAGGGCTACCAGGTTCTCATCTCGACCGGAGATAAGGATATGGCGCAGCTGGTCAATGAAAACGTGCGCCTTATCAATACCATGAATAATCATTTCATGGACGAAGCGGCAGTGGTTGAAAAATTCCAGGTTCGCGCTGATCAAATCATCGATTATCTCGCGCTTATGGGAGATAGTTCAGACAATATACCGGGCGTTCCAAAAGTGGGGCCAAAGACTGCGGCCAAGTGGATCGGCGAGTACGGTGATTTGAATGGTGTAATGGCGCATGCCGAGGAAATAAAGGGCAAGGTTGGAGAATATCTACGCGAGTCGCTGAATTTTCTGCCGATGTCTTATGAGCTGGCAACGATTAAGCTGGATTGTGATACCGGGGTCAGTATCGATGAGCTGGAACAGCAGGAAGCCGAGCAGGGCGCGCTTGCGGCCTATTACCAGGAGTATGGGTTTACGCGTTGGTACGACGAAGTCGGAGCCAGCGCCGGAGGCAGGGCAAAACCAGCCGCAGCAAAAATCGACGCCAATTATGAAGCTGTGCTCGAGCAGGCCCGCTTCGAGCAGTGGCTGCAGCGCTTGCGCGAGGCGAAAGAGTTTGCTATCGATACCGAAACCACCAGCATCGATTACATGCAGGCGGAACTGGTGGGTATTTCACTGTGTCTTGATCCCGGCGAGGCCTGTTACATCCCGCTTATGCACCGTTATGAAAATGCCCCGCAGCAGCTCGACAAGGCCGAAGTGCTTGCTGCACTTAAACCGGTTCTCGAAGATCCTGCGATTGGAAAGATTGGTCAGAACATCAAGTATGATGCACATATTTTTTTCAGCGAGGGCATCCATATGCGCGGTATCGCGCATGACACCATGCTCGAATCCTACGTGCTCAACTCGACCGCCAGCCGACATAACATGGANGCCCTNGCAAANTATTACCTCGACCACGATACNATCCANTACGTCGATATCGCTGGGAAGGGCGTCAAACAGAAAACCTTCGATCAGATTGAACTCGAGNAGGCCAGTGATTATGCCGCCGAAGATGCCGACATCACGCTACGTTTGCACCGGGTATTGAATGCAGCGTTGAATGANGATGAAAAGCTGAATCGCGTTTATCGTGAGATTGAATTGCCCCTGGTCGAGGTATTGCTCGATGTAGAACAGAATGGTGTATTGATTGATCAGGATATGTTGCGCAGCCAGGGCAGGGAAATCGATCAAAAGTTAGGTCAGATTGAAACGGATATTTATCAGCAGGCCGGGGAGGTCTTCAACCTGAGTTCGCCCAAGCAGATCCAGGCAATTTTCTATGACAAGCTCGAATTACCGGTATTGCGCAAGACACCGAAAGGACAACCTTCGACCGCTGAAGATGTGCTCGAAGAGCTCGCAGCAGACTATGAAATTCCCGCCCTGCTGCTGGAGCATCGCAGTTTAAATAAACTGATGTCGACTTATATCGACAAGTTACCGCAGGAGATTAACGCTAAAACCGGACGTGTACATACTTCCTACCAGCAGGCGGTCGCCTCCACCGGCCGCCTGTCGTCGACTAGCCCAAACCTGCAGAATATTCCGATTCGAACGGCAGAAGGTCGGCGTATTCGAGAAGCATTTGTGGCCACTGACGGTGGTAAAATCCTGGCACTCGATTACTCGCAGATCGAGTTGCGCATCATGGCGCATCTGTCGGCCGATGAAAGCCTGCTCAATGCCTTTGCCCGGGGCCTGGATGTGCATCGCGCTACCGCGGCCGAGGTTTTCGGGGCCGGGCTCGAGCAGGTCAGTGCCGAGCAACGCCGGGCTGCCAAGGCGATCAATTTTGGCCTGATCTATGGCATGTCGGCGTTTGGTCTGGGTAAACAGTTGAATATAGGCCGCAACGAAGCACAGCAGTATGTCGATACTTATTTCGAACGTTATCCCGGGGTTAAGCGCTATATGGAAGAAACCAAGCAGCTGGCGCGTGACCAGGGCTACGTGGAAACGGTTTTTGGACGCAGGCTGTACTTGCCCGATATCAACGCGCGCAATGGCAATGTGCGTCAATATGCCGAGCGTACTGCGATTAATGCACCAATGCAGGGCACGGCGGCCGATATTATCAAGCGGGCAATGATCAAGGTACAAGCCTGGCTAGTTGATACAAAGCCGCATTGTAAAATGATCATGCAAGTTCACGATGAGCTGGTATTTGATGTCGCTACGGACGAGGTCGAGTCTTGCCGTGCAGCTATCGCCGAGTTGATGACCGGCGCGGCCGAGTTGTCGGTCGATCTGGAAGTGGATGCCGGGGTCGGCGCCAACTGGAACGAAGCCCACTAACGTCTCTGCGCAAACTGGATTACTCATTTTGTGACCATTAAACCGGTTTAAGCTGCTTTATGCGCCTGTAAGGCTGCCATTTGTGCGGCTATTATGCCCAGTGCGCAGTATCCGGACCGGCTCGGGTAAGTTCCCGGAATCAAGCCCCGAATCCTGGAAAATGCCGTTACCAGGCGAGGCGCTAACTCGTTTGTATCTGCCTGGTTCAAGAATTCCCGGTGCCAGGAGAATCCCGTGTTTTAAATTGATCTGATCAGGCTGATGCCACGTATATTCTTTATTGAGTTATGAGCGGGGTTGAAATTGGTAAAGCCGACCCCAGATGGTTAACTATCAGTGGCAATTGATGCTCTCCGGCCGTAACCGGCCGGAGGAACTAAAGACCGCGTCAGCTGTCTACCGAAGTAGCGCTATAGCCCAGCGCTATGTCCGTTCTCCCTCCTATGAACGGACAACGATCCGGACACCCCATCCGGGTCATACTCTTGGCCCTGGCAGTTTACTGCCAGGGCTTTTTTATGCCCACACTACTCCTCGGCCTGGTGCGGGATGGAGGACCCCGGCTCAAGCCATTTTCGGCATACNTGCTCCAGCGAATCGAGNCCCTGCCGATTCAGGGTCGATAGCGTCGATACGCTCTGCTCGAGGCCAACCAGGCGTGCCTCGGTATCNGCAACCATTTTCAGAATCGCCGAGCGTGACAGCTTATCGGATTTGGTAAGCAGTATGTGTATCGGCAANCTGTCGCCCAACATATNGATCAGACCTTGATCGAGATCACTGATGCCACGGCGTATGTCGACCACGATGATAAGGCCCTTCAGGGCCCGGCGTTCGAGCAGAAAAGCGGTTAGTACCTGGTTCCAGTGACTACGCATTTTTTTTGAGACCCTGGCAAATCCGTATCCGGGCAAATCGACGAGTCGGCGCTCCTGATCCAGTTCAAAGAAGTTGATCAACTGGGTGCGCCCAGGTGTCTTGCTGGTCTTGCACAGGCCCTTTTGCCGCGTCAGGCAGTTTATAGCGCTCGATTTGCCCGCGTTGGAACGTCCGGCAAACGCGACTTCAGCACCCTCGTCGGCAAGCATTTGCGATAATTCGAATGCGCTGGTAACAAATCTGGCTTGCTTGAATGAAATACTCATAGTTCCCATCGGGTTATTGTTGAACGAGCGGCCGGTGTATGATATACATTTGCGCCCGAAATTTCCGTACGTTTTCCCCCTGGAGAAATAATGAAAGCGAGCCAATTTGGAGCCATGATTCTGGCCTTGTCCGGTCTGATGTCATTCACCGTGAACGCGGCTGATATCGAAGCCGGCAAAACGAAGAGTGCCGTATGCGCGGCGTGCCATGGAGCTGACGGAAACAGTTCCAACGCCGCCTGGCCGTCGCTGGCAGGTCAGCACGCCAGTTACATTTACAAGCAGTTAAAGGATTTCAAGGAGGGTCGTCGCAACAATGCCTCGATGACCGGTATGGTGGCTCTGCTCAATGACGAGGACATGAANAACNTGGCCGCATATTACGAGAGCCAGCAANCCAAGGCAGTCGCTTTTGATGCTGATATGATCGAGGTGGGTGAAAGTATTTATCGCGGCGGTATTACTGAAACCCACGTGGCGNCTTGCATGGGGTGTCACTCACCCAGCGGCAAGGGTAACGGCCCCGCGGGTTGGCCNTCGTTGAAAGGTCANTATCCCGAGTACCTGGTCACTCAACTGCAAAACTTCAAGCAAGGCTTACGCGCTAACGACAGTGGTAAAATGATGCGTAATGTCGTGATGCGTATGTCCGATATGGAGATGAAATCGGTGGCAGCGTATATCGCGGGTATCGAGTAAATCCAGCCAATAACTGCATTCAGCGGATATTAATCTGCCGCGGTATAAGCTTGCGACAAAACTTATCGCGATAATACCTGTCCATCAGGGGAACGATTTTTTGAGGAGAAGCATAATGATTAAACGCCGGTTAATGGGTTTAGCCTTGTTGATGCTGGTTTCGGCCGCTGCGTCCGCGCAAACAGCCTTCGTGGCAGGTACCGACTACCAGGTAATTTCGCCCGCAGTCAAGACCACCCAGCCCGACAAGGTAGTCGTTACCGAGATATTCTGGTATGGCTGCCCGCATTGCTTTCGTTTCGAACCCTATGTCGAGCGTTGGGCGGCGGGTCTGCCCGATGGTGTAGTCTTCGAACAGGTGCCTTCTTCGCTGAATCCGCGCTGGACCGTACTTGCCCGCGCCTACTACGCGTTCAAAATGATGGGTGTGCTTGAGCAAACCCACAAGGCAGTATTTGAGGCGATTCATCTCAAGCGCGAGCGCCTTGACAGTCTCGATTCGATCGCTGCATTTGCCGCCAGCCTCGGGCTTGACGAAAAAGTTTTTCGAGAGAATTACGCTTCCTTTCCCGTCGAAACCCAGATTCGCAAGAACATACAAAAGGAAAAACGTTACGGCCATCGCGGAGTGCCGGCGGTCATAGTNAATGGTAAGTANCTGGTGTCGGCATCATTGGCGGGCAGTAATGAGCGCATGATCCAGATAATGAACTTCCTGGTCGCACAGGAACTTGCGCAATAAGCGATACTAGTTTGTACTCCAACCGAAACGGGCGATCGCGATGTTGCCCTTGCCGTGAAATTCCAGTGATTCACACAGGTCCCGGATCAGCACTAACCCGCGTCCGCTCAACGCCATTTCCCTTGGTGACGGCGGTGCGTGATTTTCGAAATCGAAACCCGTTCCACTATCT
>Ga0055582_1000061_pt1 | contig 12877 bp, 9 predicted proteins | sample COG_11_FD_55052 | JGI IMG/M metagenome (GOLD analysis project Ga0055582, IMG submission 55052) | Pelagic marine sediment microbial communities from the LTER site Helgoland, North Sea, for post-phytoplankton bloom and carbon turnover... | ecosystem: Environmental > Aquatic > Marine > Neritic...
GCAAAGACGGCGTTTATCGAGGCACTGAAGCGGCAGCGGCCCTTGCTGCTTGACGGCGGACTTGCGACGCAACTCGAAGCGCAGGGCTGTGACCTCGACAATACGCTCTGGTCAGCGTCGATTTTGCTCGACGATCCGCAGGCGATTGTTGATGCCAGCCTCGCGTACCTCGAGGCCGGCGCCGAGTGTATTGCGACGGCCAGTTACCAGGCGAGTCGCGAGGGCTTCGCAAGGCTGGGCCACTCCGCCGACGAAGCCGATCGCCTGATGCTGCTGTCAGTCGAGCTGGCCGTGCGTGCGCGCGACGAATTCGCGGTCGGAAAGGCCGGTACGCGACCCCTCGTGGCCGCGAGCATCGGCCCCTACGGTGCGATGCTGCACGATGGCTCGGAGTACACGGGCAACTACGGCGTTTCGAACGAAGCGCTGCGGCTGTTTCATGAAGAACGGCTACAGCTTTTTGACGGCAGCGAGGTGGACGTGCTCGCCGTTGAGACCATACCCTCGTTGCCCGAAGCTCGCGTACTTGCGGAATTGCTCGGGGCGTGTGACACACCGGCCTGGATCAGTTTCTCCTGCCGGAACGGACGACAGATCAGCGATGGCACGCCCCTGGCCGAGGTAGCGGCGCTCTTTGCAGGCCACCCGACGGTAGTTGCGGTCGGCATCAACTGCACGCCACCACAGTACGCGACAGCGTTGATCAGGATTCTGCGCGAAACTCTGCCCGACAAAGCGGTCATCGCTTATCCGAACTCGGGAGAAAAATTCAATGTCAGCGATAACGCCTGGTCCGGCGAAGTGGTTGCGCTGACNGCTCTTGAATGGGTCGAGGCCGGCGCCAAGGTTATCGGCGGTTGTTGTCGTGTCGGGCCAGANCAGATTCGCGCAATGGCCGCGGGATTAATGGAGAACCAAAGATGATGAGCCCCTGGTTGACGCTCGGTATTGCCGGCGCCTTTGAAGTGGTTTGGGCCGTGGGCCTCAAGTACACCGACGGATTCTCGCGTTTGTGGCCAAGCGTGTTCACGCTTGTAGCCATGGCAATCAGCGTGTACTTCCTTGCCATCGCGATAAAGACTATTCCGTTGGGTACCGGTTACGCCGTGTGGACCGGGATTGGCGCAGCCGGCACGGCAATCCTCGGTATCATTTTGTTCTCTGAATCGGCCGACGCGGTCAGGCTGCTCTGCATTGCGCTCATCATCGCAGGCATCGTCGGTCTGAAGCTTACGTCCAGCGCTTGATCTGCACTCTCAGGGCAGCAGCTCCGGCAGGTCGGCAGGGGTTGTGGCGATAGCCGCTGCGCCCGCGAGCGTCAGTTCTTCCACCGAGCCGTACCCGTAGGCAACGCCGACGGGTCTCATGTTGTTGGCAATGGCGCCGATGAGATCATGCTTGCGGTCGCCGATCATGCTGCGATGCACCTCGCCCGGGTTCTCCCTGATGGCAAATTCAAGCAGCTCGACCTTGTTGGCACGCGTACCGTCGAGCTCGCAACCATAGACGGTCTCGATGAACTGGCCCATGCCGAAATGATCGACGATTTTCTTCGCGTGTACGTGAGGTTTGCTGGTGGCCACAAACAGGCAGTGCCCGGCGCCGGCCAGCGTCTCGAGCGTGTCGAGAATGCCGTCGTACGGCACGTTCTCCTGCCAGCCCACTTCGACGAAGCGCTCGCGGTACAGGTCGATGGCTTCGAGCGCCAGGTCCGGACCAACGAGCTCCGGAAATGTGTCGTACAAGGGAGGGCCAATGCAGCTGTACAGGTAGTCGTCGCTCGGCCGCGGAAAGCCGAGCTTGTCGAGCGCGTACAGAATGCAGCGCGTGATCCCCTCGTAGGGATCGGTCAGGGTGCCGTCGAGGTCGAAATAGAGATGTGTCCGCATTGCGGCAGCATAGCAGCGTAGTAATACGTATGTTTTCCTGTCTCGCCCTGGCGAATAGTGCGTATCACTACCAGCAAAGGACCTGATCTCGATGAAAGCGAAACTACCGAGCGGATTCCTGGCCGCCTGGATAACAACGACTGTAGTGGTGGTGTTCTGCGCCAATGCGGCGCTCGCAGAGGGGCCGCATCACGGCAAGGGCCACAAGATGCCAACCTTCGATGATGTGGACACGAACGCGGATGGCGTAATCGTGGCCGACGAGCTTTACGCGATGCAGGCGAAGCGCATGTCAGAGCGAGCCCAGGAAGGCCGAAAGCTCAAACACGCCGGGGACCGTTGCATGTTCGAGGACGTCGACACCGATGGCGACGGCAAAGTGAGCGAGGAAGAATTCGCCGCGCACCACGCCGAGCGCATGCAACAACGCGGCAAGAAGGCCGAGCTGTAGCCCGCTAAAGGCCTGACGCTACCTGCCGATACCCGTCGCTAGGATTGTAAAAACGACAAGCGGCGGCATGCAGCCAATAACAGACGCGGTACTGACGGCAGATGTACTCCTGACCGGGCACGAATGGCTCGAGGTCAGCGCCATTGTGTTGCTGGCAGGTCTCGGGCTGTTTGCCCTGCTGCAGTTTGCGGCCGCGGATCAAAACAGCGCCCTGGCGCGGTTTTCAGCGGGCCATAGCCTGAAGTCGAGGCTGACACTCGGTCTTGTGCTGGTCGGCACGATTCCGGCTCTCGCACTGATCATGCTGCTCACCGAGCGCTCGGGGCAATTGCGGCTCGAACGCCTGTCGGTACGCCTCGAGGAGACAGCAAGCTCGATGGCGTATGCCGTCGACCGCTACCTCGACAAACATGTATCGGGTATCGCGAGTGCCGCCTCGGCTATCAGTGACAGCGAAGAGTTCTCGTCGAAATCAATCGAGCGTGCATTGTTGTTGTATCACGCCGTGTACGAGGACTTTCTAACGACGTTGGCGACGAACAGCGCTGGCGACATTGTTGCAGCCACCAATACCATGTCGGGNCCGCTGCGCGCCGTTGACGAGCTGAAGGGTTTCAACGTCTCGGATCGCGAGTATTACACCGCGCCACTGGAGAGCGGTCGCCCGTTCGTTTCCATGCCTTTCCGCGGTCGCGATCTCGGCAGCGATCCGATTGTCGCAATAAGTGCTCCGCTATCCGATTCGGAGGGCACGTTCCTTGGTGTGGTCGAAGGGTCAATGAACCTGCGTGCGTTCGAAGCAATCGACAATGAGCGACCGCAAATAGACGACGCCGTACTGGCTATCGTGGATCGCAAAGGCATCGTGATCTATGCGAGCGAGCGAGCCGGGCTCGAGCCGCTCGAATCAATTGCGGATTACGAGGTCATCAAGCAGGCAGCTGTGCGACCGCCGCAGAAGGCCTTTGAGTACATTCACTCCGGCTCCGGGCATGCCCACAAGCACATCGGGGTCTACGCAAACACGAGCAACGACTGGCGCGTGATCATCGCGGTGCCCATCGACCAGGTAACGGCTGCCATGCTCGCTGATTACCGTGATGGCGGATTCCTGCTGTTGATCGCATGTGGTATTTCGCTGCTGCTTGCGCGCGCTATCGTGCGGCGCGTCAGCCAGTCCGTTCGAGACATGAATGCAGCGATAAGGAGCTTCAGCGTCGATGGCGCGGGTGACGAGGTGCATACGCCGGTCAATACGCCCAGGGAGTTCCGGCCGGTTTTCAGGGCGATGCGGGCACGATCAAAGCACCTGCGCAAAGCCTACAAGCGCCTGACGAAATCAACCGAGGCCGGCGAGGCGCTGCGGCGGGAATTACGTCAGCAGGTCGCCCTCAAGGAGGTCGAGGTTGCGGAACGGACGGCGGAACTCGAGGACGCTTACGAGAAGCTCAAGGGGCTCAGCAAGACCGACCCACTTACGGGCATTCCCAATCGCAGGGAGTTCGATGCGTTCGAGGCACGGGCCTGGCGGCTCGCCGCACGCGACAAGACACCCATTGCCGTGATCTTGCTGGATATCGANTTCTTCAAGATCTACAACGATTCGCTGGGCCACCAGGCTGGCGACGACTGTTTGCGTCAGGTCGCGCAGGCCCTGGTNAGCTGCGCAACCCGGCCCCTCGACCTCGTAGCGCGCTACGGCGGCGAGGAGTTCGTGGCCGTACTCGGTGGCGCGAATATCCATGAAGCACTCGTGGTTGCGGAACGCATGCGCAACGCTGTGCAGGACCTCGGGGTCGATCACCCGGGCTCATCTCACGCTGTGGTTACGGTCAGTGTCGGCATCGCCTCGATTACGCCGCAGGATGGCCAGGATTCCGAGACCGTTATCAAGGCGGCTGACGAGGCGCTCTACTATGCCAAGGCCGCGGGTCGCAACTGCGTGGTGTTCAGGCGCGACGACGAATACGTGACTTACAACGCCGACGATATCGATCTTGGCGCTACCGGCGTCATCCAGATCCTCTCGGGCAAGCGCGCCTCCTGATTATCTGCTTCCGATTATCGCGTGCGCCGCATTGTACCCCGGCGCTCCCGTAACGCCGCCGCCCGGATGGGTGCCGGCGCCGCAAAGATACAGATTGTCGACCGGCGTTTCGTAATGTGACCATCTCGGCAAGGGCCGCATGAAAAACATCTGCTCGAGCGAGATGTCGCCGTGGAAGATGTTGCCTTCCGTGATGCCGAAAGTCTGCTCGAGATCCAGCGGCGTATAGACACGCCTCGCGATGACGGATGCCGGGACATTTGGTGCGAACCGGCCAATGAGTTCCGTGACACGATCACCGAGCGCTTCGCGCAATTCGTTCCAGTCACTGCCTGCCGGTCTGTACGGCAGGTATTGCACGAAACAGGTCAGCATGTGGCGTCCCTCGGGGGCAAGGGTGTCGTCGACATTGGAGGCCAGTACGCAGTCGACCCATAGCCGTTCCGGCAGTTCGCCTCGCTGCGAGGCGTTGTAATTGGCTTCGGCCTCCGCAAGCGTCGGTATCAGCGTGAAGAGCGAGCGCTCGGTCTGACTGCGGCCGGCGGGCATGCCATTGACGCGGGGCTCTTCGGACAGGACATAGTTGACCTTGCCCGCGGGGCCGTTCATGCGAATGTTCTCCACGTCGTGGCGAAAATCATCGGACAACTCGCCGCTCTCGACAAGGCCGAGGAATGTGCGCTTCGGGTCCGCGTTCGATACTACGATGTCAGCGTCGATGGAGTCGCCGCTCTCGAGCGTCACGCCGCTGGCTTTGCCGTTCGCCACGTTGATCCTTGCGACCCGTGAGGATGTGCGTATTTCGACGCCCAGGTCCTCGCACGCTCCCCGCATCGCAGCCGTGATGGCGCCCATGCCGCCGATGACGTGGCCTTGCCAGGCCTGTTGCTCGGCGTCGCCACCGCTTAAGAGATGAAACAGCAGGCCCATGGCGGTACCCGGCTGGTACGGGCCGCCGTGTTTGCCGTAAAGGCTGTTCGACAGGATCAGCCGTTTGAGCTTGTCCGATTCGAAGCGCCGATCGAGGAACTCGCCCAGTGAACCCGTCAGGAATCGAATAAGCCCGCTGACGTCATCGCCCGTAATGCCGCGGAAGCGGCGGTAGTTCCGCCACAGCTCGGCTAGCCTGGAAAGGCCCGTGGCATGAATATCCGGCGGCGATTCGAGGAAGAAGGGCTGCAGGTAGGCGGCCAGGCACTTGAGTTCCTCTTCGGTTTCGAAAAACCTGCGAACGTCGTTTGGTGCGATTCGTTCGAGTTCCGCTCGCATCTTGCCCTGGTCCGACCACCAGGCGACGACGTCACGGTCATCGAACGCGGCCTGTACGCCAGGGTCGCAGGCCACCATCCTGAGGCCGTAGGAAGCGAGCTTGAGGTCCCGAATGATGGTCGGGCGCAACATGCTCGCGATATACGAGGCCGTCGACACACGACAGCCGGGAGCCAGGTCGGGATCGACCTCTTCAGTGACAGCACAGCCACCGACGACGTCGCGTCGTTCGAGGACGAGCACCTTCTTTTGTGCCCTTGCGAGGTAAGCGGCGGCCGTGAGTCCGTTGTGCCCGGCCCCGATGATGATTACGTCGTAGTGCATGCTAATGTATGTAGCACATGGACAGGAACGATATCCAACAACTCGAAGCGACGCTGCCGGGCGAGCATTATCTCGACGTGGAGCATTTCGCGCGCGAGCGTGATGCAATCTTTCACGCCGAGTGGTTTTGCGCCGGGCGCCGCGAAGGGCTTGAGACCAGGGGAGACTATCGTCTCGTCAACATCGCCGGGGAGAGCATCCTGCTCGTGTGTGACGAGGGCGGCGAATTGCACGCGTTCAACAACGTGTGCCGGCATCGCGGCGCCGAACTCGTGCCGTCCGCCACGACCGACGAGCAATACGGCATATTCAAGGCGGGCATTCGCTGCCCTTATCATTCCTGGAACTATCGCCTGAACGGTGAGCTGCACAGCACGCCGCATGTCGAGGTCGACAAGTCATGCCTCAGTTTGCACCAGGTCGATATCGATACCTGGGGCGGCTACGTGTTCGTGCGGGTGATTCCCGGAGAACAGTCGCTCACGGCGATGCTTGGTGAAATTCCGGAGCGCATCCGCCGCTACCCGATGGCGGAACTGCGCGTCGGGCACCGCATTGAATACTCGGTGCGGGCCAACTGGAAAGTGATTCTCGAGAACTACAACGAGTGCTATCACTGCGCGGGCGTGCATCCGGAGCTTTGCAAGATCGTGCCGGCCTTCCGCAAGGCAGGCGGCGAAGGACTCGACTGGGATCGCGGCATTCCGCAAAAGGACGGTACCAGCACCTTCACGCTGACAGGCACGACGAATCGCGAGCCATTTCCGGATCTCAATGACGATGAGAAGCTGCGCCACAAGGGCGAGCTGGCCTACCCGAACCTGATGCTGAGCCTGTCCATGGATCATGCGGCGTCGTTTACGCTGTGGCCGCGTTCGCCGGGTGAAACCGACATAATCTGTGAATTCCTGTTCCACCCTGACGAGATGGCGAAACCTTACTTCGACCCCCTGGACGCCGTCGAATTCTGGGATCTGGTCAACAAACAGGACTGGGAAATATGCGAGAGCGTGCAGCGTGGCATGTCGTCGCGCGTGTTCGAGTCGGGCTATTACGGGCCGATGGAAGACCTGAGTCTCGACATACGCAACTACGTGCGTGACCGGCTGCAAAAGTAACGCGCTTTCCTCGCGTCACCGATTTCAAGATAATACCGCCGTGCACGACAACGACCACGATACTCCCAAGGCCTCTTTTGAGCGCGCAACGACCTTCCTGCGGGCGGGTGACGCCGTGCTCGCGGAGCGCATCTGCCGCCAGGCGCTGAACACGTTTCCCCGTGATGCGAACCTGCTCTGTCTTCTCGGGGCCTCGCTCGTCAAGCAAGATAAGGCGCGTGAGGCCGAGCACACGCTGTCCCGCGCAACGCGACTCATGAGCGATTTCTCGCGAGCGCACGAAGGCCTGGCTGAAGCGCTGATCATGCAGGGCAAGCTGGGCGAGGCGCTGGCATCGCTCGAACGGGCCGCGGAGCTCGAGCCGGGCAGTGCATCCATCCGCATGAAAAAGGCAAAGGTCCTGACTGCCCTGGGTCGGGACGACGATGCAACGCAGGAATTCGAGGCATCGTTCAAGCTCACGCCCCACCGGGAGGAGCTTGTCCGTGGGCTGGGTCTGCAACGCATGGGCAACCTGCAGGAAGCCGAGAAGATTTATCGCGACGTGCTGCTCAGGGACCCCGAGAATGTCGACGCGCTACGCCTGCTCGCCGGTATCGCCATGCGGGCCAAGCAGTGGGGCGACGCGGAGGCAATGCTCGAGCGGGCACTCGAATTCGCGCCCGACTTTTTCCAGGGCTGGATGGATCTTGGCCTGGCGCGCCAGGAGCAGGACAAGACGGACGCTGCGCTGGAGGCCTTCGCTCGTGTCGCGAGACTCGAGCCCAATCGTCCGAACGGCTTCGCAGCATCCGGAACGACGAGCGCGATGGCCGGCCGTCACGAACGGGCGATCGAATATTTCGAGATCGCCATAGAGAAGGACCCGCATCATGCGGGGGCGTTGTCCGGGCTCGGGCACGTCCTGAAGACTGTTGGCCGGCAGGAAGACGCCATTGCTCGTTATCGCGAATGCGTGAGACATAATCCCTCGCACGGCGAATCCTGGTGGAGCCTGGCAAATCTCAAGACCTTTCGTTTCGAGCCGGAGGAAGTCGACACGATGCTCGAGCAGCTGGAGGACCCCGCGCTGAGCGACGAGGTGCGGACGAACTTCGAATTTGCGCTGGGCAAGGCGTTCGAGGATGCGGAAGAATACGATCGCGCGTTCGAGCACTACGCAAAAGGCAACGAAAATCGCCGCCAGCGCGAGAACTACGACCCGGTGCAGACCGCGGACGTACACGACCAGTTCATCAACACGTTCACCAGGGAATTCATCGAGTCGCGTGGCGAAACCGGGGATCCGAGCCCGGCGCCAATATTTATCGTTGGCCTGCCGCGATCAGGCTCTACTCTGATAGAGCAGATCCTCGCGAGTCACCCGGACGTGGAAGGCACGCACGAGCTGCCCGACCTGGGCCGTGTAGCGCGGTCGATCGGCATTCAGCGAGAGGACAAGAAAAGCTATCCGGGCGTCGTTCCAGAACTGGGCGACGATGAACTCGCCGCGCTGGGTGCCGATTACCTGGGGCGCACCAGGAAACACCGCCCCGAAGGCACGCCTTATTTCACCGACAAATTGCCGAATAACTTCGTGCACGTCGGGTTCATGCATCTCGTATTGCCCAACGCGAAGATCATCGACGCGCGCCGCCATCCGCTCGACAGTTGTCTTGGCAGCTTCAAGCAACTGTTCGCGAGGGGGCAGCCGTTCACTTACGACCAGTTCGAAGTTGCCGAATTCTATCTGCAGTACCGGCGTCTGATGGATCACTGGAACGAGGTCCTGCCGGGGAAAGTACTTGCCGTGCAGTACGAGGATGTCGTCGACGATCTCGAAACCCAGGTGCGGCGCATCCTCGAATACTGCGGGCTGCCGTGGAACGATGCCTGCCTGCGTTTCTACGAAAGTGACCGTGCCGTGAAGACGGCGAGTTCGGAGCAGGTCCGCAAACCGATTTATTCGAGCTCCAGGCATCTGTGGCGGAACTACGAGCAACACCTGGCGCCCATGATCGAGGTCCTGGAACCCCTGCTGAAGACACTACCCGCGGACTGGCAGCCGGAGTCACTTCGCGGCTAGGACGCGCGCGCTGCAACCTGGTCGGGTGGCAGGTAGTCGAAAATGAACGTGATCCGGTCTTCGGCGCCACTGTTCATGACGCTGTGGGTCTTCTGGTTGTTGATCTCGTAGGCATTTCCAACATCCATGCGAAACGGCTTGCCGTCGATCATGAAACGCACTCGGTTATTGGTCGTAATCGGCACGTGAATGCGATGACTGCGACGGAAGGTCGCATGGCTGTCGAAATGCGGGTTGATTCGACCACCGGAGAGCAGCTTGGCGGCCATTGCACGAATAATCGTGCCCCCAGGTGGGTAGAATCGACCAATCAAGTCATGCATGACAGGAATAGCCGCATCGGCAAGCAGGTCCCAGCCCTCCTGCTTGGATACTTTGAGGTCGTCCATCGGGCCGTCGCAAAAAACGAGCACGATTGACTGTGTCTGTTTATGCACCTCGTAATCGTTCTGCCGATTCACATTCTGAAACCAGGCTTCGTCGTCGAGGCTGAGGATCGCGTCGATCAGCGAAGAGGCGTCGACGTCTCCGAGGTTTTTCATCGGCTCGTCAATATTCATGAAAGGTAATAAATCTCGTTATCTTGTGTCAGCGCGAATGTTGATAGTAGACTCAGGCATAACTATAAGCGTTGCAAGCCAAATAATTCCAACGGGGGTTGTGAGCATGGCTGAGGTTACGGATAGGGAAGAGCCGCCAATTAAGAGTGCACTCGCGGCGGCAGTATCGGTCGCCGTCGCGGGATATGCCGACGAGGTCCAGGCGCAGGGTGCCACGTCTTCGGGTATCGAAGAAATCACGGTCACGGCTCGCAAGCGTGAAGAAAGCCTGCAGGACGTATCGGCCAGCGTCCAGGCGATGACCGGGGAAGACCTCAAACGACAAGGGCTCCTGAATCTCGAAGATACGATTCGCATGATCCCGAGCATGTCGAGCATCGGCGGCACGGCAGGTGCGAACAAGATCATCTTCCGCGGCGTATCCGATAATCCCGTAGCCTTCATCGCCGCGTCCTCGGCAGCACTCTACATCGACGAGCAGCCGCTGACGCAGTTCTCGATCAATCCCGAACCCCGCATGGTTGACATCGAACGCGTCGAGGCGCTCGCCGGGCCACAGGGCACGCTGTACGGCGACAGCTCGCAGTCGGGCACGCTCAGGATCATCACGAACAAGCCGGACCCGACCGCTTTCTCGGCCAGTTCCGAATTTATGCTCAGGACCGGCAGCGACGCGGACGCGAGCTACGAGGTCAGTGGCACGCTCAACCTGCCCTTGATGGATGACAAGTTCGCCATCCGGCTCGTGGGATTCAGCGCAACTGATGGCGGCTTCATTGACAATGTTCTCGGCGTCTCCCCGATGCAGGGCACCAAGGACAATTCCGATGTTGTCGAAGACGANTACAATGGTGTCGACCACGTCGGTGGCCGCGCGTCTGCGAAGTGGTTCATCAACGACGACTGGTCGGTCATGGCGAGCGCGATCTACCAGAAATCGGAGGCGGATGGCCGCAACAATTACGACCCGACCGTCGGCGACCTCAAGACCGTCAAGTTCTTTAAGGACACGCGGGACGACCAGTGGACGCAGGGCGCCCTGACCGTCGAGGGCCGCATCGGTAACATCGACGTGATTTCGATCACGAGCTACTTCGATCGTGACATTGATTATGTGTTCGACCGGACCGCGTATTCGGCCTACTTCAACTACAACTTCTGCCCGTACTATGCGACCTACTGCTGGTCCGGCACGACGCGTTATGATCAGGACACGGTCGGTTTCAACACGCTCGATCAGGAAAACGAACGCTTCACGCAGGAAATTCGCCTGTCGCAGACGGGCGATAATTATCGTTGGGTCGTGGGCGCGTTCTATGAGGACAAGAGCGAGAACTGGGAGTATCGTGCGCGCACGCCGGAATTCCTGGATTCGTTGTCGTACTACTACTGGACCTACTTTTACGCGCCGTCGAATACGGACCCGTCCTGGTGGTTGTCGGCTGACGATACCGACTGGGATCAGTGGGCCGTATTCGGAAACTTCTCCTACGACTTCAACGAGCAGTTTTCGGCCGAAGTCGGCCTCCGGTATTTCGACCAGGACATGGATCGAACCTACTTTGTCGACAAGCCGTTCATTATTGCGCCGGGCGTATGGCCGGATGTCACGACTCCGCAGGGTGGAAATGACGACTTAGTGCCCAAGGTCACGCTGACCTATCGCATCGATGAAGAGAAGATGATTTACGGCCTGTATTCAGAAGGCTTCCGCGCAGGCGGCGCCAATCGAAACCGCACGCCCTTTACGTTCTTCCCGACGCAGTATGATCCCGACAAACTCAAGAACTTCGAGATCGGTGCGAAGACGCGCTGGATGGACGGCAAGCTCCAGATAAACGCCACGGCTTACTTCGGCAAATGGGAGAACTACCAGATCGAAGCGCTCGACCCGAGCTTCCAGCCCTGCGATCCGGGAGAGATCCCGGACGTCGATCTCTGCGGTCAGCCGTTCCAGATCGTCGTGGCAAACGTGGGCGATGCTGAGCAGAAAGGTGTAGAGATGGACGTGCGCTTTGCGCCCAACGAGAATCTCGATCTCGGCCTCAACCTCGCGTATGTCAATGCCGAGACTTCGGAAACGTTCTTCGTGACGACGACGGTTCCGGACGGCACGCAGTTGCCGAATGTTCCGGAATGGAAACTGAATACATTCGCGCAATATACATGGCCGGTCTTCGACAGCGAGAGCATGTACGCTCGTGCCCAGTACTCCTGGCAGGATGAATCACGTAACCAGTTGGAGAACTTCGAGTACGATCCGGGCAATTCAGCGGCCGCGACGTTCATCCAGCCTTCCTACGGCATCCTGGACCTGCGCGTCGGCCTGCAGTCAGTCGCCTGGACGTTGGAGGGCTTCGTCAGCAATGTCACCGATGAAAGGGCCGTGTTGTTCGACGACCCGTTCTTCTTTGACACGTTTTTCAATGGTCGTCGCGTAACGACGAACCGGCCTCGCGAGTATGGCTTGAGATTCTCCTACAACTGGGACTAAGCGCGAAGGCACTTTTCTAAAAAGAGCAGCCAGTGGCTGCTCTTTTTTTATGCGAGATCGACGGGTACGAGAAATCCGCGACTCACGAAGACGCGGATGATCGATAGCAGGTCTCCAGCCAGCTTGTCGGGTTCGGCGTCGGTTGCTGCCGCGAATTCTTCGATGCACTGTTTGATCGTGCGCTCGCCGTTGAACAGGTTGATGAATGCCGCGACGGGCGCGTCGATTTCGGCGTCTGTCATCAGGCCGTTGTCGAGGCGCAGATAGATCCCGTCGCCGTCCTCGGGTTTCATCTGTACGGCGGATAAGTCCTCCGCCAGACATAAGCAAGCCTCGGAAAGCGCTTCGTCGTCGCAGGCCTCGACGAAATCGACGGCAGCAATGCCGTCTGCGACTGCCTGCCCGGCTGGCGTCGTCACGTCGCCCGGGAGATTCTGCACGTGCAGCCAGTTGGCATCATCACGCTTGCGCAGGGCGATCATGCCCGGGTGCACGGCCGTGACCTTGTGCCTTTCGAAGTAGGCGGTCCAGTCACTGACCGAAGCTGTTTCTATCGAAGCGCCGGAAATATCGGTGCTGCGCTGCTGCACGTATTGCCGTGGCGCAACCGGCGTGCTGTGCAGGATCCATGCGTCGCAGCCGCGTATCCAGTCGGCGAGA
>Ga0055582_1000065_pt1 | contig 12587 bp, 6 predicted proteins | sample COG_11_FD_55052 | JGI IMG/M metagenome (GOLD analysis project Ga0055582, IMG submission 55052) | Pelagic marine sediment microbial communities from the LTER site Helgoland, North Sea, for post-phytoplankton bloom and carbon turnover... | ecosystem: Environmental > Aquatic > Marine > Neritic...
CAGTTCATGCTCAAGGGCCTCGGGCTCGAGGACGGACAGTCGCTCGTCGAGCCCTCGGCCGGAAATACCGGTATCGCGCTGGCGGCGCTGGCGAACGCAAAGGGTATCCCGATCGAAATCGCGGTTCCCGAGGGGGTCCCGGAAGAAAAGAAGGCCATGTTGCGTTTCCTCGGTGCCGAGCTCATCGAGGTCGAGGACGAACTCTGCCCGATCTTCCCGTCAGAAGGGGCCCGCGGCGTGGTCAAGAGCATGGTCGAGAGCGAGGCCTACGGCGGCAAGTACGTCAGCCCGAACCAGTACGAAAGCGAACTGAATGTCGCGGCTCACTACCACACGACCGGACCCGAGATCTGGCGCCAGACGGGCGGCAACATCGATTACTTTTTCGCGAGCATCGGTACCGGCGGCACGATCAGCGGCGTGGGCCAGTTTCTCAAGGAAATGAACCCGGCCATCAGGATTATCGGCGTCGAACCGGCAGAGCGGCAGCACCGGTTGTCGGGGCTGAAGCGCATCACGGGGCTGCCCGACGAGCACTTCCCATCGATACTCGATCCGAACCTGCTCGACGACCTGGTTTCGGTCAGCGACGAGGACGCGTTCGGCGCGGGTATCAAGCTGGCGCGGACCGAAGGCGCCATGGTCGGGCCGACGACGGGCGCCGTCTTGCACGCCGCGATCGAGTCGGGCGCGAGCAACAAGGGCCGTGCGGTGCTGATATCGGGCGATAACGCCGCCAAGTACATTTCCGCCTACGCGAAGTACCTGTAGGAGCGCTTACATCTCGGCAACCATCCTGCCGAATTCTTCCACCTTGTCCCAATCCGTGAATTCGATCGTCAGCGTCGGGTCTGTTGGGCCCTTCGTGATCCACATGATCAGGCGAATCATCTGCTTGTCGAAGAAGCCGAGACTCGGGTAGTCGATCCTGCCGGCAAATACGCCGAGGTTCTGCGGCTGCCAGTCGAGTTTCTTCAGGAATTTCTGCAGGTAAGGGTTCGTCTCGGGCGTGTTCTTCTCGGGCTTGCGGGCAACGACGTTTACCGAAAAGAAAGCGTTGGGATGCGTTTCGAGAGTGGACTGGTTCTTTGCGATGAATTCGCTCACGAGCGGCTGGTGCTTGCCGTATCGAATGCTGGCGCCGATCACGACCTTGTCGAACGCACCCGGTTCAAGCGACGGATTGTCCTTGAGGTTTCGAAGCTCGACCTCGTCGCCTCGTTCCTCGAGCGTCTGCTTGATGCGCCTGCAGATCTCTATGGTGTGGCCATCCGTCGTGGAATAGAGAATCAGTATCTTCGCCATGTAATTACCTTGTAATGTGGCCAATTCGAAACGTGAGGCTGATTGTCACCCCGCCGAATCATCGTTGGCGATCCTGATGAAGCCGCCGCGCGTAATAATAACCTGCCTTGCCAGTGCCAGTCCCACACCCGATCAGCCCTCCCTGGTCGTGAGGAACGCTACGAAAAATTCGTTACGAATAATAGGTGGATTCCATAACTGCGGAGCCCTCCCGTATGCCACGATAATAGCTTCGGGAGAGTATTCGTGGACAACGTGGATAACATAGCGCGGCTGGGTGAACAGCTGCAGTCGATACTTACCCGCGCCAGGGAACTCGAAAGCAAGTACGCCGCGGAATTGGCGGCCGTGCATCCGGAGTTCCGGGACAGCGCCCGCAACCTGGTTCACTACGTCGCTTTGCGCCAATCCGACATCAGTGAGCTTCAGGAAGACCTTGCTGCGCTTGGTCTGTCGTCATTGGGACGGGCGGAGCGCAACGTGCTGGGTTCCGTGCAGGCTGTCTGCAACGCACTGCAGAAGCTCATACACGACACCGATTATGACCCCGACCGGTTACGCACCGCCCTGGAACTCCGGAACCCCGCGGCAGCGGCACACAAGCAGGCGATTCTCGGAGAACACCCGCCAGGTCGAGACGTCAGCATCATGGTGACGCTACCGACAGAAGCGGCCCTGAACCCTACGCTCGTTGCCGAGATGATTGCCGCGGGAATGGATGTCGCAAGAATCAACTGTGCACATGATGTCGCCAGTCTCTGGGAAGCAATGATCGCCAACGTCAGGGAAGCAAGCAAGAAAGCCGGCAGAGACTGCCGGATCCTGATGGACCTGGCCGGGCCCAAGCTACGCACCGGGGCTCTGCGGCCGGGACCGCGCGTAATACACCTTCGACCCAAACGCGATGCGCTGGGACGTGTGATCGCACCACGTCGCATCCGCTTCATGCCCGACGACATGCTGCAGCGTGGCAGCAAATCGGCTGTCGTGCCGGTGCCGCGTGAATGCGTCGAATATGCGGAGCCGGGCGACGAGATTCGATTTCATGATACGCGTGGCAAGAAGCGGCGACTGACGATTATCGACAAGGACGATCGCGGTCTCGTGCTCGAATCCTACAAGGGCGCGTACATCGCAACGAATACGAAGCTGCGACTTCTAAGACAGAGTACGGGTGAGAGACTCAGCTATCGTGTCGGGGAACTGCCGGCCGTTGAGCAGCCGTTGCTGTTACGTGCAGGAGACACCCTGGTCCTGCATCGCAGCAGCACGCCAGGCACGCCAGCGCAAGAAGACGCAGAAGGCAACATCACGCGAAACGCGCATATTGCTTGCCAGCAACCTGAAGTGTTCGAGTTTGTCGCCGAGGGACATCCGGTATCACTCAATGACGGCAAGATTTCGGGCGTCGTTACCAGTGCGAGTGACGATCAGCTCGACATCGAAATCACAAAAGCCAAACCGACCGGAAGCAGGCTGCGTGGTGGTCGCGGAATCAACTTCCCAAAAAGTGATATTCGTATGCCCGGGCTGACCGCCGCGGACAGGAACGATCTCAAGTTCGTTGTCGAGCACGCCGACGCCGTAGGGCTCTCGTTTGCCCGGGAAACCGGGGATATCCGGCTGTTGCAGGATGAGCTGGGCAAGTATCCGGATCGCAATCCGGGTCTCGTCATCAAGATTGAAACGAAGCGCGCCTTCAGAAACCTTCCCTGGCTACTTCTGACTGCGATGCAGAGTTACCCGGCAGCCGTCATGATCGCTCGTGGTGACCTGGCCGTCGAGTGCGGTTGGACACGCCTTGCCGAACTGCAGGAGGAGATTCTGTGGTTCTGTGAAGCCGCACAAATACCGGTCATCTGGGCGACGCAGGTTCTCGAACAGGGCGCGAAAAAGGGGTTGCCATCTCGAGCCGAGATCAGCGATGCCGCATTATCCCAGCGGGCGGATTGCGTGATGCTCAACAAGGGTCCGCATATCCTCGCCGCCATTCGCATGCTCGACAGCATCCTGCGCCGCATGCAGAGGCACCAGTTCAAGAAATCGGCACGTATGCGCAAACTCGATTTTCCGGCAACAAGCACGGACTAAAAAAGCCCCTCTAGCGAGGGGCTTTAGCAAGTCAAACTGTGATACCGGTCAGAACTTCCAGCCCAGTGTCAGGCTGTACACGAACGGATCGATCGGCACGTCGAACTCCAGGCCAAGCGGGCTTACATCGGCCTCGGGTTCAATGTCGATATAGCGGAAATCGAAGTTGACGAACATCGAATCGTTAATGTCGAAGTCCGCGCCGACCTGTGCGGCGAAGCCGAAGGAATCGTCGAGATCGAGATCCGTCCCGGCCAGCGCCCCTTCCGTATCTTCATCGAAGAAGATCGTCCAGTTGAGACCAGCACCGATATAAGGACGGAAGTTATTGCCGGTGTCGAAATGGTACTGCAAGCTGAAGGTCGGCGGCAGGTGTTTGACTTCCGCAACCTTGCCGATCCCGTCGAGGTCAACGTCGTGGGAGAATGGTAATGCCGCCAGCACCTCGAACGCGACGTTCGGCGTGAAGAAATAGGTTCCGTTGAAGACCAGTGACGCGCCGCTATCTACGTCGACGCCGACGTCGAGGGTGGGGACAGTGCCGTTATCGGAATCAGGATCGACCATTCCAGCGCCCACACGCAGCAGCCAGTCACCTTTCTCATGAGCGTTCGCGAAAGCGCTGTAGGTCAGTGCCAGGAATGCAATCGCGACAATAAGAATGCGATACGAAGTTTTCATGGTTCAATTTCTCCAATAGTTCACGAGTCTCAGCGACCCAAACAGGTTAATAATTCTCTCAGCTTGCCTCGGCATCTTTTGCGCGCAGCTTGGCGGCGGCGGCAGCCAGGCGGGCGATCGGCACGCGCGGTCCGGAGCAGGACACGTAGTCGAGCCCGACCTTGTGGCAGAACTCGATCGAGGCTGGATGACCACCCTGCTCGCCGCAGATACCGATCTTGAGATCGGGCCGTTCCTTGCGGCCTCGGTAAACTGCCATGTCGATCAGCTGGCCAAGTCCCTGGATGTCCAGCACCTCGAACGGGTTGTCCTGCAGGATCTCGTACTCGTTGTACATCGGCAGGAACTTATTCTCGGCATCCTCCCGCGAGAACGAGAAGGTCGCCTGCGTCAGGTCGTTGGTGCCGAAAGAGAAAAATTCGACGCTCGATGCAAGCTGGGTGGCTCGCGTGCACGCGCGTACCGTCTCGATCATCGTGCCGAACTTGAACCGGAGCTCCTTGCCAAAGTCCTTTTCGAGTTGCTTGGTCAGTTCGTCGACGGTACGCCGGACATAAGCGACTTCCTGCGACGTGATGACCTGCGGGACCATGATCTCGGGCCGCACCGACAGGCCTTTCTTCGCGCATTCCACGGTCGCCTCGAGGATGGCCTCGATCTGCATTGCGTAGATTTCGGGGTACGCAATGCCGAGCCGCACGCCGCGATGACCGAGCATCGGGTTTACTTCGTGCAGTTCTCGAACTTTCTTCAGCATGCGCTCTTTCTTGAGCAGCGCATCGTTGACCAGCTCTTCGCTGAGCTCAGCGAACGGCTTCGGCAGATCGGGCTCCATCGAGAACGTGTCGAGCGCGGCCTGGCGACCGCGAACGACGTCGCGATACAGTCTCAGCGTCTCGATCTGCTCGATCAGGTCGTTCTCGGTCGGCAGGAACTCGTGCATCGGCGGATCGAGCAGGCGCACGGTCACCGGGTTCGGCGACATCACCGTAAACAGCTCGATGAAGTCCGCACGCTGGATCGGTAACAGGCGGTCGAGAGCCGCTTTACGATCCTGCTCATTGTTCGCGAGGATCATATCGATGACGATCGGCAGGCGATCGCTGGCGTTGAACATGCGTTCGGTCCGGCACAGGCCGATACCCATGGCGCCATACTCGCGGGCGCGCTGCGCGGCCTCGGGCGTATCGGCGTTCGCCAGGACCTTCAGGTCGGCCTCTTCGTCGGCCCAGCCCAGGAGCGTCTGCAGGTCGTCAGAGAAGTGCGCCTGAATGGTCGGTATTGCACCCAGGTACACCATGCCCGTCCCGCCATCCAGCGTGATGACGTCGCCTTCGTGGATGATGTGGCCGCCGACGTGCGCCTGTCGCAACGCGACGTCAACGATGATGCCTTCGGCACCGGCGACGCAGGGCTTGCCCATCCCGCGCGCCACCACAGCCGCGTGCGAGGTCTTGCCGCCACGGCTCGTCAGGATGCCCTGCGCGGCAAAGAACCCATGGATGTCTTCCGGCCTGGTTTCCTCGCGCACGAGAATGAGGTCGTCACCCACCTTGCCGAGCTTCTCGGCCAGGTCGGCATCGAATACGCACTTGCCGGAAGCCGCGCCCGGTGACGCCGGTAAGCCAGTGGCAATGGGTTCGTCGGTGCTGGCCGGATCAAGGCTCGGGTGCAACAGCTGTTCGAGCAATTCGGGGTCGATCCTGAGGAGCGCCTGGTCCTTGCTGATGAGGTCTTCCTTGTACATGTCGACCGAAGTCTTCACAGTCGCCGCCGCGTTCATCTTGCCGTTGCGCGTCTGCAGGCAATAGAGGGTGCCTTTTTCGATCGTGAATTCGTAGTCCTGTACTTCGAGGTAGTGCGATTCGAGACGGTTGCGTAACGCCACGAGCTGCTCATACTGTTTCGGCATTTCCTGTTTCAGTTCGCTGAGCGGCTTGGGCGTGCGGATGCCCGCGACAACATCTTCGCCCTGCGCGTTGGTCAGGTACTCACCGAACATCTCGTTCTCACCCGTGCCCGGATTGCGTGTAAAGCCCACGCCCGTCGCGCAGTCATCACCCTTGTTGCCGAACACCATCGTGCAGATGTTGACGGCCGTGCCATTGGCCATGTCAGGCGTGATGTGAAACTCGCGGCGGTAGTCGACGGCTCGCTTGCCCATCCACGACCGGAACACGGCTTCGACGGCGAGTTTGAGCTGCGTCATGACGTCCGCCGGGAAGTCCCGACCGGATTCCCGGCGCACGACGCCCAGGAATTTGTCGCTGATTTCCCTGAGATGATCGGCGTCCAGGCCGACGTCGGCCTTGACGCCGACGCGCGTCTTTATAGCTTCGAAGTGTTCATCGAAGTGCTCGTCATCGATACCCAGGGCAACCTTGCCGAACAGCTGGATAAAACGACGGTAGGCGTCGTAGGCAAAGCGCTCGTCGCCGGTTTGTTCGATGAGGCCCGCAAGCGTTTCCTCATTCAGGCCCAGGTTGAGAATCGTGTCCATCATGCCCGGCATCGACAAAGCCGACCCTGAACGGACGGACACGAGCAGCGGATCCGGGCCGCGACCGAGTGTCTTGTTCGTGGCGGCTTCGAGCTTCTCGATCTCCGCCGTAACCTCATCCATGAGTTCCGGCGGCAGCTCATCTCGCTCGAGATAGTCGAGGCAGGCCTCGGTAGTGATAACGAATCCAGGCGGCACATTGATGCCGATCTGGGTCATTTCACAGAGATTGGCGCCCTTGCCACCAAGGAGCTTTTTGTTGTGGCCATCGCCTTCGGCGAAGGAATATACGTGTCTGTCAGTCATTTTTCGGGTCCCGTTTGGACTTTATCCAAGGCTACGGCCACGAATGGTCTACTAATGCCACCGGGCTGCCTATTGCGGCATACCCCTAATCCGTTTCGAACCGCGAAAAACNGCTAAATATCAGGGCCTTCCGGCCGATAGAATGTCCATGTCACTGGGAAGAAAAACGCTGGCCCTGTTTCTCGCGCTGGGCCTGGCCATCTGTGCGGGCAGCTATCTCGCGTTGCGGCTGTCTGTATTGCCCGCGTTCGAGGAATTTGAATACGGGGCCACAGCGGACGCCCTGGCGAGGGTCGAGAGCATTCTCGAAGGCGACCTGCACGCCCTCGAGGTCATCAATATCGAATACTCTGCCTGGGATGACACGGTCCATTACATCGAGACTGGCAATCCTGAGTTCGTAGAAGAAAACCTGTCGCCCGGATATTGGCAAAGCATCGATATGGACATGGTGGTCGTATTCGACAAGGGTGGCGAGCTTCTCTACGGGTGGACGATGGACCCGTCCAGCGGGGAAGCGATGTTTTCCGGGAATGACTTGCCGAAGGCCCTGCAGTCAGGCGGCGTACTTGTGAGCCATGACAGCGAGGACAGTTCGGTCCTTGGCCTGATTCGAACAAGGTTTGGCCTGATGCACGTTGTTTCGTACCCGGTTGTCGACACCCAGGGAAAAGGCCCTGTTGCGGGAACTGTGGTGGTCGGGCTATTACTGGATGACAGGAAGCTCGAACAGCTCCGCGCCCGCGCGACTGCCGACTTGTCTGTTCATATTATGGGTGAAAAGGGATTGCCGGCACACATCGTCAGCGCGTTCCGTGATCAGTCCGCTGCCGAAAAAGAGACGACAATTGTGGCCTATGCGGACTATGTTCACGGCCTGAACGTACTGTTCGACGTTTTCGGAGAACCCGTCGCCGTCCTCGAGATTCGTCAGCCGCGACTGATTACAAGAATTGGCGCCGACACAATCCGTACGGCGATGACCTTCCTTGGCATTGGCAGCCTGATCTTTCTGCTGACTGCGCTATTTCTTATCCGGAGATTGATCGTTTCGCCGGTGCAGGCGCTCACGAACAAGATCGTTCAGATACGCACGACGGGTAACCTCGAATTCGACTCGGGCGATGCACGCTCCGACGAGGTCGGCGTGCTTGCCAGCAGTTTCGAGGACCTCACAACCGGCCTGCGGCGCACGCGTGAAGAACTGGAATCGGCTCGCGACGAAGCGCTTACGATGTCGAAAGCGAAGAGCGAGTTCCTGGCCCGGATGAGCCACGAGATCCGCACACCGATGAACGGCGTCCTCGGTATGACCGAGCTACTGCAGAACACGGCGCTCGATGAAAAGCAGCGGCGTTTTGCGAAAACGATCTACAGCTCCGCCGAGTCTTTGCTGCACATTATCAACGACATTCTCGATATCTCGAAGATCGAGGCGGGCAAGCTCGAGCTCGACATCGCACCGTTCAATCTTCGGCACATGGTTGAGGAATGTCTCGAACTGCTGGCGGACTCCGCGCATCGCAAGGATCTCGAACTGATCGGCGCCATCGATGCCGACACTCATACCTTCGTCGAGGGAGACGCGCTACGGCTGCGACAAGTCCTGATCAACTTGTTGAGCAATGCCGTCAAGTTCACCGAGCACGGCGAGATCATCGTGCGCATCGAGGAGCGGGACGGTGGTGCCGACCACGCCAATTATCGATTCGAGGTCGAGGACACGGGAGTCGGCATCAGCACCGAAAACGCGGAGAAGATCTTCGATCCGTTCACCCAGGAAGATGGTTCGACGACGCGTCGTTTCGGTGGCACCGGACTCGGCCTCTCGATCTGCAAGCAATTGATCGAGCTTATGGATGGCAAGATCGGGGTTGAAGCGAATGGCTCCGGGGGCTGCACTTTCTGGTTCACCGTATCGCTCACACGTGACTCGGAGACAAGCGAGCAGTTGCAATTCGAACTCCTGGACGGGAAAGACGTCCTCATCGTCGACGATAACGCGACTAACCGGGAGACGCTGCAGCATCAGCTCGAAGGATGGAACATGCGCGTGGAATCGGCCAGCTCCGGCCCTGAGGCGCTGGGGCTGCTGGGTTCGAGGGCGCGCAACGAACGACCCTTCGACGTGGTGCTTCTCGACATGAACATGCCGGAGATGGACGGCATCCAGCTGGCCAAAGCTATCCGGCAGTCTGAAAACCTGGGCTCGGTGCCGCTTATCATGCTGAGCTCGGTATCGGCGATCGATGCCGGTGATGGCCGCGACGCCTCCGACATTGACGCCTGGTTGACCAAGCCTGTGCGCCAGGCGCGTCTGTTCGATGCACTGTCATCACATCTGTCGCGCCCTCGCCGGCCGAGGCAGGACGTCGACAAATCAGCGACGAAAGATTCGGTCGCAAGCGGAACAGCGACGAACGACAACGCNAGCAGCGACCTGAAGGTTCTCATGGCCGAGGACAACCCTGTGAATCAGATGGTCTCCGTGGGCATGCTGGACGAACTCGGACATGTCACAACCGTTGCCAGTAACGGCCGCGAAGCCTTTGAGCTGTTCAAGGAGCAGGAATTCGATCTCGTGTTGATGGACTGCCAGATGCCGGTCCTCGACGGTTTCAAAGCTACCCGCTTGATCAGGCAATGGGAAAACGAGGAAAACAGGGAACCGACGAGGATCGTCGCCGTGACCGCCAATGCACTGGGTGGAGACAGGGAACGCTGCCTTGCGGCCGGTATGGACGACTACGTCAGCAAGCCGTTTACGCTCGAGGGTCTTGGAGCGGCCGTTGCCAGCGTTATGAGAAAGACAGAGCCCAACGCCGTGCCGGACGATTCGCGACCGCATGTCCTGATCGTCGACGACAATGCCATCAACCAGCAGGTAACTAACGCGATGGTGGAAGAACTCGGCTATGGCACGCAGGTTGCGGAAAATGGCGCAGAGGCATTGCGGGCCATGGAGTCCCGTAACTTCGACCTCGTGCTCATGGATTGCCACATGCCGGTTCTAAACGGTTATGACGCGACTCGCGAAATTCGACGACGCGAAGAAGAGTCGACCGCGGAAAGCCCGACTCCCGTGATCGCCGTAACAGCCGACCTGATGCAGAGCAATCGCCATCGGTGCCTGAGTGCGGGCATGGATGACTACGTCACCAAGCCATTCACCGAGCAACAGTTGCGCGCCGTGCTGAATCGCTGGCTATCCGGTGCGGACGACTCCGACAGGCCGGTCGTCGTCGACTCAGATGGGTTCAGCGCCCTGTCCGAAACGATGACGCTGGCATCGATAGACCGGCACGCGCTCGAGGAGATCCTGCAGCTGGACACATCGCCCGAAAAGACCATGGTGCGTGAGATCGTCGTGTCGTATTGCGCGCTTTCGACCAAGCTGATGCTGCAGCTACGTTCAGCCATTGCGGATGGCGACGCCGAACAGATCGAGCTGCTCGCGCATTCACTCAAAGGCTCGAGTGGTCAGGTGGGGGCAGTGCTGCTGACGGCGCTGTGCGAGCAGATTCTTACCGGTGTCCGCAACGACGACCTGGGTGACGCCGCTTCGTTGTGCGAACGCGCCGCCGTCGAACACTCGGCCGTGATCACGGCACTCGACAGGGAAATGCAGCGCTTCGCTGCCTGAAGCAACGAGCTTTGCCTCAATCGTAAGGGCGCAACCGAGCCAGGCTGTGCACAAAGATGACACGGTCTTCGATCGTCAGCACACCTTCGTCGACCATGTTGCGCAGCAAGCGCGACAAGGTTTCCGGCTTGATTGACAGACGTGACGCGATTACGTGCCGCGGCAGTTCGAGGCGCACGGTCGCTTCGTCATCGTTGGTCTCGATGACATGATCGAGCAGGTAACTCGCCAGCCGGCTACGCGCATTTTGTACAGTGAGATTTTCTATCTCCCGCACGCGCGCATGCAGATGACGGCAGACATCGCTGAGCAGCCGCATGCAGGCGTCCGGGTTTCCGTAGATGAGATCGTAGTAAGTATCATTCGGAATTTGACAGAGATTACAGTCAGCCAGTGCCTCTGCCGTAACCGGGTACCTGCGGTCCAGCATGAACGTCACGGCCTCGGCAAACGTTCGGCCGGGCCCCACGACCTCGAGGACTTTTTTCTCGCCCGTCGCCGAAACCAGGTTGAGCTCTACAAGGCCGGTATCGAGAAAATAGAAACAGGGCGCAGGATCGCCTCGATGGAACAGCACCTCACCCTTTTCTATTTGCTTTGAGATTACGCTACCTGCGAGAGAATCGAAGTCCTTTTGATCAAGGCCGGCGAACAGATAATGCTGCCTGACGGTCTCGTATAATTGGGAACTCGCGTCCATGAACGGAGAGTCTAGCATTCCCTCTTTGAGTGTCGCGGAACCGGGCATCGATTGGCCTCCTGGAAAGCTCACTCCAGTCTAGGGATTAGCACTTCGGCAGCCTTGACCTAGGTCAAGGCGCAGCATGGGTGTCGCGCTTACCGTGTCTGCATGAGTGCAAGTCTTTGTGGCAGGCCAGGCTGGTTTCCGTGCCGACAGATCATGCATATGAGTGTTTGCCACAATAGTTCGTGTAGAAGCGTAACTGGCAATATTCAGAGTCCGTATAGCCGCGAGCGACGTCCTTACCTGAATCGGCCCGCGAAAACAGGAACAAATGCCATGCACAGGCCGGTCGCTTTTGCCTTCTTACTAGGTCTTGCACTGCCCACTCAGGCCGAGACCGTTACTGGCGCCACTGAGCGCCAGGCACTGGCCTTTGATGAAGTCGTTGTCGTTGCGACAAAGCGCGAGACCGACATCCGGGACGTCGCAGCAGACGTCACGGTACTGGACAGCGCCGAGCTGCAGGCAATTTTGAGCACTTCGCTTGCAGATGCCTTTCGTTTCGTTCCAGGCGTCACGCACGAATCTTCAGGATCCCGCTTCGGAACGGAAGGAATCACGATCCGTGGGATCGGTGGCAATCGCATAGCGATGGAGCTTGATGGAGTCCCGTTGTCACAACAATTCGATATCGGCAATTTCTCCAACGCTACTCGTGACTTCGCCGATACCGGCCTGCTGGGCCAGGTCGAGGTGTTGCGCGGACCCGCTTCGGCGATGTACGGCAGCTCCGCGCTGGGCGGCGTCGTATCGATGCGAACGCTCGACCCCCGGCAATTCACATCGGACGGTCCAACCGGTGGCAACGCCAGTGCCCTGTACCACGGCGTCGATGAAAGCAGCAACCTGCAAGCCAGCGTCGCGCTCGCGGGCCAGCGGGCGTCACTATTGCTTGGCGCCAGCTACCGCGACGGCTCCGAACGCGACTCGGCCGCGCTCGACGACCCAATAGACAACCAGGATTTCGAACGCGATGCCGGACTCGTAAAAGTCGTTGGCGAGAACCGGTTCGGCCACGAGTGGGCGTTCAGTGCTATTCGCCAGACCCAAGATACGCAGACGGCGATCACATCGGTTCTTGGTGATGGCCGCTTCCGGTCGACGACGCGCCTCGAAGGCGACGATAGTCACCGCATGAATATGCTCAGTGCCGAATACCGCTTTGGTACAAGCTGGTTCACTGACGGACTGGTCCGGGCGTTCTACGCTGACGCAGATCTCGACCAGCACACGGTTGACGAGCGAGCAGCCGCTGGTTCGCCGGCGCTGATCGAGCGGGACTTCTTCTACGACCAGCGAATTCGTGGCACGGAAAT
>Ga0055582_1000067_pt1 | contig 12529 bp, 13 predicted proteins | sample COG_11_FD_55052 | JGI IMG/M metagenome (GOLD analysis project Ga0055582, IMG submission 55052) | Pelagic marine sediment microbial communities from the LTER site Helgoland, North Sea, for post-phytoplankton bloom and carbon turnover... | ecosystem: Environmental > Aquatic > Marine > Neritic...
TTTCAATGCTGTTTCGAACAGGTGTATGGACCACTGATTCAGGTTAAAACGCTTAATCGGATACAGCAGGTTAAAGTGCAGGAAACTCAGCACTCCGCCGGCGACGACGTAGGCATAAAAAAGAACGAAGTCCAGAATGCCTCTCTTACCCATGGTAAATGCATCCGGGTCTTCATAAGAGCGATTGTAGCGGTGATGCTCGAGGTGGTCTTCTTTGAATGAAATGAATGAGATCATAATCGGGGTCATACATACGATGCCGAACGCCCAATTAGCCCACTTTTCTTTAAACAACGTATTGTGGCCGCCATCATGCATGAAGGTAAGCATACCCATCCACATGTAACCTATACCGATATAAGCAGCCCACTTGCTGAGCCCTGAGTCCGTTGTCCANGCCACCCAGGTTAAAAATACCATGATGCCTACAAAAAGAGGGATTTTGGTTAAATTGGGTAGCATTCTAAATTCTCTTAAGCGTTTTACGTCTTCACGGGACAAAGGCTTATCGGGGATAATGGTCATGNANACAAGTTTCTATGTGTTTTTTGAAGGGATTGCATAGCCATTCCTTTATAATGGCATTGCTCAAATCCGGCATATGCAGGCGTCGCTGAGTGATCGCGACGATTATAGCGGGTATAGCCGCTGGTGGCTCGCTCAATGTGAACATAAAGCCACCCCCTTTGATTGCATTTCGGTAACAGGTCAACCGCATATTGATACTTTCTTGACATTTGACCGCCCAGAGGATTGCTAAAAGGAGGTTTGATCTTGAGCCTCATGCAATATCGAAAGGTTTGTTATGAGTCCGCTCAGGGTCGGATTTTGCTGCTGATTCATCGAGTTTGAGTGGCTGTTTTTTACAAAGGAGACGCTCATAAGGCCCTGGTGGGAGGCAATTTTCGGCCACTACGAGACACTAAGTAAATAGCGAAATCGATCGACACTGGCCCCTTTGGTCCAAAAGAAACTTCCGCTTTTTCTGTACTTTAGCCTATCTTCTCTATAGGATGCTTGCCAGCTATAAAGCCAGTCTACTATTTACATCCTACATTTCGCCGTTTTATTCGTATTACCTCGTCCTGCAGTTTCTAAGTTACAGCCTCCGTTTTTACGCTATTCAGGCCTCTTGAAGGCACTATTACATTTAAAATTTTGGGAATTATTATGTCTGACACAGTCAAAGGAACCGTAAAATGGTTCAACGAAGCAAAAGGTTTTGGTTTTATCGAACAACAATCTGGCCCCGATGTTTTCGCTCATTTTAGCGCGATTGCGAGTTCCGGCTTCAAAACGCTTGCCGAAGGCCAACAAGTTGAGTTTACGCTTACTCAGGGCCAAAAAGGTCCACAGGCTGAGAATATTGTAGCCGTCTAAACGAATACTTCGTTTTATTCAAAGGGCAAGTCTTTCGAGACTTGCCTTTTTTTTTAGCCTACCTGGGCGTGGATTCTCTAAAGCAGGCGCCCAAAAAGCCTAGCTAGGCGGCGTCCTTCGGCAAACACCGGACGCCCGGATAATTATGAAGAGCAGCCGTTAACTGGTCTTGCCTCGATTCAGTAGATACATAATTAGCGTCCCGATTTATTTTTCCAATTCCCCCATGGATCGATGTCTCCCTCATCAGAGCGACTTGCTGATTCCGGCAACTCAAGATCATCCTTCTCACTATGAATATTGTCTCGCTCATTGGAACGCTTGTTTTGTTGAGTGTTAAAGCTCTTGCCCGAGCGACGTCCTGCATCCAGATCCCATGCAGCAGCTTTTACTGCACGCTCCTCACTCAATTGCTCAGCATCCTCAAGGCTCAGTTCAGCAGGCGTACCTGGCGTTTGATCATTTGGAACAATTCGATCCCTGGGAGGCAGTGTAAACTGTTCTGACGATGCTTTAGGTAAGCTTTTAAATTCGTACAAATAGAAAGCTTCGACCTTTTCACGCGCCCAATCTGTTTTCTTAAGAAACTTCACACTGGATTCAATGCTCGGATTATTCTTAAAACAATTGATGTTTAAATAGGCGAAGAGAATCTGAAAACCATAGTGATCCACTATTTCGATCAACAAGCTTTTTAAACCAACTCCATTCAAAGGGTTACTCTTGTAATTGATCTCAGTGTTCATACTAGTGCCCGGTATGCAGTGCAAATTGCATCATTATACCTTTCACGACACAGACAAAATATAAAAATACCGGGACGGATTTATTTAATTCCAGGTGAATATATTACTCGAGGTAGGTTCAGTCAAAAACAATTAAATCTGTCCCGGTTTCCTCAAATTGATTGATCGAATTATGCCCGGTGCAGGCTCTAGGAGAAAATAGTTTCCTTACCCTTGACCAATTTCAAGAAAAGGCATAATAGAGAAATAAAGTATAATAATAATAATAGCTAGAGTAATAAAAAACTGAATAGGCTTGTTAAAAAGTCGTTGAATAAATGTTTCATACTCTCCTTGATCGATTTTCTGCTGTGTTTCTAGCCTTATATGCTGGCTTCTTTTAACTTGGTATTCATCTATTAGTTGTTTTGCCTGAGTGTATTGGGCTTCGTCATTTAACCATAGCGCATGCATGGATATCTCCCAGTTGCCGGCAGGTGACTCGTAAAAATCTATTTTATTTTCGGTTAGCAGATTTTTTATATCATCGGCTTCGTCATAAGACACCGATTTAAGTTTAAAAATAAGTTTAGCCATTAACTATTTGTTTCTTTAGGAGGCGGTCGCCAGAATTATAACTGGTGAACTTTGTATTGCAGCATAAATGAAGAAACTGAAGTATCTCTTTCATTTTGGGGCACAATATTTAATTATTGATGCTCATAAATGGAAGAAACTTCGATGCAACTTAGATTGCCGCTGACCAAACAAATTTGAGGGTCAGCTTTCTGCGAAGCAGGCGTTAAAACGCAGGTGCCGAGCTTCTCAGTTCGGCCTGGAAAGGACACCCAGAACTTATTCTTTATATTAGTGCTTCCGGCACAGTGGAGTCATTCGGGAAGTGTCAGTAATTGAGTATTGCGTCACCAGAACTTTAGAACTAAGTAAAAGGATGACCTGTCCCCACTGAATTTGACCTCAGTCAACACGGTTCTCCCTGAGCGGGTATAGCATCAATGTTCTATTAGAACGCTGCAAGAGGAGATAACAATGCGTGTTGGTGAATATTGTAATCGCGAAGTCGTTGTGGTCGAGGAAGAAAAATCAGTAACCGAGGCGGCTGCTATCATGCGGCAGTATCATGTCGGAGATGTCGTTATCTGCAAGGCTAAGTATGGAAAGCAGATCCCGGTAGGAATATTTACCGATCGAGATATCGCACTCGAGATTGTAGCCAGGGGGACCGATCCCGAAAGCGTACGAGTCGGTGATGCGATGAGTTTTGATCTAACCACCGTAAGCGAGCATGACGATCTCATGCATGTTATTGAGATAATGCGTGACAAAGGTATTCGCAGGGTACCCATCATCGACGCGGATGAAGCGCTAGTCGGTATTCTAACGGTCGATGATATAGTTGATCTGCTCAGCGAAGTGCTCGTCGACCTTGCCCATCTCGTGGATCGACAGAAAAGGCGGGAAACCAGGCTACGACCCTGATCCGCAAAACCAGGCAGTTTGATGGCAGGGGCGCCAGGCTCTTAAACTGTCTTTAAATAAAATGCCTGAAAATTTGTCAGGTCGTCGGCTTGTCGAAACGCTGCGTGCAATAACTTCAGTCAGGGCGAGGTAATTGCCTTGATCAGCTCCAGTAATGAATTCCAGCTAAGCTCAAGCTCGGCTTTAAATTCCTCCCACTTTTCATCTTTCGTCTGTTTGAGCAATTCAAATTTCTGCTCGGTTGTTTCCAGTTTCAAGTGTAGCTCGTCGATGAGCGTGTAATATTCAAGCTGCAGGTTGGTTTCCGTCTGGCCGGCTTTTTCCTTGAGTTCGGCAATCTCTGCTTTCAGCTCGTGAAGCTGTGCCTGCATTTTCTTTTCGTAGGTCTCTCGAANGCTCATTCGATTTCTCTGGTCCGCCTTATTTTTCTCCTACCTTTAATCGGTCACTGGAAAATACCTGCAAATTTAAACGATTTTGAATTAGCTAGAGTTGATGATCGTCAATCAAACTATCTACCCTGCTTATAAGATAGTCATGTCATGTTACGACCCATAACTTATGCGATACCCAATTCGGGTGCTGATTCCAGCAACGGGACAATCAGGTTCGGAACAACGTGATGACGACTCCCCGCATAACGATTGATCTCGACAAGATCGAGCATAATGCTCGCACTATCGTCGGGCTGTGCCAGGCGCATGACATCGAAGTGTGCGGCGTTACCAAGGCAACTTGCGGCCATCCAGAAGTGGCCAAAGCCATGCTGCGTGGAGGCGTCACCATGATCGCGGACTCGCGCCTGGAAAATATACAGCGGCTGCGGGCAGCAGGCATCGATACATCATTTATGTTGTTGCGAATTCCAGCCTTGTCCACCGTAGATACAGTTGTCGAAGCGGCGGATGTTAGTCTGAATTCGGAACCCGGCGTGCTCGAAGCTCTGTCGAACGCGGCGCTGCGTCTCGGTCGGACACACGATGTGATCCTCATGGTTGATCTGGGCGACCTGCGCGAGGGAGTCTGGCCGGATGATCTGGTACCCCTGGTGAGGACCGCGTCAGGGTTTCCGGGTATTCGAATCAAGGGGCTTGGAACCAATCTCGCGTGTTTTGGCGGGGTCGTGCCCAGCGAGGAAAATATGCATCAGCTGCTGGAGTTGTCGGTTGAGGTCGAGCAGACTTTCGGTCTTGGACTCGAATTGATCTCCGCTATCAATTCCAGCGGGCTCGAGTTGATCGCTGAGGGCAAGATGATCACGCGGATTAATCATGCCCGCATCGGCGAGGCAATCTTGCTCGGTCGCGAGACCACAAAGCGCAAACCCTGGCCAGATACCTACCAGGATGCCTTTTTGATCCATGCCGAAGTACTGGAGATCAATCGCAAACCATCGCAGCCCCTGGGCGAACGCAGCGAAGATGCGTTCGGCGGCCTGGCACAATTCCAGGATCGTGGCAAAAAACTGAGGGCACTGTTGAATCTGGGGCGTGAGGATGTGGATGTGGCGGGCATTGTGCCATGCGAGCCCGACGTTGATATTCTGGGGGCCTCCAGTGATTATCTGGTTGTCGATGTCAGTACTGCAGCCAGGACGATTCGCGTGGGGGATAAACTGGCCTTCGCGCCCAATTACAGTGCCCTGCTGGCGGCTATGACCTCGGAATATGTAAAAAAGTATTCACTGAGTGAAGGCAGGCGGGTGGACCAGCAATCATGAGCGAGGCAGCACAAATCATTATGCAAAGGCGTTTGTCGGACGATATCAGGCCGCGCGAGAAAACGATTAATGGGTACGAACTGGCGGACCCGCTCACAACAACTCGCTATGATTTCGTATCCGGGATAACACGCCGGGTTCCACGACTTGAGGAGGCGACGCATGGCACCTGATCTTAAACAACGAAACTTTTTGAAATTACTCGATTTCGAGCCGGACGAAATCCGCTATTTACTGGATCTGGCGGCGCGGTTAAAAGCTGATAAATACGCGGGGACTGAACAGGCGCAATTAACCGGTAAAAACATCGCGCTGATTTTCGAAAAGACGTCGACCCGCACGCGCTGTGCGTTCGAAGTAGCCGCTTATGATCAGGGTGCAAACGTCACCTATCTGGGGCCGTCCGGTAGCCAGATCGGCGTCAAGGAATCGATGAAGGACACGGCCAGGGTACTGGCGCGAATGTACGACGGCATTGAATACCGCGGTTTCGAACAGGATACGGTTGAAGAGCTGGGGCGGCACGGCGTGCCGGTCTGGAACGGCCTGACCAATGAATATCACCCTACCCAGGTGCTCGCCGATTTGCTGACCATGCAAGAGTTTTCGGAAATACCCCTGCCCGAGATCAGTTTTTGTTACCTGGGCGATGGCCGCGGCAACATGGGGGACTCGCTGATGGTCGGCGCCGCCAAAATGGGCATGGATTTTCGGATGGCGGCGCCGACTGCACTGCATCCGGACACCGGATTGATTGCAAGATGTCACAACATTGCGCAACAAACCGGGGGGCAGCTCAACATAACCGATGAACTGTCGGCGGCGCTGCAGGGTGTCGATTATGTTTATACCGATGTCTGGGTATCGATGGGTGAACCCGAAACGGTCTGGGATCAACGTATCGAGCAGCTAAAACCCTACCAGGTCAATCGGGACGTGCTGAAGATGACGGGAAACCCGGCGGTCAAATTCATGCACTGCCTGCCGGCATTCCACAATCGCGAGACTGAAATCGGCGAGAAGATTTATCAGAAATACGGACTCGACGCGATGGAGGTTACCGAAGACGTGTTCGAATCCGAGGCGTCGATCGTGTTCGCGCAGGCCGAGAATCGCATGCACACGATTAAGGCCGTCCTGGTAGCGACGTTGGGGGATTGAATGCGCATCGTCTTCGCACTTGGCGGTAATGCCTTACTGCAACGGGGGCAGGCACTGACTGCCGAAAACCAGCGCCGCAACATAAAGATTGCAGCCGAGGCCCTGGCGCCGATTGCGCGCGAGCATCAACTGGTCATCACCCACGGTAACGGCCCGCAGGTTGGATTGCTGGCGTTACAGGACCTGGCCTACAAGCAAGACACGCATTATCCGTTAGACGTTCTGGATGCCGAAACCGAAGGCATGATCGGCTACCTGATCGAGCAGGAACTGGTCAACCTGCTGCCCGAAAGTCATCGCTGTGCAACCCTGTTGACCCAGACCGAGGTCGATCCGCATGATCCCGCGTTTCAGCATCCCACCAAACCCATTGGGCCTGTTTACAGCGAGTCAGAGGCCGAGCGCATCGCTGCAGCACGCGGCTGGACGATTGCGCCCGATGGCAAGGCATTCCGACGCGTGGTGCCATCACCGCATCCGCTACGCATTCTCGAACTGAGTGTTATCAGGTTTCTAGTTGAAAAGCGGGTGATTGTCATCTGCGCGGGCGGCGGCGGTATTCCCGTGGTACGTCGAGACGACGGTCACCTGGTTGGCGTTGAAGCGGTGATCGACAAGGATTCGGCCAGTTCGCTGCTTGCCCGTGAACTCGGGGCNGACGCCTTTNTTATGCTGACCGATGTCGAGGCCATTTATAAAGATTGGGNCGAGAGCGACGCGGCTGCCATGCGGCGTATCTCCGCTCAGGCAATCCGTCAATATTCATTTGCGCCGGGTTCGATGGCGCCAAAAGTAGCGGCGGCCTGTGAATTTGTCGAACAAAGCGGCGGACTTGCAGGGATTGGGCGACTTAAGGATGCGCAGGCAATTTTAACCGGCAAGGCCGGCACCGTGATCACCCGCGAGGCAGACGCTACGCTGTGGTGGGACTAGTGGCCCGGTTTCTTTTCTCGCAGGAAGTTTTCGATCAGGCTGCCTAGCCCTGGTTCGCCAGCCTCGGCAAATTCGTAACGCGCACGCACGACCGGTTTATTGATGTCGATCAGCGCACCGATGTCGCAGGGCGTTGCCGCGACCACGACGTCGGCGTCGACTGAATTGATGGTTGCGCGTAACGCCTCGAGTTGCGCGGGGTGGTATCCCAGGGCGGGTAGCACGCTACCGATATGCGGGTACTGCGCGTAAATCGGGGCGATCTCGTTATGCGCTGCAACGCGTGGATCGACAATTTCTGCCGCCTGTGCCTGGGTGGCGGCAACATAACCGGCACCGTAAGACATGCCGCCATGGGTAACGGTCGGGCCGTCTTCCACCACCAGCACGCGCTTGCCGCGCACCGCTGTCGGATCGTCCAGTTTGACGGGTGAAGCGCCACGTACAATCACGGCCTGCGGATTAATCCTGCGGACGTTTTCGGTCACGCTCTGGATGTCGGCATCCGCGGCCGAATTCACTTTCGCAAGCACCACCACGTCGGCCATGCGCAGCACCGCTTCGCCGGGGTAATGGCTGGTCTCGTTGCCGGGTCGCAGCGGATCGGCCAGAACGATGTGCAAGTCGGGGCGAATGAACGAATAGTCGTTATTGCCACCGTCCCACAGGATAATGTCGGCTTCCTGTTCGGCCTGTGCGACGATCTCGGCATAGTCGACACCCGCGTAGACGATCGTACCCTCCGCCAGATGTGGTTCGTATTCTTCGCGTTCCTCGATGGTGCAATCGGCGGCGTCGAGGTCCGCGCGTGCCGCAAAGCGCTGTACGGACTGTTTTTCCAGGTCGCCGTAAGGCATCGGGTGACGAATCACCGCAACCTGTAAACCTTTTTGCTTCAAAAGCTTTGCCAGCCAGCGCGTGGTCTGCGATTTGCCGCAGCCGGTTCTGACCGCGCAAATCGCGATTACCGGTACGGCTGCCGCCAACATGGTGCGCGCGGGGCCCAGTAACAGGAAATCGGCCCCGGTCGCAAGTGCCAGTGAGGCCCGGTGCATTACCTGGGCGTGACTGACATCGCTGTAGGCAAACACCACCTGATCGATGTTTTCTTCGCGGCACAGGGTGTCCAGGTTTATTTCGTCGACGATGGGGATGCCATCGGGGTAGCTGGTGCCGGCAAGCGAAGGCGGATAGCGACGTCCGGCGATATCCGGAATCTGGTTTGCGGTAAAGGCAACTACGCGGCTGGAGGGGTCGTCGCGATAGACCATGTTGAAGTTGTGAAAATCGCGCCCTGCTGCGCCCATGATGACGACCCGGGTGAGTTTTTGCTTGCTTGCCATGGATGCGTTATCTCACAAACGACTGGTAGTTAAGCTTAGAGAAATAGGAGTCAGAGAGCAATTTTCCCTGATAGTTAGATACAAATGCTCTCTGACACCTGTATTCAGGCAATCGCGGGCCCTCACCGATCAATCGACCAGGTGATGTTTACCCACGATATGCACAGTGCTCGCCTGCGGGCCTTCTATACCGGACTCTTCGGCATACCAGACCTGGTCGCCCTCCTCGAGCAGATCGAAATCCCCGTCGACGACGCTGTTGCGATGAAAGTAAATCTCCCTGCCGTCGGAACTCAGGATGCGACCGAAATCCTGCATCGGGACGATTTTACTAACGCTTCCATGAGGCGGCATCTCGTGGGTTTTGACCTTGCCTCGCTGCTTGCGGGCATAGTCCTGTAATTTTCGGCGGGCGGCTTTAAAGGCATCGCGGACCGCCACGTAGGGGTCTTCATGCGCGTGATTGTCCTTCGGGTCCCGCTTGATGACCAACTCGCCGCGAGGCACGGTTAAATCGATCCTGACGTGGTATAGCTGGCCCTTATGGTGATGACCGTGCGGCCGCTCGACTATGATGCGGCAGGCCATGATCTTTTCGTAAAACTGATCCAGCTTCTCGGCTTTTTCGCGGATAACCGCCTCGAGTGCCTCGGAACGGGGAATATCGCGAAACGTGATTTGCAGTGACTGTTCCATAAAATTGCCGTTGTGTTGCGAGTTAAATGTATTTTCGATGAATATCCAAACCTGAATGAGATAATCAATTAACATCAATACATATTTTTAATTATCGCTTCAAGCCAGTTTTTGCTACCTGATACAGGTCAACAGAAAGACACCTGTTTTGGTAAAACTTTTGCCTTATACGGATTCTGGATGAGGGTTTTCGACGTAAATCAAGGCGACAGTAAAGGAGGTATTGAAAAGTGAGACCCGGGCTTTCGAGAACGGCCAGATGCGCGCATTGGCGACCAATTTAATCCCAGTTGAGCTGTATCAATACGCCAAATTGATATCCGGATATATTGTTCGATATCTGATTAGCGATGAAAGGAGGCCTGAAATGTTTAGTAAAATACTATGTCCCACCGACGGTTCAGATCATGCCTACAAGGCGCTCGATCTCGCAATTGATATGGCAAAAAAATACGATGCCGAGCTTGTCATATTGCACGTACCTCATCGTTCTGAAAATATCGACACTCTGCGGCGATTTGCCGAAATTGAGGGGCTGGCACCGCATGTCAACACGGAAATAGATCGCCTGAGAACGTTCGATTACAGGATCTCAGTGGCTACGGATTCCACTTTCCAGGATTCAGCAGTATCACCGCGGTTACTGATCCAGATAGGCCACCATATTGTTGACGGAGCAAAGGGACGTGCACAGCGAAATGGTCTGGAAAATGTCGATACCCTTCTTGAGGTTGGTGATCCGGCTGATAGAATTTTGAAATGTATCGACAAGGAAAACGTTGACTGCGTGATTATGGGTTCGCGTGGGTTGAACGATTTAAAGGGCCTGTTTCTTGGCAGCGTATCGCACAAGGTAGCAAACCGCGCAACCTGCACCTGTATAGCGGTCAAATAGATTTTGGATAATAGCTATTTTCACTCGTAATTTTCGCCACTCCAGGTGAAATACATAAAGGAATTGATCGATACATCGTTTGAAATTGATCTAGGTCAAATCCCCGGACTTGAAAGCCGCAAACTTAACCCTAAATCAAACACGTTATCCGTCGTTCTGACTGAACGACGCTCATTAACCTGGCTATTTAGGAGATGAATATGAACATAGAGAAGCTTAAACCCTGGAACTGGTTCAAACACGAGGAAAATGACACTGGCAAGGGAGGCCAGATCCCGGTAAGCCGCAGCGAGGCTGAAAACTTGCCGCTGGCGGGTCGAGGTTCCCTGATGAGCCTGCACCGCGATATGGATCGTTGGTTCGAAGATGCATTCAAGTCGTTCGGCATGTCGTCGCTGGATTCAAAGCTGCAACCGAGAGCCATGCCTGGCATATCCCTGTCAAATATCTATCGACCACAGATTGATGTATCGGGTGATTCCAACTGTTACGAAATCAACCTTGAAGTACCCGGCCTGACCGAATCTGATCTCTCGCTCGAGGTAAAGGATGATGTATTGACCATCAAGGGGGAAAAGGAGGAGCGTAGTGAAGATAAAGATAAGCACTATTATCGTGTCGAACGCAACTATGGATCTTTTCAACGGACCCTGGCACTGCCCGATGACGCCATCGGGGATGAAATCAAGGCAAACCTTGATAAAGGCGTTTTAAGACTAGAGATTCCCCGTCGCGAAACTGCAACCCAGGAAGTCAAACGCATATCAATTAATTCGTAANTAATATATGAGAAAAGGGCTGGTCGGGGTAAGGCCAGCCCTCCGGTACTGCTGAAAATAAAGGAAACAGTGATGACGAAAACTCAAAGATTTCCATTATTTTTATTGTTACTGCTCACACTGACCGGGCAGGTTGCCCAGGCAGNCCTTCCAGGCACGGACACTCAGGGTAGACCTTACCCTTCGTTGGCGCCAATGCTAAAGCAGGTCAATCCTGCCGTTGTCAATATCTCGACCTACTCTACCCGCGAGTCCAGCTANAACCCGTTATTGAATGATCCTTTCTTCCGCAAATTTTTCAATATTCCGGATCAACAACCGGAACAGAAAGTGCCGAGCAAGCGGCAGCAAAGTGCAGGGTCCGGGGTGATTGTCGATGCCGGCGATGGCATCGTGATGACAAATTATCACGTTGTCAGAAACGCCGATGAAGTGAACGTATCTTTGGTCGATGGTCGCAATTATGAGGCCAGGATAGTTGGAACCGACCCCGAACTTGACATCGCAATACTCGAGATCGATGCCGATGATTTGACCGAGGTCAGCTTTGCCGATTCGAACCTGCTGGAAGTCGGTGATTTCGTCGTCGCCATCGGCAATCCTTTCGGATTGGGGCAGACCGTAACCACCGGCGTTGTTAGCGCGCTCGGGCGTAGCGGCCTGGGCATCGAAGGATATGAAAATTTTATTCAAACCGATGCGTCGATCAATCCGGGCAATTCCGGTGGTGCCCTCGTCAATCTGAAAGGTGAGCTGGTGGGTATTAATACCGCAATTATCTCGCCCGCCGGGGGTAACGTTGGTATCGGGTTTGCGATACCGGTCAACATGGCAAATGCAAGCATGCAGCAAATAATCGAGTATGGCGGGGTTAGACGCGGACAAATCGGTATCGGAATCCAGGACATAACCCCTGACCTGCGGGACGCCTTTGATCTGGCTAAAGGACAGTTCGGGGTATTGGTGACTAATGTTGTCGAAGGCTCGCCAGCCGCTGACGCGGGAATCAAATCAGGTGATATCATCATCGAGGCTGACGGCAAAACTACCAGCTCGACAGCCCAACTGCGCAGCCGAATTGGTATCAAGGAAGTCGGCGACAAGGTACGGCTTACAATATTGCGCAACGGCGACTCATTGCAGCTGACGGTCAAGGTCGGCGAGGCTAAATCCCGACAGGCGCAAGTAGATGAGCTCACTCCACTTTTGCAGGGGCTGCAAGTCGAGAACAACCCAGATGGCGACGGGGTGTTAGTCGTTGACGTAGCTCCTAACACGGCAGCCGCCTACAATGGATTACGCGCAGGTGATGTGATTGTGGGTGCCAACAAACGCAAGGTATATGACACCAAATCGTTGCAAGCTGCATTGGAGCTAAGCTCGACCTCCGTGCTGCT
>Ga0055582_1000069_pt1 | contig 12500 bp, 10 predicted proteins | sample COG_11_FD_55052 | JGI IMG/M metagenome (GOLD analysis project Ga0055582, IMG submission 55052) | Pelagic marine sediment microbial communities from the LTER site Helgoland, North Sea, for post-phytoplankton bloom and carbon turnover... | ecosystem: Environmental > Aquatic > Marine > Neritic...
CGTAGCGAGTCAGGCGTTCGCGTGGGGGCGGCGGGGTGGGGATTGAAGGGACCACACTACGACGAAACACGTCTCGTTCATCGCCGTGAGTCAACGAAGAGCGCCAAACACGGACCCGCGCTCCCCACCCCGCCGCCCCCACGCTAGCGCCTAGGCCGCCCCGTCCGCAGGGTTTCCGTGTCGCGTTCCGCCGTGCCCCGGTCAGTCCATCTCCCGGAACTGCTCTTCCTCCGGGTTCTCGTCCGCGTCGAGGAACGCCAAGTCTTTCTGGCTGTAAATGCGTTCCAGGCCTCGGCGAATCGGAACGAGGAGCGCGATGCACAGCGGAAACAGTACGCCGAATGACGACTCCTTCACGAACCAGAGTACAGACAAGCAGGCGACTTGGATGAGTGTGAAGCTGTGAAGGACCGTGCGCGATACGCGCCGGATGTAGTGGGTGGGTGGATAGAGAGTCGGGTCGGTAATCCAGAGCTTGAGGCGATCGATGAACTGATTGCCTCGAAGCGACGCGATACCCATGAAAAGAAACAAGCCGAACACGACGGACATCGGGATCGCTCGAAGCACCCCTAGGAAGAGCAGCGAGCTGCCGATCAACATGTGGACCATCAAAGGCGTCAAGCGGTTCTCCATCACCGAAATGATGTGCTCTCCGCGGGCATGGTGCCGAACGGTCGCCAAGCTTCGAACGTGGTTCAACGAGCGAACCGTCGCGGCAACGACCCAGGGCAAACCGATGATCGAGCAAAGTGCAACGAGCACCGCGATGACGGCCATGTCGAGGTTGTAGCCCGCGCCTTTCTTGAGCCGGTGCTGCGGGCTGTTGACGAGGCGGACGGTGATGTTCTGGTCCAAGAACAGCAGCACTGCGGCGAGACCCGCGATTGGCATGGACGCCACCCAAAACCAAACGGGCGCTTCCATCGGGTCGACCAGCCACGGTCGCCCGCTCGTGGTGGTGAACTGGTCAGGGACTGCGAGGTGCTCGAGCTCGATGGGTTGCATCGCCCAGGCCGCAGCGGTCATCGCAAAGATCGCAATGGTTGGGCCGAAATCGGCTAGGAACTCCCGGACAGTCTTGGTGAGCAGCGGCTTCTGCCGGACTCGGGAGAGCTGCTGAGCGATCAGATAGGTCCCGAGCGCGAGGATCAGCGCGAGAAGCTCGCCATTGGTGGGCACCTCGGTACCGAAGATGTCGCCAAAGATGTCGCGGAAGGCTTCGGTGATGAAGATCAGCGCGATCAGTGCCCCGAAAATCTCATCGGTGAAACGCGTGAAGTATCGGATGTACCGGCTCATGTTGGTGAGCGCCAAGACCAGCATGAGCAGCGCGGTCCAGATTCCGATCCAAAACAGCCCGGGAAGAAACGGGACTCCGAGCTGTTTGCAGAGAACGTAGAGCAGCGCCAGGAAGATTGTGACAGGCCCTGTGCTGCCAAGAAGAGTGAGCGGCTGCCCCGAAAAGAGCGCATAGGTCACGCCTCCAATTGCCGTTGCGAGAAGCGCCTCGACCGTACCGATCTCTCCGTCGGTCAGGAACGCAAGAAGCCCGCCGAAGGCAATCGACGGCGCCAAACATGCGAAGAACAAGAACAGAATCGTCGCCAGACCCTTGACGTTGAACCCATCGACGAAGTCGCCCACGTAGAACGGCAGCTTTCGCCGAACGTCCGCGACGAGCCCTGCGGCAAAGCCGGTGTCGGGCGGCGGAATGCTCGGATACGTTGGAACGAGCGAAGGCCTTCGTTGGTCGGGCGGCGCCTCGACGTACTCCAGATAAAGCTGGTACGTCGCGAGCACTTGCATCGGATCGTTGGCGCCGATGATCGAGGCGCTGAACCGCTCGTCGTGTAGCATCCAGCCGAAGGGCTCCAGATCTTCGTTAGGTGGAGTGGAAGCGCCGTAAGGAGCGACGATCAACCAAACGTAGTGGACCTTTTCGTGATCGCTCGCCCGAACCCCTTCGGGAATGCGCATCAACGCGCATCGATAAGCATCCCCGTTCTGTGCCTCATAGCGCACACGCAAAACACCCACGCCGCTGCCCAGGTCGTGAAGCTCTCCCTCACCCCGTTCGTCGAGCGTGTCTTGGATCGCACTGCGTTGGCGTTCGCTGAGCTTCCCCAGGCGGAGGAGCTCCTCACTCGCTTGCTCGACCAGGCCCTGCAGGTCGGTGGCAGCCAGGTCGAGCAAGATCTCGCTGTCATGAAGACGCTTTCGCAAGCCCATCCCGGTCGAAGGAACGAAGGTTCTCCGATCTCGGCGCCGATGGAAAGCGCGAAGTGCGGTTCACGCGCCTAACGGGCAAAAACTAGGCGTCGACACATCGCCGGACGACTTGCATGAGCGTCTGCGTGCCCCAAGCCAGGCCATCGACGGGAATTCGTTCGTTGTGCCCGTGGAACATATCGGCAAAACGCAGCGTAGGCGGAAGCTTCACGGGCGCGAAACCATACCACTTGGCCCCGATCGAGGTGAACGCTTTCGCATCCGTGAATCCCTGCAAGATGAACGGAACCACCGGCGCTTCAGGCGCACGCTCGCCCATGACTTCGTGGATCAGAGAGTACAAGGTTGACTCTTTCGGCTGGGTTACGACCGGCGGAAGCGAGTGCATCACTTCGAGCTCGATGTCCTGGCCCAACACGTCACCGAGCTCGCGCAGGAAGTCATCTTGGGTCCGACCCGGTAGAATGCGGCCGTCGATTTCGGCCTCCGCGAAGCCCGGGATGACATTGGTCTTGTTCCCGGCGCGGAGCACCGTTGGCGAAGCGGTGTTGCCGAGCAGTGCGCGGAACGCACGCCTTACTCCCGGGTCGGGCAAGAGGTTGAGCATTACAGGTCCGAGTGTCGGATTACCGAGCATCTTGATCAGTGGCCGCAACGGCACGGGCAAATGCGATGCCATCGCTCCGAGAAAGCCCTCGACGCAGTCCGAGGCATGGCGCGGCAAACCTTGCGTCCCCAGTCGCGCAATCGCCTCGCTGAGTTGCACGACCGCAGAGTCCTCGCGCGGCATCGAGCCGTGACCTGGCTCCCCTGTCGCGCGTGCGCGCACCCAACACACTCCCTTCTCTGCGACCTGCACCGTGAAAAAACTCTTGCCGGCCACTTGGATGTTGAANCCTCCGCCCTCCCCGATTGCAAACTCGCTGCGCACGAGATCGCGGTGGTTCTCGCACAGCCAGAGCGAGCCGTAACGGCAGCCCGCCTCTTCGTCGGCCACTCCCGCGAAGATGAGATCGCGCTTGGGTTTCACCTTTTCGCGAGCGAGCCGAGTCATGATCGCAACCGACATTGCTGCCATGTTCTTCATGTCGATCGCCCCCCGGCCCCAGAGGCAGCCGTCGTGCACCTCGCCGCAAAACGGCGGATGCTCCCAAGCCGACGGGTCTGCCTCGACGACATCGAGGTGGGCGGTGAGTAGCAGCGGTGGCAGTTCCCCAGATCCGCGCAGGCGAGCGACCAGGTTGCCCCGCCCGGGTGCGCTCTCCATGACGACAGGCTCCAAACCGGCGCCGCTCAACTCCTCAGCAAGGAGCTCGGCGGCGGGCAACTCGTTGCCCGGCGGATTGGTCGTGTCGATCCGAAGCAGTTGCTGGCAAAGCCGAAACGCGTGCTCCGAGAGGTCTCGGTCATCTTCGGTCATGACTTGCAATTCGTGTTTACTCGACGACTCGGGCCGCGCAACTTGATCGACTTCCGACATTGCATCAGGGTCATCGACTAGATGAGCCTGTTTGAACAGCTCGGCGGAGAGCCAAGGTTGCGAGCGATCGTCGACGATTTCGTCGACCGCTGCTTCGACGACATGATGATTGGGTTTCTCTTCGCGCGCGCCGAGCGGGAGAGGATCAAGCATTTCGAGTACCAGCACGCGGCACAGAACCTCGGCGCAGCAATCGAGTATGGCGGCCGAGCACTCGACGAAGCCCATGGCCCTCACCGGATCTTCGGCGGGCAGTTCGACCGACGGCGGCAGATCTTGCTCGAGACTCTTCGCGACCATGATGCGCCTGACGAGGTCGTCGAGACATGGATCGCTCATCAGGATTCTCTGCGCGCGCTGATCACCAACGACCCGGACTCGAACTGCCAGGGCTGATCATGGCCGAAACGATGGAAGGTCTCGTTGTCCGCTCGACCGCCGGGTTTGTCGACGTCCGTATCGATGGTGATGTGATGCAAGCGCGACTGCGCGGGCGGCTCAAGAACACGCCGCGAACGACGGATCTATGCGTCATCGGCGACCGCGTGCTGGTTTCGCGGCCGGACGAGCGGAGCTTGGTGGTCGTCGAGGTGCTGCCTCGACATAGCCGCTTCTCGAGACGCCAACCGGGCAGAGGCCCCAACAAAGAGGACGTCCTCGTCGCGAACCTCGACCAACTCCTGGTCACTTTTTGCCATGGGCGCCCGGTGCTCAACACACGGTTGCTCGATCGCTTCCTCGTCATCGCCGAACACCAGCACATCCAACCCGTCATCGTCATCAACAAGGCGGACTTGCAGGAGCCCGGCAACCAGACTTGGCAGAGAGCCTACGAGTCGATCGGATACCCCATCTTGACGGTGAGCGCTGGGACCGGATCCGGGATGGAGGTGTTGACTCGAGCTTTGCGGGGGAAGATTTCGGCGTTCGTCGGGCCGTCCGGAGTCGGCAAGAGTAGCCTCATCAATCGTATCCTCCCCGGCCTCGATCTCAACATCGCGAGCGTCAGCGACCACCATGGCAAAGGTCGCCACGCGACCCGCGTGGCCTCGCTTCATGCCCTCCCAGGTGGCGGATTTCTCGCGGACACGCCTGGAATCCGAGAGCTCGGGACATGGGCACTGCCCGTCGAGCACCTCGACCAGTGCTTTCCAGAGCTCAGCGTCTACCGCGATCAGTGCGCCTTCCGGAGTTGCAGTCACACCCACGAGCCAAGGTGCGCCGTGGTCGAGGCCGTAAACCAAGGCGCCGTTGATGCGGAAAGATACGAGAGCTACGTCCGGTTGCGTGAAGAAACGAGCGCCTAGTGCTTTTCCGTGGTCAGGTCGAATCGAGCGCGGGCGACGCTGTCGGCTTGAACGTTGACCTCCCGGCTCACGGTGCTGCCATTCGGAAGCTTGAAGTCGAACCGCACACGGCCAAGTGGAGCGTAGACGGTCTGCATGGGTGTCCGCCCAACTAGATCGCCAGCGATGTAGACATCCGAAGCTGGCGTCGTCTCGACATTCACGCGACCATACGCGCCGGGTCTGGCGCCGCCCTGCTTGCCGAGAAGCTTCGCCGTGACGCCGGCGGTCTCCCCCTGCGAGACGCGTACGTTCGTGGACCAGGACGCAAAGCCGGGTGCTTCGACACGAACCCGGTAGTCTCCCTGCATCAAGCCGGTCAACGCGACGGGTGCGACGCCCTGTTCGATCCCATCCAAGAAGACTTTCGCCCCGGGCGGCGAAGATGCGAGCAAGATGCGTGCCCCATGCTCGANCAGAAGCGGATTCTCGCCGATTGCAACCTCCGGCGGCCCCTTTTCCTCGAACATCGTCGTTGCACGGTCGACCGCCTCTTTGACGACGTCGGATTGCTCGTAGGCCACGGCGCCGCCACCGAGCAGCAACACGAGAAGCACAGCTGTCTGCTTCCAGCCGAAGCGTGACGGCTTCTTCGGGGCGGCCTTCCGCTTTCGCGCGGTCTCCCGCTTCGAAGCCGCGATTTCCGCGTCCTCGGTCGGTCTCTTGCTGGAATCTGAATCCTCCAAATCGGCCTTGTTTGCCGGAGAGGGCTGCGGCAAGACNACCGGTGAATCGATCAGATGTCCCAAGTCGACGCCGTCGGGACCGTCGTCGACCTCGAGATCGCGAATGGCGCCCGGGAGCGTCGTCGACCTCGAGATCGCGAATGGCGCCCGGGAGCTGCGACACATACGACTTCTGCGAATCCAAGGCGGTAGAGTCGCGCATGTCGATCGCAATCGATGCTCCGAACGGCACCGTGTCGACGCGCGGACCGCGCATGAACTCCTCGGGAAAGACCTTCTTGACGAAGTCGGCGACCTCGCGCTGCGTCGCTAGCTGCTGTGTCGACCTGCCGAAAGCCTCCAGCTCGCCCGCAAATTCCTCGGCGGTGGCGTATCGATCCTTGGCATCTTTGGCGAGGGCCTTCTGAAGAATCCGATCGAGCTCGTCAGCAACATCGGGAAGCCGCTCTTTGAGCGACGGCACCGGATCCATGATCACGGCACGCATGGTCGCGGCTTCGGTCTTCCGTCGGTAGAGCGATCGACCAGTCATCGACTCGAAGACGCAAACGCCCAACGCAAAGATGTCGAGGCGATGGTCGGAGGGCGCGGCTGTGCATTGCTCGGGCGCCATGTAAGCGAACTTGCCCTTCACGACCCCGGCTTGGGTCTTGTGCGCACGGTGGTCCGCCTTCGCAATGCCGAAGTCGAGCAACTTCGCCGTGCCGCTGTAGCCGATCATGATGTTGTGCGGCGAGACGTCGCGGTGGATGATGTTGAACGGCTCGCCATGCTCGTCGTTCGCAATGTGCGCATAGTGGAGCGCCTTGGCCACGTCCACCGCGATGCGAATCGCGATCGGCAGTCCGACGCCCCCGGACTTGCGAGCCTTGCGAATCAGGCGCCCCAAGGGCACGCCGTTGACCCATTCCATCACGATGAAGTGCGAGCCTGCGTCCGCGCCGAACTGATGGAACTGGCAGATGTTCGGATGCTTGAGCTGCATCCCGATTCGCGCCTCGTCGAGGAACATTTGGACGAAGTCGCTATCGCTCTCGAAATGCGGAAGGATCCGCTTGACTACCAGAAAGCGATGGTCACCGTCCGTGTCGGCGTGTCGGGCAAGGAGAATCTCCGCCATTCCACCGAGCGCGAGCCGCCCAAGGACGTCGTAGCCGGCGAATTTCCCGAGTACCGGAAGGTCGACCGGTGGCTTGGGCTTCTGGCTAGCTGCGGATTGTTGCGTCAAATCGTCCCCCAACACCCTCGCGCAAGACCGGTCCGACCGCATGAGCGGCGCGGAAACCGACTATCCCCCCGACGGAAAGTGTCACATCGCACAGCATAGCCGCTGGCAACCTGGATCGGCTAGTTCGAGAGGCGAAAACACCGAGGATGCGGGTGAGATGTGGGGATACTCACAAAATCCGTTCTCTGCGGGCGAGCTCTCGACACATGTTTTTTTGGTGGGCCTCGAGCGTGCCTCCGCCGATTTCGAGGAGCTTGGCGTCTCTCCAGAGCCGTTCGACGGCGTACTCCGAAACGTATCCATAGCCGCCCAGCACCTGGATCGCACGGTCGGCGACTTCCTTAGCCATCGTCGAGGTGAAAAGCTTCACGCCGTCCGAGTCGAGTCGGTGACCGGGGGTGTCCAAGCTCATGGTCGAACCGGTGTAATAGGTGTACGCGCGCCCCGCCATGTACTCCGCGTACGACTGCGAGATGTAGCGCTGGATCTGGCCGAACTCGCGCAGTGGTTTGCCAAACGAGGTCCGCTCGCTAGCGTAGCGATTCATCACCTCGATCGACCGGCGGGCAATGCCCAGGCTCATTCCCGCAAGGGCAACGCGCTCGAGCTCGAGATTCCGCATCATGTGAAGTGTCGCAGCACCCTCTGAGCCCACGAGATTCTCAGCCGGAACTTGGCAATCCTCGAACACCAGCTCAGCCGTGGTCGACGCGCGCATGCCGAGCTTGCCCTTGATCTTCTGACCAAGACTGAAACCGGCAAACCCTTTTTCGACGATAAACATCGAAAGCTGGTTGCGCGAGCTCCCTTCGACCCGGGCATAGACGAGGAATGTGTCACCGAGCTCGGTGTCGCTGACCGCTCCGTTCGTGATCCACATCTTGGCGCCGTTGAGAAGGTAGGTGTCGCCTCTTCGGACCGCCGTCGTCTGCATGCCGAGCACGTCCGTCCCGGCCCCGGGCTCGGTCATGCACATACCGCAAACCTTCTTTCCGGCGCACGCATCCGGCAGGTACTTGCTGCGCTGCTCGTCGTTGCCGTTGATCTGAAGATTGTTGGCAAAGAGTATCGAGTGCGCGAGGTAGGCCAGCGCAAAACCAGGGTCTGCCGACGAAAGCTCCTCGTGAGCAATGACAGCGGCAACGGGGTCCAGGCCCGCGCCGCCAAACCGCTCCTCAACGGTGACCCCGAGAAGGCCGAGCTCGCCGAGCTTACGAAAGAGCTCGACGTTGAACCGCTCCTCGTGATCCGAGGCCTCGGCCTGCGGGTCGACTTCTCTTTCGGTGAACGAACGAACCAGCTCGCGAAGCGCTCGATGCTCGGCGGATGGATTGAAGAGGTCAGTCACAGGGCGGGCCTAACATGCGAGCCCCCAAATCGAAAGCTGACCCCGAACCGAAGCCCCTCAGGCAGCGTCGGCGACGGACGAGGTCGTCAAAATGCTCGTGACGATCGCTCGTGAAGCAGTGGCCGTCGCTCGGTCCAGATCGTCGACCCGGCCGTCGAGATGGGCCTCGGCCAGGCCGAAGATGACGCTGACCAGCAGCTCCGCGTGCAGGGCCGCATCGGACGCCGTAACCTCGGGACGGACCTGCACGACAATCTGACGCATGCGCTCGCGGAGGCTTCCTGTCAGCACGGTCCAGCGGCGACCCAGCGCCGAGGTTTGGTCCCGCCGGTTGCTGAGGAAGACCTCCGCCACTTTGCGGTCCCGGACCAGGGAGCGCGTGCACTTGCGCACGGCTTCTTGAAGCACATCCGCAGCGCGATCGAGCTCTTCCGACGCCTCCGGATTGAGGCCCGGGCTGAGCTCTGCGGCGACCCACTCGGCGACCTGCTCGAGGGCTTGATCCATGCTCCGGAAGTGCACATAGAAGGTCGGCTGTGCCACTCCGGCGAGCTGAGCGACTCGTCCGGTGGTCAGGGTACCGTGTCCGTATCGCTGGATCGTTTTTAGAATCGCCTGAAGCAGGCGACGCCGCGTACGTTCCTTGTTGATTTGGCGTGACATGTCGTTCGTGTAGCAGTCGAACCCACCTCGTTCCATCGAAACTTGGCTTGCGTTTGTGCTAATTACGCAAAAGAAACAAAACTGATTTCGAGCAGGCGCAGAAAATTCGCCGGTCAGCATGGACAGAGAGCCGCAAATACAGCCGGAGTTGAGCCCAAACACCGCTTTTGCACCGGGTTGGTACGTCGTAGCAGCCAGCAAGGAAACAAAATCGAAACCCAAGCCGTTCCTGTTGAACGGGTTACCACTCGTTACATTTCGCGACTCGGCTGGACAAACTTTTGCGTTGCTCGATCGCTGTGCGCACCGCAACGCGCCGCTGTCGGCGGGTCGAGTGATCGAAGGGAACATCCAGTGTCACTATCACGGTTGGGAGTTCGACGGCGCGGGTGCATGTAAAGCAGTCCCGGGCTTGTGCGGCGAGCCCGACCATCCCGGGCGCCGGGTTCCTTCGTTTGCTTGCCGCGAATCACAAGGCTGGGTCTGGGTCTACTCCGAGGCGAATGTCGACCCCGATTGCGAGCCGTACGAAATTCCGTGCGCGGATCAACCCGGATACCTCACCATTCGAGAGCGGCTCGAAATGCCGGGGCCGCTCGACGCGGTCGCGGAGAACGCGTTGGACGTTCCGCACACCGCGTTCGTACACGCTGGGCTCTTTCGCAGGGACACGGATCGTAGGCCAATCGACGTCGTGATCCGAGCGCTCAGCGACGGGGTCGAAGCACAGTTCATCGGCGAGGAACGTCCGGAAGGTTTGGCAGGCCGGATCCTCGCACCACAAGGCGGCGAGGTGTTCCACTGGGATCGTTTCATCCTTCCGTGCATCGCCCAAGTGGAGTACCGGCTGAGCGACCGCAGTCACATCGTCGCAACCACCGCACTGACCCCCCGAACGCCGACCATCACTGACATGTTCGCCACCGTGGCCGTTAGAGCACCGATTCCGAACGCGATCTTGCGAACGGTTTTTAGACCGGTTGCGATGCGGATCTTGCGGCAAGACATGGAAATCCTCCGGCGCCAAACCGAGCAGGTAGAGCGCTTTGGGGCCGAAGAGTTCGCATCGACGGAAATCGACGTCCTAGGACTCAGGATCAAGAAGCTTCTTCGCGAAGCTTCGACCGGTAAAGTCAGTAGCCCCCAGGATGAGCGCCGGATCAAAATGCTGGTTTGACGCCAATTGGTGTACCCTCGGGAACGATGGAGTCAGAGAAGAAGTCGGACTCGACCTATCTCATCAGGAACGCGCCGTCCGACCGTGTCGAGACGGCCAGTCCGAGCGACGCCCCGAAGTCCGATCCCCCTGACACCCGTTGGCGAACCTCGAACCCGCCCCCGGGCGACAGCCTCGAGGCCAAGTGGTGGCCTGACCGTGAGCTCGGCAAAGCGTTTCGGCGCTGGACCGGAATCCCGCCCGCACGGGGGGACGACGCCAAAGCGGTCGCCATGAAGTTCCTGGTCGAGCACCTGAACGCCGGCGGATTGAGCGCCGTCGGAACGGCTGCCCGCAGCCTCCTGCCCGCGGAGCCACCGGACTTCACCGCGCGNGTCAGCAGCATGGCCGTCCGCCTCGGAGAGCACGGCCCAAACGAAGAAGCGCCGGAGCACAGCGCGCTACTCGATATTGGACCAGATGCCCTCCCCGTGTTGCGAGACCTTTTCCCCGGACGGCTTTGGTTCAATCGTTGGGAGCCACACGTGCGGCCTCCTCCCGGCCGTAGCGTGTCGGGTCTATGCAGAACTCTCGTGGCCTTCGGAGATGCGGCGGCACCCTACATTGCCGAGCTGCTCAAGTCCGAAGAACCCGAAATCCGCTACTACGCGACGCTCGTGGCAGCCGATCTACCGCACCCCACCGTGATCGAGCCACTGGCCGCGGCCTTGTTCGACGACGATCAGGGTGTGTCGCGGTGCGCGCTTTACGCGCTGGAGGTGTTCCACGAACAAGAGGGCGTCGAAGGTCTCAAGGAGTCGCTTCGCGCACTTGCGCTCGCATCGGACTCCGACCAACGCTCGCGCCTGCTGGCCATGCGTGCGCTGGCCGTTCTCCGCGATGAGGACTGCGTCGAAGTGCTGATTCCGGCGCTGTCTGCGCACAGCGTTCTGGGCGAAGCCGCGTGGCGTGTGTTGCGCATGCTGACGGCGCAAGACTTCGGGAACAGCGAAGCGGATTGGCGCGCATGGCTTGACGACAATCGCGAGCGGTCGCGTACGGAGTGGCTCATCGAAAGCCTCGATCATGACGACCCCGAAATCCGCGCCATCGCGAGCCGCGATCTCGTTCGCGCATCGGGTCAGGACTACGGCTACCGCGTCAACATGCCAGGTGACGACCGTCGAGCGATCCGGGAGCGGTTTCGTCTTTGGTGGTCAACTCAGCCGAGCAACTGACCGGCGATCGACGAAGCCAACCTTCCATCGACCTGGCCGGGATGACGCGCCTTGATCTCTTTCATGACCCGCCCGAGCTCCTTCTTACCGGAAAGGCCGAGCTCTTCGATGATCGCGGTGATCGCCTCACGTGCTTCGTCCTCGCTGAGTTGCTTCGGGAGGTAACGCTCGATCACCTCGATCTCGGCTTGCTCCTTGTCCGCAAGATCCTGCCGGCCTCCTTCGACGTAGCTCTTGATGCTGTCGCGCCGCGACTTCACAGCGCGAGAGAGCACTGCAAGCTCGTCGGGTTTGTCGAGCGTCAGTAGCTCGGACTTGACCATTCGAAGCGTGTCACGGGTCACCTCGTCCCGCTCGAGCATGGCCTTTTTCAGGTCGGCATCGATTTGTTCCAGGAGCGCCATGACGGAAGCCTGTGCGCGCGGAGCTAACCGCGCAACACCCCGATCGCCCGCAACGCGTTCCCGCCGAGGATCTTCTGAATGCGCGCGTCGGACCAGCCGCGCTCGAGCATTTCCTGAACCAAGCGAGGAAAGGCCCAAAGTCCGGGCAGGTCCTTTGGCGGCGTGATGGCACCGTCGTAGTCGCTGCCGATCGACGCGTGGTCCTCGCCGACCGTGTTCACAATGTGTGCGAGGTGATCGACAACCGTGCTGACCGTGACGCCCGACCGCCCGAGGAAAGCAGTGTGCAAGATCACGCCGACGGTGCCGCCCGAGTTGGCCACCGCCCGCAGCTGATCATCGGTGATGTTTCGCCAATGCTCGTAGACCCCCGCTAGCCCCGTGTGGGTTACGAACAGTGGCTGGCTCTTGTCGTGCACCTCGACGGCATCGAAGAAGCCAGGTCGACTGATGTGAGCCAGATCGACGCCGACGCGAAGGTCGTTCAGCCGTTCGATGTATGCACGGCCGAAGTCGGTCAAGCCGGCGGTTCGTGAAGAGCCAGGTGCGCTGGATGCGCCGAGCCGCGACGAAGTCAGGTGAACGAGCGTGACCCGCAGCACCGACTGGTCGGCGATCAGATCCAGCGCTTCGATGCCGTCGTCGAGGGCGTTGCCACCTTGGATGCCGATGAAGGCAGCATGCTCACCGGCCACGCGCGCAGCTCGAAAGTCCCGAGC
>Ga0055582_1000074_pt1 | contig 12251 bp, 11 predicted proteins | sample COG_11_FD_55052 | JGI IMG/M metagenome (GOLD analysis project Ga0055582, IMG submission 55052) | Pelagic marine sediment microbial communities from the LTER site Helgoland, North Sea, for post-phytoplankton bloom and carbon turnover... | ecosystem: Environmental > Aquatic > Marine > Neritic...
TTCAGCTGGAACCTGTTCGATGGCGGTCGTGTCCGGAACAGCATCGGTGTCGAAGAGGCGCGCACCGAACAGGCACTGGCCGCCTATGAAGCCAGCGTGCTCGAGGCACTGCGTGACACCGAGAATTCGCTCGTCGCGTATGCGAGCGAGCAGCGCCGCCTGCAGGCGCTGGACCGCTCGGTTGCGGCAGCCGCCGCTTCTGCCGAGCTCGTGCGAACGCTTTATCGCAGCGGCCTGACCCGGTTCGAAAATGTGCTGCTCACCGAGCGGTCGTTATTCAGAGAGCAGGACCTGCAGGCCGTCAGCGAGGGAGAGGTCGTGCAGAACGCGATATCGGTTTACCGTGCCGTCGGTGGCGGNTGGTCCGCGGGGACCCAGTAAATGGAGAGCAAAATGAACAGACTCGCGCCGGCAGCGGCAGCTCTGTCGCTACTGATAGCGGCGTGCGGCGAGAAACCGGTCGAGGCACCGGAAGAGGTAGCGCGGCCCGTCAAGATCATTACATTTGGTGGCGGTGGAGAAGGCGCGACGCTCGAGTACTCGGGTACGATCGCCGCCTCACAGCGCTCCGACATGGGCTTCGAAGTGCCGGGCCGTGTCACCGAGTTCCTGGTGTCGGCTGGCGAAAACGTCGAGGAGGGTCGGGTCCTGGCGCGACTGGACCCGGAGGATTACCAGGCAGAACTCGACAAGGCNGTTGCCAATCGCAATGCGGCCGATGCTGATCTCAGTCGCTATCAGCAGGCATTCGACGAAAATGCCGTGACGCAACAGGACCTGGATGTCGCCAAGCGCAATCTCGATGTGGCGGAAGCCAACCTTCGCAGCGCCAGGAAGGCCGTGTCGGACACCGAGCTGAAGGCCCCTTTCGCGGGCGTCGTGGCGCAGAAACTCGTCAACGACTTCGCCAATGTACAGGCCAAGGAACCTATCCTCGTCCTCGAGGACGAATCCTCGCTCGAGATCGATGTCAACGTCCCGGAACGCGACTGGGCCCAGGCAAAACCGAACATCAGTCTCGAGGAACGTTCCGCCCGGGCAGACCCGCGGGTTCGAATTACAGCGATCCCGGACCGCGTGTTTCCGGCGCAGGCCAAGGAAATCGATACGACAGCTGACCCCGTGACCCGGACTTACAGCGTGACGTTTTCGTTCGCAAAACCCACGGACATCATTGTCCGGCCCGGCATGACAGCGGCTATCATCCTGTCGCTTCCCCCCGACGTTACGAGCGATGAAATGTCCGCGGGCACCGGGGTGCCGTCGGCGGCAGTGCGCTCCGACGAGGCGGGCAACGCCTTTGTCTGGCGGGTAGGCGATGACATGCGGGTCAGCAGGCAGCTGGTCGAAGTCGGCGAGTTGTCTGGCGAGGACGTCAGGATTCTCGATGGCCTGCAACCAGGCATGCGGATCGCTGCTTCGGGCGTCCACAACCTTCGAGAAGGCATGCTCGTCACGGAATACCAGCCCTGACATGATCAAGCTCACCGAATATTGCCTGGATCACCCGACCACGAGTTATGTCCTGACGGTCCTGCTGGTCGTCGGCGGCATCATGAGCTACACGAGCATGGGTCGCCTCGAGGATCCCGCGTTCACGATCAAGGATGCGCTGGTCATTACGCCGTATCCCGGCGCTTCGGCGGCCGAGGTCGAGGAAGAGGTCACCAACGAGATAGAGATCGCGCTGCAAAAGCTGTCGCAGCTCAAGGAAATCGAATCCCGTTCGTCACGCGGCCTGTCGATCGTCACGGCGACGATGAAGGACAAGTACGATAAGGACTTGCTGCCACAGGTCTGGGACGAGATGCGACGCAAGGTCGGCGATGCGGCGAGGAACCTGCCGCCGGGCGCCGGCACGCCCGTCGTCAATGATGATTTCGGCGACGTTTACGGCGTCTTCCTTGCGGTTTACGGGTCCGAGTACAGCTACGCCGAACTCTGGGAGGTCGTCAAGTTCCTGCGCCGCGAGTTACTGCTCGTTCAGGACGTCGCCAAGATCGAGATCTTCGGGGCCCAATCCGAAGTCGTCTACGTGGAACTCAGCAGGGAGCGCATGTCCCAGCTCGGTGTACCGCAGTCCAGGGTCGTCGAGCAGCTGCGTGACAAGAATATTGTCTCCGACGCCGGGCAGGTGCAGGTNGGTTCGGAGTTCATCACGATCTCGCCGCACGGCCTCGTCAATTCGGTAGANGATTTCGGGTCGCTGCTGATCCAGGGCGAGCCGGGCGGCGCGCAGATNTATCTNAGGGANATCGCGGAGATCCGGCGGGGCTATATTGACCCGGCGTCGACGCTATTGCGCTATGACGGCAATGCCGCAATCGGCATGGGCATCTCGACCGTGGCGGACGGCAACGTCGTGACTATGGGCGAAGCGCTGATAGCGCGCATGCAGGAACTCAAGGGTGAGATTCCGCTGGGTATCGGATTCGGAAAAATTGCCGTGCAGTCCGATGCCGTGAGCATCGCGATCGCCGGCTTCGTCAACAGCCTGTTGCAGGCCATCGCTATCGTCATCGTGGTCCTGCTGTTCTTCATGGGTCTGCGAAGCGGACTACTGATCGGCTTCATCCTGTTTGTCACGATTGCGGGCAGCTTCATCATCATGAGCCTCCAGGGTGTGACCCTGGAACGGATCTCGCTCGGCGCCTTGATCATTGCGCTGGGTATGCTCGTCGATAATGCCATTGTCGTCGTCGACGGCATGCTCGTGCGCATGCAAAGGGGGATCGACGGCCGCAAGGCCGCGCTCGAGGTCGTGAAACAAACAGCCNTGCCGTTGCTCGGCGCCACCGTGATCGCCGTACTCGCGTTCGCAGCCATCGGCACCTCTCAAGACAAGACCGGCGAGTTCACGCGCTCGCTGTTCACCGTCGTAATGATCTCGTTGATGCTCAGCTGGGTCACGGCCATTACCATCACGCCGCTCCTGGGCATCAGGTTCCTCAATCCCAAGGTGTCCGAAGGCGGTGAGGATCCCTACGATACCGGCTTTTATAATCGTTTCCGCGGATTCCTCGGCACGTGCATCCGGTATCGCTTCCTCACAATCGGCGGTGTCGTGGCCATTTTCGTGTTGTCGACGGCCAATTTCGGCAAAGTCGAGCAGAGTTTCTTCCCCGCCTCCACGCGACCGCAATTCATGGTGGACTACTGGTTGCCGCAGGGCACGCACATCAACCGTACGACAGCGGACGTAGCCCAGATCGAGGAATACGTGGCAGGACTCGAAGGCGTCACTCACGTGTCTTCTGTAATCGGTGCCGGAGCGCTGCGCTTCCTGCTCACCTATGCGCCCGAAAAGCAAAACTCGGCCTATGGGCAGCTATTCGTGGACGTCGACGACTTCAAGCGGATCGATCCGCTAATGGACGAGATACAGGCGCACCTCGAGGCCAACTACCCCGACGCGGTACCACAGGTGCGAAAATTCATTCTTGGACCGGGTGACCCCGGCAAGATCCAGGCGAAGTTCATGGGGCCTGATCCCGACACCTTGCGAGGACTCGCGGGCCAGGCCGAGGCGATTCTGCACGAGGATCCGAACGCCTTCGGCGTTCGCAACGACTGGCGCGAACGCGTCAAGATGATCCGACCGATCCTCGCCGAGGAGCAGGCAAACCTCAACGGCATCCGCTATCGGGACGTTGCGGGGGTTTTGCTACAAGGCTTCGAGGGCGACGTGGCCGGCGTTTTCCGCGACGGCGACGAACTANTGCCGATCATACTGCGTGCGCCGGACAACCAGCGCCTGGACGTGGCCAGCATCCAGAGTCTGCAGATCTGGAGTCCGGCGGCCGGACGCATGATCCCGCTGCGGCAGGTCGTATCGGGTTTCGAGACCGTGTTCGAAGACGAGATCATCTGGCGCCAGGACCGNAGACGGGCGATTACGGTGTTGGCCGATCCGCGCGTCGGTGAGGCGGCGCCGCTGTTCGCGCGTGTGCGCCCGCAGATCGAAGCCATGGAGCTGCCGCCCGGCTACACGCTCGAATGGTGGGGCGAATACAAGAGTACCAACGATGCCCGCGAACCGCTGGCGGCGAGTGTGCCGATCTTCGTGTTGCTCATGATGCTGATCACGCTGATGCTGTTCGATGCCTTCAAGCAGATGGCTGTCATCTGGCTGGTCGTGCCGCTGGCCATGATCGGCGTAACCGTCGGTCTTCTGGCCACCGGTCAGCCTTTTGGCTTCATGGCGACGCTGGGTCTCCTGAGCCTGATCGGCATGCTGATCAAGAACGCCATCGTGCTCGTCGACCAGATCGACCTGGAGCTGGCTGAGGGCAAGGACGGCTGGAACGCGATCCTCGATTCGGCCGTTAGCCGTCTCAGACCCGTCGCGATGGCCGCGGCGACGACGATACTCGGCATGGCGCCGCTGTTCCCGGACGCGTTCTTCGTCTCGATGGCCGTGACGATTGCGGTCGGTCTGCTGTTCGCTACGATCCTGACGATGGTCGTCGTTCCGGTGCTGTACGCGACCTTCGATCATGTCAAGGCGCCGTCATAGCTGCCGCAGAATCACTTAACCGCATACATAAGGAATAATCATGAAGGTCATTACCAGCTTGATCGTGCTTGCGGTCGCCTCATTACTTTGTTCGGCGCCCGCGTCTGCGCAAGGTCTCATCGGCCAGAAAGAGATCGCGGCCGCGAAGGAACTGGTGGAGCGCAAGCGAAATTTCGTCGTCATCTCGAATCTCGACTTAACAGAGGAAGAAGGCAAGGCGTTCTGGCCTCTTTACGAAGAGTACCGACTGAAGATACGCGAGGTGCGTCTCCGCAGGCTGGAACTGATCCAGGACTACGCGGACCGCTACAATGCGGACACCGTTGACGACGCGTTCGCCGATAGCGCAATTAAGGAGTTCCTGGACATCCAGGCAGACACGGTTAAAGTACGGAAAAAATACTGGAAGAAGTTCCGGCGGATCATCCCCGCGACGAAAGCGGCACGTTTCTACCAGCTCGAGAACAAGATGGATGCCGAACTCGACTATGTTATGGCGGGCGGTACGCCGTTGATTGAAACCGGCTAGTCTTGCAAAGCAGCCGACGTCAGGCTGGCAACCACCACCCTGCGCTCGTTCATGGCAGGTTCCTGTCTGGTGACATGCCCGGCCCGAGGATGCGAATGACAAGGATTCCCGGTTTCGATGCCTGGTAATAGATCGAATGTCTTTGATGTACGAATCGCGAATAATTTTTGCGAAGGGTTGATACGTCCATGCCCATCACCGGTTGTTCTGCCAGTCTTTGCAGGCAGCCCTCGAGTGACTCGAAGTAGGCATCGGCTCGCTTTTCGCCGAACTCCAGGAACGAGTAGGCGTAGATCTCCTCCAGATCTTGCTCGGCTGCGTTGGTGAGTCTGTATTCAGGCACGCTTCAGACGACGCTTCGTCTTGCGCGCAATGTCTGTCACGGAGCGACTGCTGATTCCGCTTTTTTCACCTTCGATAAGGGCAAGCCTGATAGCATCACGTTGCCGTTGATCATGCCGAATAAGATCCCGAATGTAGTCGCTGGCGTTAGCGTATTCACCGGCAGCGATTTGTGCGTCGATCCACTCGCGCATCGCATCCGGCATCGATATATTGAGTGTTGCCATCCGAAAACCCTTGGATTCATGTATGGCAAATATTAGCAAAGCTTGCCATCATCGTCATCATGCGATTCTCGTCCGATAGCGCGAAAATTGCGGTTGCACCGATGATGGACTGGACCGACCGTCACTGCCGCTATTTCATGCGGCTCTTGAGTCCGTTTGCATTCCTGTACACGGAGATGGTGACGGCGGCCGCCGTTGTTCACGGCGACGCCGACCGACTGCTGCGTTTCAACGACGCCGAGCATCCGTTGGCATTGCAGCTCGGCGGCAGCGATCCGGATCAAATGGCGCAGGCGACCCGGACAGCCGCGGCGTTCGGATTCGACGAGTTCAATGTGAACGTGGGCTGCCCGAGCGATCGCGTGCAGAGCGGCGAGTTTGGTGCCTGCCTGATGGCACGACCCGATATCGTGGCGGAGTGCCTGAGCGCGATGCAGGCGGAGACGGATGCGCCGGTTACGGTCAAGTCCCGTATCGGCATCGATGACCACGACAGCGATGCGTTCCTGTGGCACTTCGTCGAGACCGTGGCAAATGCCGGTTGTCGCAAATTTATCGTGCACGCACGCATCGCTATTCTCGAAGGTCTGAGTCCGAAGGAGAACCGCAGCGTGCCGCCGTTGAACTACGATCGCGTGTACCGGCTCAAACAGGACTTCCCGGAGCTCGTAATTATCATCAATGGCGGGCTCACAAGTATCGATGCCGTAGAAGAGGTACTGCAGCACGTCGATGGAGCGATGATCGGTCGGCAGGCTTACCACCAGCCATATTTTCTTACCGAACTCGCGCATCACTTCGACGCGGAATGGCCATTGCCCGATCGTCGCGCGATCGTCAACCAGATGCTGTCCTACGTCGAATCGATGCTCGCCGAGGGCGTGTCGCTCAGTCGCATAACGCGACACATGCTCGGTCTTTTTGCGGCTCAGCCCGGCGCGCGTGCCTGGCGCCGGCACATCAGCGAGAACGCCCATCGCGAGGGCGCGGGCCCCGAGGTGCTGCTCGACGCACTAAAGGCTATGCCTGTAGCCGCGTAGGCAGATACAATGCCGGGCCCGGTTCAGGCACAGAAAACAAGGATGGAATCCAGAGAATGAGCGCGAAGTCTGCCAAGAAGCACCCGAACATGGCCGAACAGGCCGACAAGCACGAGCTCTACGAGCTGTCGGTGCAGAATGTCGAGAACGAGATCGAATTCCTGCAAACGACCTTCAGGTCGCTGACGGGACGCACGGCCTATCTTTTCCGCGAGGATTTCTGCGGTACTGCCAGCGCGGCGTGCCAGTGGGTGCGGCAGGGCAAGGAGTACCAGGCGATCGGCGTCGACATCGATGCGTCCGTCCTGGAATGGGGACGCGAGAACCGCGTCGGCAAGCTCGATACCGAGGACCAGGCACGAGTCAGCCTGATCGAATCGAATGTCATGACGGTCGAGACTCCGAAAGCCGATCTGCTGGCGGCCTTCAATTTCAGCTATTTCATTTTCGACACGCGAGACAAGCTGCGCGCCTATTTCAAGTGCGCCTATGACGCCATCAAGGATGACGGTGTGTTCTTTTGCGACATGTTCGGCGGGCCCGAAGCGCAGGAGGAGACGAAAGAGAAGACCAAGCACAAGAAACACGGCTTCACGTATATCTGGCACCAGGCCGAGTTTCTCCCGGTCACGCATTATATCCGCTGCCACATCCATTTCCGGTTCAAGGACGGCTCGAAGCTCAAGAAGGCCTTTACCTACGAGTGGCGCCTCTGGAGTGCGCCCGAGATTCGCGAACTGCTGCTCGAAGCCGGATTCCGCAAGGCCACCGTGTACTGGGAGGGCGAGGACGAAGACGGCGAGGGCAACGGGGAATTTACGCCCGACGAAAAAGGCGAGGCCGATCTGGCCTGGATAGCTTATATCGTCGCCGAAAAATAGTATTATTATTAGTCGCTTGGCGCGTATAGTTTTAGCTTATGGCAAAGGATCTTGAAGTAGCAATTGTGTTTGCTGACGTCGTCGGCAGTACGCAGCTGTACGACAAGTTTGGCGACACCAAGGCCAGCGAGACGGTCGCCCTGTGCCTGGACGTGATGAAGGACGCGACCCACCAGTTCAACGGCACGGTCATCAAGACGATCGGCGACGAGGTCATGTCGACCTTCGAAACGGTCGACGAGGCGATGGGTGCCGCGGTCATGATGCAGTCCCGGATCACGACCGAGACNAAGAAAGACGACGGCATACCCGTGTCGATACGCATCGGCTGCCACTATGGCCCGGTCGTCCAGGAACAGAACGATATCTTCGGCGCCGCCGTGCACACGGCGAATCGTATGACATCGCAGGCCAAGTCCCGGCAGATCGTGATCTCGGGCTTTACCGTCGAGCAGATGAGCCCCGAACTCAGGAATCAGACGCGACAGATCGACGTTGCGACCGTGCGCGGGCGCCTCGACGAGGTTGCCTTGTACGAACTGGTCTGGCAGCCCGAGGAAGCGACCAGCATGCTGCCGACGATCGAGTGGGAAAACAGTTCGCGCAGGGCGTCCAAGCTGCTCTTGAATTTCCGCGACACGACGATCGAGGTGTCCGACCAGCGCAAGGCGATCAACCTCGGGCGAGCCGACGATAACGACCTCGTCATCAAGGGCAACCTGATTTCCAGAATCCACGCCAAGATCGAGATGCGTCGCGGCAAGTTCATGCTCATCGACCAGAGCACCAACGGCACCTTCCTGCACAATGCGCAGGGGCAGGAGAAGTTCGTGCGGCGCGATTCCACCGAGCTCGGTGAAGAAGGCATCATCGGCCTTGGCCGGGCCGAAGAGCCCGGTTCGTCACTCGCGATCTACTACAAGACGATGGAGTAGCCTAGGACGCCTTGGCGAGATCCTCGTCGAGCGCGTCGAGAACCAGCCGCTGCTGCTCGAACAACGCCTCCGGCGTGTGCTTGCCATAGCTTTCCAGGTATTCGCCCAGGGACACCATTTCCTTCCTGACCTGCTCTGTATCGAAGGAAGTCAGAACCTCCATGGTCTCGTCGCTAACGTCGAGATTCCTTGTGTCGATATCGCACGGGTGTGGCAGGAAGCCGATGGGCGTCTCTTTCGCGTCCGCACGGTGCTCGCAGCGATCGATGATCCACTGCAGAACCCGCAGGTTCTCGCCGAAGCCCGGCCACAGGAAGTCGCCCTTGTCGTTCTGGCGGAACCAGTTGACGTGGAAGATTTTCGGTACGTGGGTGGTCTTCTCCTCGAACGACAGCCAGTGCGCAAAATATTCGCCATAGTTGTAGCCGCAGAATGGCTTCATAGCCATTGGATCGCGGCGGATGACGCCGACCTCACCAACCATGGCCGCCGTCGTTTCGGATGCGGTCCCGGCGCCGACGAGTACGCCGTGTTTCCAGTCCTTCGCCTCGTAAACGAGCGGTGCGACATTCTTACGACGCCCGCCGAACACGATGGCCGATACGGGCACACCCTCCGGTTCGTCGCAGAGGATCGAGTAACTCGGATTATTGGTAGCAGCGACCGTGAAGCGCGCGTTCGGGTGTGCGGCCGGACCGTTGGCCGGATCGTAGGGACGTCCCTGCCAGTCTATGGCCGGCTCACCTTCTCCTTTGCCTTCCCACCACGGTTCGTTGTCTTCGGTCAGCGCGACATTCGTGAAGATAGCGTCGTGCCGAATCATCTCGTAGGCATTCTTGTTGGTCTTCGGGTTGGTGCCCGGGACCACGCCAAAATAGCCCGATTCCGGATTGATCGCGCGCAGCTTGCCCGTGTCATCCGGATGCAGCCAGGCGATGTCGTCGCCCAGCGTCCACACCTTCCAGTCGTGCAGTTCCTCGGGCGGAATAAGCATTGCGAGATTGGTCTTGCCGCAGGCCGAGGGGAATGCGCACGCGATGTAATGGATAGCGCCTTCCGGGTTTTCGAGACCGACGATCAGCATGTGCTCGGCGAGCCAGCCTTCCTCGCGCGCCTGGTGACTGGCGATGCGCAGCGCGTGACATTTCTTGCCGAGCAGGGCGTTACCCCCGTAGCCGGAGCCGTAGCTCTGGATCGAGAGTTCGTTGGGGAAGTGCATGATAAAACGGCGCTCGGGGTCCAGTTCGCCCGTGGAATGCAATCCCTTGACGAAAAAGCCTTCTTCCTCGATGCGCTCGAGCGCCGCGGAGCCCATGCGCGTCATGAGCTTCATGTTGACGACGACGTACGGGCTGTCGGTGATCTCGACGCCGCAACGCGAGTACGGCGACTTGATCGGGCCCATGCAATAGGGGATGACGTACATCGTGCGGCCGCGCATGCAGCCTTTGAACAGCGCGTCCATCTTGGCGTGAGCGTCGGCCGGGCTCATCCAGTTGTTGTTCTGGCCGGCCTCTTCCTCTGTTTCAGTGCAGACGTAGGTCAGATGTTCGACGCGTGCCACGTCGTCAGGGTCCGACCGATGCAGGTAACAATCCGGGTAAGTCTTGTGATTGAGCCTGTGCAGGGTGCCATCCCTGAGCATTTCGTCAATGAGGGCCTGGTATTCGCCCTGGGAGCCGTCGCACCAGTGAATGGAATCGGGCTGAGTGTGTGCGGCTACCCGGTCTACCCAGGACCGCAGCGCCTCTAGCTTCGTCGTCATAATTCGGAATCTCTGTAATGGTCGCGGCCAGCACGCCCGGCCGCCAGGATACGGAGCGCCATTATACTGGGCGGATATCTGCTTGGCAGTATGTGAAAACGCTTACGGACTACCGTTCTTGGGGTAGTTGGGCGTGGCGTCTTACTCGCAGAGGCTGGGCTGGCCGGCCGAGATGCTGGCCTCGAAGCTTCTCACTGTTTCGAATCGCTGCGTGACTTCGCCGCTGACCGGGTCGGCGTCGAATCGCCATTCGACGACGTCAATGCGGTCGCAGGAGTCAGTGCCCTGGTTCATGACGAAGGCCAGCAACAGCGTGTGCTGCAGGCTGGGTGCGCCCGAATAGCTCGCGATCACCTTCTTCGCGGTCACATTGAAGAACGTGAATTGCCACAGGTATTCGGAGAATTCCCTTACCGTGGCGGCGTCTAGCTGCCCCGGGTTCAGCTTGCCGGCATAGCCGTTGACAAGCGCCCGGTCCACGCCGTCGCGGTTGGTGTGATTGCATTTGAATACGCGGGCATAGCCGGGCGAGGTTGGCTCGCTGATATTGCCCACGTCCTCGGTGTAGGAGAGCTCTCGTACGAATTCGAAATAACGGTCGTTTTCGTAACTCGTCACGTAATAGCCGCTGACCGCGCGGGCCTGGTTGTCGGCGTCTTCCCACGCCTGTGCCTCGACGAGGTCGTCCGTGCACATTTCATAGGATGCGGATGCGTCGAGCACGTGGTGAACCGTGTAGCTGCGAGTCGTCGTCGCGCGTTCGTCGACGAAAAAGCCCGGCGGAATGCTGTACTGCGGGTCGTAAGCTTTGCTCAGGATATCGCTGTCGGCCAGCAGAGGTGCGGATTGCGCGGCCGCCGGATTTGTCTTGTCCGTGGAGCCCGAGCCGCCGCAAGCGGCGCTGATGACCAGGACCGGCAGCAGCGATAGGGTGGATAACTTCATGGTACCGAACGGGAAGCGTCCCATTCGCGGGATCAGGCTGCAGCGGCTTTCTTGCGCCAGATGCAAAGTTGCTCGGGTGCCTGTACGCCCATTTTCACTCGATTGTTGTTCGACGAGAAAATGGTGATTTCGATCGGGCCGCCGCTGAACAGGTCGGCCAGCGTCATGCTCGGATCGATATCGTCACCCGGTCGGATTTCAATGGACTCGGCGTCTTTTCGGCTCACAATCAACATGGTTCAGTATCCTTGCTTCACAATGTAGTTCAAGCTTCCGCGAGCGAGCGCCGGTTGAGATCCCCGGTGTCCCCGCCGTTTCGGCCGTACGTATCGGTTCCGGGCGTGCCGCCCCGAAGAACCGAGAGACTGGATTCGAATTGCTGCTGGCGAACGCGAATGATCGCTCCGTTCGTCATGTTCAGGGCATTGCCTTCGGCTGCGAGCACCATGAGCTGCTCCCATCGGCTGCTAACGAGCTCGCCCTCATCGCACCACTCGATCAGCGCGGTCATCTGGTGCGGGCCGTTGTCGAAGCCCCATTTCTCGCAAAGCGCCACGCGCTTTTCGTCGAGCTGCCGCAACTTGTCCACGCAGGCCGTCTTGCTGCCGACAACNGCCTCGAGGCCATCCAGATCCTGGCCTTCCAGGGCGCGGCGTTCGTCTTCGAGCGCTTCCTTGAGGCCCAGCGCTTCGTAAACGCTGTCACCGATGAGGTCAGCTATCTGCAGGCGGGCCTGGTCTGGCGATATGGTCGGCATGATCACTCACCAAATGAACGATCGAGGCGGATCATGGCGTCGGCAATGGCCTCGGCGTCGATCTCGTAGTCGCCGTTCTCGATTGCTGTCTTGATTTCCGCAACACGAGCGCTGTCGACGGTTGGCAATGACGCCAGCGTCTTGTCCAGGCGCTCAAGCAGTTTCGCGTCACTGGTCAGTTTGACCGTGTCGCTGGTCGAAGACGGACTCGAAGGCGCCTTGTCGGGCGCGGCTGAGTCCTTGGAGACCTTGTTACTGGTCCCGGCCTCATCGACCTTGTTGCCAATTTTCCCCAGTATTCCCTGATCCATCGG
>Ga0055582_1000075_pt1 | contig 11980 bp, 17 predicted proteins | sample COG_11_FD_55052 | JGI IMG/M metagenome (GOLD analysis project Ga0055582, IMG submission 55052) | Pelagic marine sediment microbial communities from the LTER site Helgoland, North Sea, for post-phytoplankton bloom and carbon turnover... | ecosystem: Environmental > Aquatic > Marine > Neritic...
TTGTCAAAACATTTTTTGCATAACAATCCTTCCATGTCCCATTGCCATCTTGGTTCCCACAAATCTGTAATTTTTTGTGTCATTCCACACACGACACATGGCTGCCTAACCTTGCCTTCATAATATTCCTTTGATTTGTCAAAATGACAATCTCCACAAAGTGAACCTTTGATATTCCACTCTCTTTTTGGTTTATGTTTATGAGTTAGTTCTTTGTTACAAACACTACAAAATGATGGTTTTTTACTAAATAATCCCATTTTCTTTAATCAACGTGATATGACTTATTCTATAAATGTAAATAAAATAAAAATAACAAAAAATGTTTATTCGTTTAAGATTTTTTCAAGAGCCTGACTTGCATTAAGCATACCGTTTCTCTTGGCAAATTCTTCGATCATTTTGTATTGTTTTTCAGTAAAACAAACTGGCATTGAACGGTTTTCCATGTGTATTATTCATATTTTTCACTAATATCTTTTTCTCTTGAAAATGATCTCAAAATTCCTCATTTTTGGATATTTTAATCAATGGTTAATTCATACATGTGAAATCAACTAGGCTTTTCCTTTGATGATATGGCAGATGATGCACAAGTAATACAAAATGGGATCTATCGATTTAATGATAAATGGAAACAACGTGGTTTAGGTAAGTTGAATGGAAAAGAAATTGAACATCTTGATACGTTTGAGAAAGATGGTAGGTTGTATTATAGATCCAATATGTTGAAAAATAATAGATTAAGATCCTCGATACGGCAAGATAAGATACAGGAAATTGGCAAAATCAAATCAATCACTAGAGAGTTTAATCTGAATGCGGATAGGAAGCGTTTATGGTTTGATGAATTGAGAGATGTTAATGATGGAAGAATGATTGATTCAATGCCAATTTCAATGAGTTTTGTTGACTGGAAACGTCAAATCTATAAAGAAAGCAAATGAGGTGTCAAATAGGTAAGCTACTATTCCAAGAAAATCTAAGCTTCAGCACTCTTGCCAAAGCCAATCCTAATCCACCTGTTAATGTGCCTAAAACAGTGACATTTTCAATAGAAATATCTGACAAAACTACGGCGTAAACTAAAACTCCTAGAGATATAAGAAATCCTACTCCTAATAGGCGTACAATCGCTAGCGCTAGACCGAACTCATTGTTCTCCATGATCTATCTCCTGGGTCTATCCCAGAAAATGTAATCATGCAGAACTCACTGACACATAGTGTCTGTTGACAATCTACATGAAAAAACATTTTTTTGATCTCATCCTTATTCATGATCGTTTGTTTCTCCATAATTTCAGCGTGAATCTAATAAATATAAGGATTCACGGTTTTGATCGCGTATCAACTCTCTCAATGAGAATGAACTGTTCAATATATGATACACAACAACGTAGGATCAAACAATTAAAGAAAGATTATCAATAAGTTCTAATTTTATGCCATCTAGATTTGTTTTCTTTGATGTCACGCCCTCTCTTGTGGGTTTTAATGTGCTCTTTCATCCATTCCGCAGGGGAACTTTCCCTTTTTATTGATAGTCGATAATCTCGTTAACACTTTCATGAATAAATCAAACTGAAGAAACTGAACATTTTTTCTAAAATCCAAAATATGCTGTAAGAAATTCATTCCTAAGAATTAATTCTTGTAAACATTTCACTTGGAAAGATATTTCAAACCTCTTTTTTCATCTGTAATGTGGTAAAGAAACGCCAGATATTGGTAATTGGTCATAATACCAATGGATGTACTCCAGAACATGAAAAAATTGCGTATGATGTTGGAGTGGAAATTGCAAAATCTAATTCTGTTTTGTTAACTGGTGGCTTGGGGGGTGTAATGTCTGCTGCCTCCCATGGAGCAAAAGATGCAAATGGTTTGACAATTGGGATTATTCCTCAAGATGATGCTGCGTTGGCCAACGAATTTTGCGATATTGTTATACCTACCGGCATGGGACTAACTCGTGATTTTTTGAATGCATTAAGTGCTGATGGGATAATCATTGTAGGTGGCGGTTCTGGAACTTTATCCGAGGTTTGTGCAGCATATATGCACAAAAAACCAATGGTTGCAATTAGAAACCTAAATGGTCCTGTAGCACAATATATTGATGGATATTTAGATCATAGAGAAAATGTGAAAATTATTGGTGTTAATACTGCTCAAGAAGCTGTAAAGAAAATTTTAGACTTGATCACTGTATAGGTAAAAATTAAGTTCATACTCTTTTTCCCGAACCAAGTGTTATCTTTACTGCTAATGAGTGTCAATTACATTAACCGACAACTAACTGAAGATGAATTGTTAAACTAGTAACTAAACAGATAGAATATTGCTAGATTTAGGTAGAAGAATCATGGAGCATTGTCAAAACTCATTCTTTTGAAAGTTTTCTTAATTGGTCCGATGTCCTCATAAAAACAAGAAAACATCTATCTAAAATAATTGTAATTAGATTAGTACAAATTTAGTCACAAAAGGGGATTATTTTTGGATCTAAATCACTTGTGAAAAATATGCCCTAAAATTAATCCTGAAAGTTTTACCAATTAATGTTTCTAAATTTTATATCATAATTTTGTTACCCTGATTAATTTTCATGAATTATTACTTTTCATAATCAAAATAACAATCTTCTTTAATTGAAAGTATGACAATATTGTTGTATGGTAATTCAAAATGATATAGAATGCAAAAATCTAATTGAAACATTAGACAAAGGATTGCCTCCACAAATGATTGATGAAATTATTGCATATCTTGAAAAGACCAAGAATTCTGAGTTTACTATTACATTGATAAAATACCTGAATAATCAAAATATCCAGTCGCGACACTCCCTTTGGGCCCTTGGAAGTCAAATTGCAATGATAGGCGAGGATGTTGGTAAAATTAAACAGCATTTGGGAATTCAATAAATCGTTTAATTGAAAAATAAAATAATTTTCAATAAATCAGATCAAGTATCGCACTGACTGTTTTTTAGGACATTCATTCAATCTATCTTTTAGGCCTAAATAACTAGTCAAACTATACTGACTACTGCATAGACGCTAGTAACGGGTCGGGTCTATAAAATTCACCATGTTCATCAGCAAGTCTGTTTAACTCATCGACAATATTTTTGATTCCTATCTCTTTTGCTGTCTCAAATAATGGCTTTTTCAACCCTAATCCTAACTGAGCTGCTTTTTCAATCTCTTCTATGTCGCTTGCACCATTTGTAACAAGCCATGCTGCATTATTTAGAATGTTGGCAACAATTTGAATTGGATTGCATTTCGCTGCTAATTCCTCTGAGAGTGCAACTCTTTCATATTTGTCATCTGAATACTTGTAATACCCTTCTCCAGATTTCTGTCCAAGTTTTTTTTCATCAAACATTTTTTCAACAAGTGGGTGTGGATTGATTACTTTTTTGTCACGTAAATGCATCTCTACGGTAGCTTTGTGAATTACATCCATGCCCGTAAAATCTGCCAACTCAAATATTCCCATTGGAAATCCTAATTTGAATTTGACAGCAGAATCGATCTCTTCAAGTGTTGCACCCGTTCTGTCCTTTACATAGCATGCTTCGTGAACCATTGGTATGAATAATCTGTTAATGATGAATCCTGGAACATCTTTTCTGCACAATACTGCTTGCTTGTTAACTGATTTTACATATTTCTGAGTTAGGTCTGTTACTTCTTGTGATGTTTTTTCACCTGGAATAATTTCTACTAATTTCATTAATTGTGGTGGGTTGAAAAAGTGAATCCCAATAAATTTTTCAGGACGTGATGTTGTGTTTGCTATTTCAGTAATTGGCAATGTGCTAGTATTTGATGCAAAGATTATTTCGGGTGCTGCTACTTTATCTAGTTCCGCATACACCTTTTTCTTTAAATCCATGATTTCGGGAACTACTTCGATTACAAGCTCTGCATTCTTTACTGCCTCACTTAAATCTACAATTGGTGTAATTCTTGCAAATATCGCATCTCCTTCTTCTTTAGATATTTTTTCTTTGGAAACTAGTTTATCTAAGCTCCATTTTATTTTCTCCATTGCTTTATCCAAAAATTCTTGTTTGATGTCTCGTAAAATTACGTTATATCCGGCAGTTGCTGAAACCTGAGCAATACCATGACCCATTACTCCGGAACCTAAAACTGTGATATTTTTTACTGTCATATTTTTTTAAAAGTTGATTATCCTTTATAACTGTCTGGAAAACTTAATGAATAAGAAATACTCTGGTAGGTCCAAAATCTTTCAAATCCAATGTTGAATGTAATGATATCTTTATCCCACTGGTATTTCCTAAAAATATTTTATTTCTGTTATAAGAATTATCATCAATAAGAATTTGATTTGGTTCTAGATGTTGTTCTATTCTGGCGCATTTGTCTACAGCTGGACCTAAAAAATCCACATTGCCATTGATCCTAATTTTTTGAACATGTCCACTAGTTATGGCTATTTTTGTTGCCAATTTCTGAACATTAAGCCTCTTTCTTACTTCAACTGAACACATACAAGCTTTAACCGGATCATCAAATACTGCTAATAAGCCATCTCCTAATTCTTTAACAACATAACCATTAAACTCATGAATAAAATATCTACATACTTGATTATGAAATAAAATAATACGTAATGATCGTTTTTGCCCTAATGATTTTTTCAGTTTACTAGAATTTGGAAAATCAAATAATGTTATTGATGCTAAAATATATTTTGAATTAGATGTAATCTCGCAAACATTTTTCCATATTTTATCAATATCAAAAATTTCTTTAGGTTTTCTCATCTTTTTTATTTCCAAATTCATTTGTTCTAACATTTAATTTTTATTTAGAATTGTTGGGAAATAATGCCCTACCTCTAAAACTTAGAAATAAGATATGTTTTAAAATAAAAAAGATTTTGCTTGAATTGCAAAAGTCATTCTATACGCAAATCTCTCACAATATTTTTCAAAAAAACAGAAAATTTAAGCATTAAGCAGTTAGAACCACTTTCATTGCATGTGTGCCATTCATATTTTTTAATGAGGAATTTTAAAATAGTTTCCTTTTTTGTTGATTCTATTGCTACACTATCTCATATTCCCTAGAATTATTACAACCATTTCTCTTGTAACAATTGAATGTCTTACTATTCGTTAATGTTATTTGTTAACAGAGACATTAAGGTGTATTGTTAACATTGTTAACAATGTTATCAGAAGCCCTATAATGTGTAAACCGCTACAAAAGTCATGAAAGAAACAAGAAAAGAAACCTTTGGCAAAGAAGCATGATGGCTAAAATGGATGATCTAATTTGGAAACATATTCAGAATAATCTAACTGCAAAATTACCTGGCAATCTCATAAATAAAATAATTAATACACTTCCTGAATTGCCAGATATAGTTCGATTAAGCCATAATGGATTATTATCTGGAAAACATTTCCCCTGTTTACATNAAGTTACCACACAAATAACAGATGCAATACCAATCAAAAAATCCAGAGATGGGAAAACTGTTGCTTTTGCCTGTAAAACGATCCTGGATGCAAAAAATGCTGTTAAACACATTAATTCCAATCTCTATGATTATGGATACGATGCATACAATGATGACAATTTTGTAACAGTCAAAACTTCAGATTATACATCCGTCTCTACTATGCTTGGAACCATGGGTCTGATTGGATTGTATTGTATCCATCTAAAGAATGAGGAAAAATTCTATTTTGGGGTGCCTTATGACTTGAAAGTTTTTGATATCCATAAAGAAATCAAGAAAAGAAAAAACCTGGCAAAAAAGAAGTTTGGAATCACTCTAAAAATTCCGGACAAACTTGTTTTAGAGCGCTGTGACATGTACATTCCAGATTCTGATGCAGTTGATCCCAAGTTTCTTGAATTCATAATTAAAAACAAACCTACGCGTCAGCAGCTAAAAACGTACATGTGCCTCTATCAATTGGTTCAAATCAATCTCCCAATTCAACATCTTGATAAATGGGATTTAGTAGCAATCGTTCATAAACACACTGGAAATCCAATTAAAACTCTGAGAAATCAACTAGTGGATAATAAAAATCCCTTACAAAAAAGAATAATGGAAATTTTTGAATATGAGATACCTAATCTTACAATTACTCCTCAATTTAGAATGCCTCCTGAAAGTTTCCTTGATAGACTCGATTATACCATCCGTTCAATGCGAGAACCATCCACGACAAAAATAGACAGCGAGATGAAATAAAATTCATAGACATGTCTTCTTTATTTGTTAAATCTAAAACAATCGATATACACGTAGCAATTTCAATAGTCTGGGAACGAATTCTAAAACATAGTACAGAATGGTTTCCAGAATTCTATGTTGTTGATAAAGATAATTCAGTAGATTGGAATTTTATCCGAATGAATGGAATAAAATATATTGCCACAATTGAACAGTCTACTTTTAACTCACATCTAAGTGGAACAATGAGTTCTGTTGATAATCAAAAAGATAAGCTAAGATTTGAATGGATATTTGAACAAAACCCTGATCATGAGAACTGGACTCGTATTACGATGCACTTCAATGAACCCTCAATTATCAAAAAAAGTAAATGGTGGAATGTTGCCCCTCTTGGTGCAGTTTCACTTTTAATTCTATTTGAAAGTGGATTTGCAAACATACAGGCAGCTTATGCTACTGCCTCTACAATGTCAATAATGCCCTCTATGTTATCCGACTCTACAACAGCCACCACATCAACTACAATCTCTAAGAAACTTCTTACTGCCATAATGTTGTCACTCAGTGTTGCAGCAGGCGGAGGAATTTTTATTGGTGATGCATATTATTCTGATCCTTCCATTGAATACTCTTTGTATCCTACACAATTGCCAGCTGAGTTGCATGGAGCATTATTGACAGTAAATGGTGTTTATTCTACAGATAACAAAAGCGAGATTTTACATTATGACTGCGATAATGAATCAATTATTCATGAATTAGATTATACTTTTGACTGCATTGCAGAAAACTCGCTTGGAAACAAGGAAACCATTACAACTGCCATATATGTAAAAGAGCCAGTAAACTTGCTTGGAGCCGATGCAACTGACTGCATTTCACAACACTACATGTTGAGCAATGACACCACCAAGAATTATCCATATTTGTTGGATTTACCACATGCCAGTCCGACTTATTTGTCTAATCTAAAACAAGACCACAAAAAATTGATGGACGACTATTATGAAAGTCATGACTATGCCTCTGCCAAAATACATGCAACCATAGTGCTAAAGTATTTTGATGTCAATGAGGTTCAGACCCTCTCCACAATGGGTAATATCCTAAGAGATGAGGACAGAAGTGATCTTTCTGGAACCCAATGTGCAGTTGTCATACATAGTACTCCTCATTTGTACAACACTGTTTGGGGTAAGCTATCCCTTGCAGAAGACTATCACGTTTTAGGTGACTATGATGAATCTATCCGTCTGTCTTCACTGGTAATTGACAATTATGAAAAAAATAATTCAAATATTTCTAAGATCAGCTATGCAAACGCCCTGACAATAAAGGCAAATGCGCTTTATCGACAGGCTTTGGATGAACAGAGCGGACTTGATGATGCAAAGATGCATTATACAATGGCTCATGACATTAGAAAATCCTATGATACATGGTTTGGTCTTGGAAATATAGACAGACAAGAAGAAAGATTTGTAGATGCATTGTACAAATATCAGCAGGCAAAATTGTTGGTAAAGGATACTGATGAAATAGACAAGGCGATCAACTATGTTTCATTTGCATCAAAGAAAGTATGATGATATACTGTTGATGGTCTGAAAAATTTGAATATTTTATCACTTTTCTGTGCTTGAATATGTTTGGCAAACTAGACACAACACCTCAATAATTATACCAAATATTTTATTGCGTCTCAAGTATGTTGCTGGGTTCTGCATGAACTAGCATCAAAATAGAACGAATTCGATCAATATTTTTTATTCTGTTACCTACAATTTTTTTGAGTTGTTCTTCACTATTTGATTCCAGTTCTACTATAAGATCATAATCTCCTGTTATTCTTTCTATTCTCTTTATACCTTTCATTTTTTTAATTTGTGAACTAACAAATGTTTCTGTACCTATCTGACAACTAATCAACACATGTGATTTTTGCATGATAAAATAACTGAAAAGAAAACTTAAACAATTACTGTACATTACTTAGTCATATTGAAATACATGAGATGAATAATCTGTTTTTAATTGGTTTATCATCTTCAACAGTGGTATGAAAATTAAATCGACTTAGAACGTGAAAATCCTGTATTCAAGGAATTTGTCCATATTGCAATTATTCCTTTAACCACAAGTTTATCTCTTCTAAATTATGTTGACTTTGATTCTAAATCTGAAGTATTAGGTTATGGAATTGGTCTAATTCTCCTGAATCTTGGAATGTATTTTGTAGCTCCTGTAGTTGTTATTGTGGTAATTAGAAACAAATTCTACGCTTGAAATAAATTATTTTTCACGTATAATTGCATCCAAAACAATGTTTGATTATGTAGACAAGTACCGGCGAATCTGAATCTACAACAAAGAATTTTGAATGTTATAAAGGACGATTCGTATAACTTTTAATATATTTTAAAATTTGATTACTTTATGGGTTTGTTCAAACGTAAAAAAGACAACGTAAATCAAACAAAGTGTGATGTGTGTGGAACTGAATTACATGATCCTGAACGTTTGAAAAAACATATGAAAAAAGCACATGGAAATGTCCCTGAAAAGAAATTGGATCCAAATGCAGGCGATGGCGGCACTTGGTAAGATGGAATTAACTTCAAGCCAAAAAACTAGTTTAGTTGCTGTAGGTGCATTTGTTGTTGCAGGAATTGTCTTATCGACCGTGGTTTTCCCATTTTGGAATTTAATTCGTGAGGACGTATATGAAGATGTAATAATTCTTACAAATGATGACGGAGTATGCTATGTTGAAACCTCTGATAATATCCCAAAAACAATCGAAGATTGTACTCTAAATACAGGTGATAAAACTACCATCAGATTTGGCGATGGTCTTGCATGGGCTACAATTGTGACTCCTTGATCAATAATTTAATACTTTGAAAATTTATTGAAATATTATGGATTGTATTTTCTGTAAAATTATTTCCGGTGATGTATGTGCAAAAATCCTTAATGAAACTGCAAATTCTGTTTCTTTTTTAGATGCATTCCCTCTTGCAAAAGGACACGTACTTGTAATTCCAAAAAAACATCACCAAAAAATTCAAGACATGAGCGAGAAAGAAAATACTGATTTGTTTTCCCTTGTTAGCTTGATGGTCTCTAAAGTTGATTCTATAACTGGTGCAACTTTGATTGCAATACATAATGGCAAAGATGCGGGACAAGAAGTACCTCACGTACATGTGCATCTAGTTCCACGAAGTAACAATGATTCCGCAGGTGCAATACACAGCATGTTTGATTCTGTATTAAAATTATCCGAGTCTGAATTAGATGAACTCTACAATAAATTGAAAATCTAGCGCGGGAATAGTTTCTCTTTTGTATCTGAATTTTCTACTCTAATTGCTTTTGTTGGACAAGTTTCTGCTGCATTCATTATTTTGTTAACTCCTGCTCCTTTTTGATTAATCACTGATGATTTAGGGTTTGATCTACTTTTTTTATTAATTTCAAAAACATCTGGAGCTATAATTTCACAACTACAGCAACCAATACACAAACTTTTGTCTACGTCCACAAAAAGATTTGGTTGTTTTTCGGGCTCTTTTGCTTTTTCATATTCTCCATTTCTTCCGTCTGGACGAATACGTGCGTTATAATCTTCCCAAAATTTTTTCTCATACTCTTTCCAAAAAGTAGGATCCCCTTCTTCAAATTCACGAGTATATTTTCCCCAATCTTGTTCTGGGATTCTTCCATCATCTGGTGCTCCCCATTGCGGTTTTCTTTTAAAATTATTTTTTGGTTTGGCTTTAGTTGCCTCTTGATAAGATGAATTGTTTTTTTGATTGTGATTTTTTTTAAGATATGTGTATGCTTCGGTAATTTTCTTGAATTCTCCATCTTCTTTTTTATCTTGGTTTTTATCTGGATGTACTTCTAGTGCCAGCTTTCTATAGGCTGCCTTGATTTCTTCTTGAGATGAATCTTGGTTCACATTCAATACTTTGATTGCTTGATATGTGTTCACTAGCAATAATGATTTGTCATATGTTAAAAATAGTTGCATATAATTTTGAATTTATTTGGTTTATTCTAACAATAATTCATCATGTGCTTTCCATGCAGGTTCTACAATACACAAAAATCTAAAATTACTTTTCCCTGTATTTTCAATGAATTGTTTAGAATTTGGGGGGACATATACTGAATCGTCTTTTTCTAGATGGTATGTGTTTTCATTGACATTTAGATTTCCATTACCCTCTAAAATATAGTAAATTTCAGATGATCTTATTTTATGAAGTTTAGATTTTTTTCCAGGTTCTAGTGTAAATTGTGCTAAGCTGTAATTAATTCCATTTAGCGTATTATGAGGGTGAAAATATTGTTTAATTTTAGTTCCTTCATTTCCTTGAATTGAATCTATTTCAGAATTTTTACGTAATGACATTTCATCTAAATGATTTCTGAAACTTTAGTTTTGAAATCTGATTCATACCATTCTGTTTTGTATGTTGAATTTTTTTTTTGTAAAATGTTGATTGCAATATGGGAAAATTCTTTTTTCTTATCAATTGAGCCGTGGGTGTGAAGTGTTTTTGCTGGGATGTGTACGATATCTCCTTCGTTGAGGTTTATTTTCTCCATTTTTTTAATCTTAAAGTTAGTTTTGTTTGTGCCGTATTTTTTAAAAATCTCTAGACTTCCTTTTCCTTTTACCCCAATCAGTACTTGATTTCCATTATGTTGGTGAAGTTTTGTCCTTGATCCTTTTTCAAAATGAACGTGATAGATATCTTGTTCTTTAGATTTTATCTTGTCTGATAATACTTTCATCCATGTCTTACTTGTAAACCAATTTGGATTTATGTTTCTTTTATCGTTTGTACCGTGAATGTTTGATTTTTTCATATCATATTCTGTCCAAAATTTTCTTTTTCTTTGTTTGAAATTCTTTTTCAGTGATTACTTCAGCCTTTCTTAATTTGCCTAGTTTTTTTAATATCTCTAAGTCATCATGGGCATCTGAGGTTACTTTCTTTGCAGTTGATATTCCTTCGTTGATTTTTTCTATTCCCCTTTTTTGCAATGCTTCTCCTTCTTTTTTTGCTTGATTACGTAATTCTTTACTTGTTTTGGCAGCTTGTTTTGCAGTCATTGAGCCAAATTCTACTGCCTCTTCTAATACCAAATCTGCTTTTTTGACTCCTTCTTGAATTGCCTTGTCTGCTTTTTTTAAAAATTTATCAATATATCCACCTTTTTTATCTTTCATACCTTATGAAATAATTTCAAATGTATTATTTCTTTCCTATCTGAATTGATTTAATAGATGGAATCGTGTGTTTTTAGTAGTCTTGGTAAAAACCACTCATGATGTAAAGATGGTTGTTTTAAGAAAAAACATAGATGAAGATGATGCTATGGACATTATAGATCAAAAGAAAACAACCCCGTTCAAATCCCTGCTATCTAGGCCCAAAAAAGAAGAAATTCATGTTCATTCTTTGAAATTATACTATGAATGCATACTCATAGTTTCTGGAAAATATATTGCAGATTATTTCCGAAAAGCAACTCATTCTATCTCTGTTGATTCAAACGTTAGTGAAATTTCGTTAGGAGATGGAATTTTTCCTGTACGTTCAAAATCTGGAATTCAAAAAGCATTTGTTGGTAAAAGAGGAAAAAACAAGATTGATTTAAAATTAGAAGAACATGTATTTGTTGAAGAAGAAGATGAATTGACATTTGATCATCATGGG